>JAEEGL013158679.1_pt1 | contig 10404 bp, 7 predicted proteins | sample 9134231 | NCBI WGS metagenome assembly JAEEGL01 (sample SAMN16246548, study PRJNA631951) | gut metagenome | biome: gut microbiome; feature: rumen; material: fiber-attached | host: Bos | place: Iran: Karaj | collected 2018-10
CTCTTCTACCGCTTCATGCCGCAGGTCATCCAGGGCGGACACCTCTACATCGCAACACCTCCGCTCTACAAGTGCACCTACAAGAAGGTGTCGGAATACTGCTACACCGACCAGCAGCGCCAGATGTTCATCGACCGCAACGCCGCCGGCGACGAGCGGGCCGTCCACACACAGCGCTACAAAGGTCTGGGCGAGATGAACCCCGAGCAGCTCTGGGAGACGACGATGAATCCCGAGAACCGTCTGCTGAAGCAGGTGACCATCGAGAACGCCGCCGAGGCCGACGAGATTTTCTCGATGCTAATGGGCGACGACGTGGAGCCCCGACGCGAATTCATCGAGAAGAACGCCACCTACGCCACCATCGACGCGTAGGAAAGCCCACCCCAACCCCTCCCCAAGGGAGGGGAGCTATATAGTGAGATGGGGGCGGCGGGTATGCGAGATAGGCTTTGTAGGCAAGCTCTACTCATTTGGGAGGACTGAGGTTGTTCTGCAACAGCTGAGCAAAGAATGAGCCCTGAGCAGCTCAGAGCGACTGGATGAACTCATCCCATTCCGAGGGCGAGCCGGCGCGGCCGAAGGCTTTCTTGTAGAGCCGTGAGCGGGTGTTAGTGACCGACTGCTTGGTGTGGGCCGTGAGCTGGGCAATGGCAGCAGGCGTGACGCCCGTCTTCAGGAGCAGACAGACACGCCGTTCCTGGGGCGTCAGCCGGCAGAATTCCTGCAGGCGAGTGAGGAAGTCCGGGAAAAAGGCATTCACCGTGTCCTCAAGTTCATGGAAGTCATCGTCGCCCATCGCCTGCGGATGGGCATCACTTAAAAAACGGTTAATACGTAGAGTTATTGCAGATTCTCTGACCAGCGTCTCGGGGTCTTCCATAGCGATGGAAGATGCGGGACGCTGCTTTTTGTTGGCTAACAGCTGCTCCAGCCTTTCAATCTTCAGGCGGTAGTGCATTCGCCGCCGACTGAAGTAGAGGAGCAGGCAGGCCAACAGCAGCACGAGCAACAGCACCGAGGCGACCGCCACGACAAGACGGCCCTGCAGACGGGCCGCCTGTTGTTCGCGCAGACTGTAGTCATAGAGGGCGGCCGTCCGGCGCATGCCCTCAGCATCATTCAACTTGTGTACGGAGTCCGTCAGCTGTTCATACAGCTGCAGGTGCTGCATGGCCTCGGCGGTCAGGCCGTCGGCCATGCAGTATTCGGCCAGCGCGCGGTGAGCCGCCTTTCGGGTGAAGAGATTACCCCTGGTGAGCAGCTGGCGGTAATAGATGGTAGCTGAGTCGGGCTGTCCGGCGCGCCGGTAGTAGTCGGCCATCATGAAGAGCAGACCGCTCTGGTTGGCCTCGCCGATGTGCTGCATGGCGGGCCAGAGCAGCCGGCGGGCCTCGTCGAGGCGGTCGCTATAGAGATAATAGCCGGCCAGCTGACTCTCCACGTCGCGCAGCATGGCCTCGTTCGCCGTGGCGAGGGCCAGCCGCCGCGCCTCCTCGAAGTAGTCGACGCAGCTGTCCTGACGGTCCTCTGTGGCACGCAGCACGTTGCCGATGTCGCGCAGGTCGTAGATGAGCCCAAGGGTATCCTTAGCGCGCAGGTCGACGTCGTAGGCCTGACGGTAGCTCTCCAGCGAGCGGTCGAGCAGCCGCTGACTGAAGTAGAGCGTGCCCATCTGACTATAGACCAGCGCGCGCAGACTGTCGGTGCGGGCCAGTCCGGCCGCCCGCTGCAGTCGCTTCAGCGCCGCAGGGGCGTCGCCCTGGTCGGCCAGGGCGAGCGCCTCGTGGTAGACATCGATTCCCGCCTCACGCTGTCCGCAGGCGCAGACGACCAGCAGAACGGTTAAGAGCATAACACCTTTCCTCATAGCTTATAGCAAGTAATCCTTATTTAGTAACTGTAAATAACAACTTGGTATGAATGAATGCAGACAAACCCCCGCCCCGACACTTTACGACTTAAGTCAAAAGGTCTTACGACTTAAGTCGAAAAAGGGTTTAGGGCCAGTTCGCTATCGACCTAACTCCGGAGTCTGTGACATTCTATCATACCAAGTTATTATGCATGGTTACTTAAACACCTTCCTTCCATCGCTGATATATAGGCCACGGGCAGGCTCACCGCAGAGTCGGCGACCGCTGAGGTCATAGACGGCACCCTTCTGCCGGAGGGCGTCGGGCGCAGCGACGGCATTGGGGTCTGGCGATGCAAGGCCCTCGCCCAGGTATTGTCCCATAAAGAAGATGACGCCCGTAGACCGCTCGCTGATGACGTAGAGGAAGGGGCGGTCAGCATGAAACTCAAAAAGCTTCGGCTCATCCGGTATGGCAGTGTCCGCGGTTGCGATGACGGTGATGGCGGCGGCCTCGGTGCCCTCCTCGTCGACGCGTATCTTTGCCGCCTGGAACATGTCGCTGATATATTGCGGAATGTTGCAGAAGTAGGGGATGTCGGCCCTCATCGGGTCAAAGGCGCTGGGCATGCCAAGGTCCGTCATGGGCTCCACGAGACTGACACCGGTGGTCGTCTCAAAGCGAGGCAGTTTCACATCGACCTCCTCCATGGGCAGCCACTGGTAGCCCTGCCACTGCTTGGCGTTGAGCGTTTCAAGCACCTCGCTGACGGTCTTGCCCTTGCGTGGCAGGAGGACGGTCATGCGATAGGCCGTGTTGCCATAGGGCAGCGACAGCACCTGGCAGACGTCGTTCTCAGTGTAAGGCAACTGGTTGTGCAGATGCATCATGGGCACCAGTTCGCCGCCGTTGAACGACTCGTCGCGGGTCTCATCCTTGTCGAACTTCAGCGTCCACGTGCCCTTGAAGTAGACGGCATTGAGCAGATAGCTGGCCACGAGCGGATTGAAGGAGTCCTCGTTGAAGATTTTTGGAATCATGCCCATCGTGTGGTCATTGCCCCACTTGTTGATGACGTCCATGGTCTGGCCGTCACCGAAGTCGCGCGTCTCGGTGGTGGCGTCGTAGTAGGTCTCAGCCTTCTCGATGAAGCCGGGCAGCAGATAGCGGGGCTCGTTGAGGAAGATGGCATTGGAAATCAAGACCCGTGTCTGCTCGTCGAGGAGCGGACACTCGGTGAGCATCTTGCGGCAGAACTGGTTGACGCCGTCGATGCCGGCCTCACCGAAGCCCAGCACGCGGTTGATTTCCTGCTGTGTCTCGCCGGCGGCACCGTTGTTGAGCAGTCCCAGGGCGTAGGTGATGCTGAGCGGTGAGACAACCTGACTCTCATTACCACTCACCCGCCGGAACAGGCGGAAGGCAAAGTCGTTGTTGTTAGCCACGAGCTGGCGCTCCTGACCGTTGAGTTCAATCTGCGGCGGCTCCTTATAATCTTCCTGAGCCTGGATGGCGGATGCTGAGAGCATCAAGGCTGCGAACAGCCAAAGGACATTCTTTTTCATAGTCAATCTGTTTTTTTGTGATTTAAATTGGTAAGAAATGAATACTTTCAATCATACCAAGTTATTTGTTACGGTTACTTTAGTTTGGATGATAATTGGGATTTTCAATTTGCACGAGGGGGTTGTAGAGCCAGCCCTCGATGATGAGACGGACGTCGGACATGGGGCGCCCGGCCAGCAAATCGGTGAGAGAGATAATGATGCCTGACGGTATCATCGAAGACGCTTCACTACCGACCGTCACCAGCGTCTCCTTGGGCAACAGCGGACCACCCATCTCCCATAGTTCGAACCTGCGGGGTCCGGTGAGCGTCTCCTTCACGTAGATGTAAGGGTCGCCGTCGGGTGCGGCTGGTGACAGGATGTAGCTATCCATAAACGCCTGGCGCTGGTCATCGCTGCTGAAGAGGAGCACACACTCTGCCGTGGTGCAGAAGCCATTGTGGGCGGTGAGCCTATAACTGACATGATAGGTGTAGGCGAGCAGGTCGTCATCGTATCTGGCCTCATAGCGCGACGCACCCTCCTGAAGGTCGCCCCACCAGCCCAGCTCCGTGACGTTGAGGCAGGGCCGGCTGAAGACGATGCTGTCGATACGCTCCACGCCGTAGGGCTGCATGTGGCCGAGCGAGAAGCAGCCGCCGGCGAAGCTGAGAGAACCGACATGGCGCAACTCGAAGACGTCGCAGCTGTCAGCATGGCAGATGCAGAACTCCTGCTGGGCCTCGGCTTGCAGCGAGTCGAGCAGCGCTAACATCACTATCAGTAAGGTTTGCTTCTTCATATCAATGTGCAAAATAAGCAAAAAATCGCCAAACAGCCAAATATTTCAGTACACAATCAGTACACACGGCCCAAAATCGCCTCTGCACAGGGCCGTTACGGCGGCCGAATGGTGACGCCCTCATCGGCCAGGGCGAGCAGGTCTGCGTCGCCGCGGCTGTTGCCGTAGGCATAGAGCTTATAGGCTCGTCGATGGGGGAAGACCTCGAACAGACGGGTCACTTTCTCGGGGCCATGACAGTTTCGCGAGAGAAAGCGGCCCGTCAGTCTGCCGTCGGGTGCCACTTCGATACGCGTGGCAATCACCATGCCGACCCCCAGCCGCTCACAAACCGGGCGCACCCACTCGTCGATGCTGGCCGTGACCACACACACCGTGTGGCCCTCGGCCTGATGCCGCCGCAGCGTGTTAATCGTCTGAGGATTCAGCATTGAGGCGGCTACGTCGGCAAAGTGGCGCCCCCACCGCACGAACTGCGCGTGGGGCGTCCCTTTATAATAATGAGAGCGGCGGAAGGTGGAGAAAGGATACTGCCCTGCAACGCGATACCAAGCCGTGGTCGACCACGCACCATGCACCGCCATATTATAAGGGGTGTCCAACAGCATCACCTCGTCAATCCAGGGCGGCAGATTGCGGAGCGTGATGACGTTGACAATGATGAACGCCACCGACAGCAGGACATAACAGCAGACATTGTCTTTCCTCATTGTTGTTTTTTTGACTGCAAAGGAAAGACTTTTCTGCCAACCGCACAAGTCATGCGGTACACAAGGCGTAAACCGAGGAGTTCACAAATGGTTCACTCCAATTAAGCTACGCCAAAAAGCAAATGTCTGATTGGACCTTTTAGGGCCGAATTACGATAAAATGGCGATTACTTCTTCTTTTGCCAAATTTGCTCCAAGGGCTATCTGCTCCAGGGAGAGCCCCATTTTGCTGAGTCGACGCACGGTTTCGACTTTCTCTTTCTGCTGCCCCTCGGCACGGCCCTTGGCTTCAGCCGTGCGGATGGCACCGTCGTTGTCGTAGTAGATTTTCTCGCTCTCGAAGTATTTGGCGTACTCCTCTTTCGAGAGATTGCCTATCTCGGCCACATCGAAGAATTTCTTGAAGATACGTTCCTGCAAGGCAGCGGGGCGCTCCAAGAGGCGGGGCAGGTTCTTCAGGGCATAGAGCCACTTGTCGGCCATCGTCTCCAATTCTGTTTCCGTCTTCTGGAATTTAGGCATTTCAAGATAGATATAGGTCAGCTTATCATAGAAGACCTCTTTCTTATTGACGTCCATCAGCTTAACCACATGGTGATAGTACTCTTTGTCGTCCTTGTCTTCGTCGAACACGAAGTCAAGGATGCCGATGGTATAGACGGCCTTCAACTTATAGTTCCAATTACCTTTAACAGCCTGGGAGCGGATGGGGAAAGAAGAATAATAAACAGAACGATCCTTGAACCACTGCTGATCGGCCTTTTGCATCTCAATAATAATCTTTTCGCCATGTTCATTCTCACAATAGACTTTAAACATGTGAGCATACTTGTCTTTTAAATCAGCCAATTCTTCTGGCGGCAACAGCGTCAGCGAGCGAATGACCTCCTTGCCCTGTAACAGGGCGTTGATGAGTTCCAAGGTGATGTCCTTGTTGGGCTCAGTACCGAAAAGGAGCTTGAATCCGTAGTCGGTGTAGGGGTTAATGTATCTGCCTCCTGTTTCCATGATATGCCTGTCTTATGAATCGTTTCGCATGCAAAGGTAATGAAAAACGATGAAACGAACAAGAAAAGGGAGTGAAACTTTAGCAAAAACGCTACGAGCCTATCGCGAATCGGCTCGTAGCGTTTTTTGCTTATTCGAAGTGACTGCTCAGTCGTAGGGTCTGGCCTCACGCTTACCGCTCAGCACGTCGAAGGCGTTGAGGGCCAGGGCTTCGAGCTCGTCCTCACCGGGATAGACGTAGAAGGGAGCGAGGAAGCCGACGCGGTTGCGCAGGCGCTTGATGATATACTCCGACCGGGCCATGCCGCCGGTGATGAGGATGGCGTCAATCTTTCCATAGAGCACGGCAGCCTCTGCGGCGATGGCCTTGGCCACATGGTAAATCATGGCGTTAAAGATGAGTTCGGCGTGGCGGTCGCGCTCCTCCAGGATGCGGCGCTCCACCTCACGGGCATCGTTGGTGCCTAAGTGGGCGTTCAGTCCGGCCTGACCGGCGATGCGCTTCAGGAGGTCAGCCTCACTGTACTTGCCGCTGAAGCAGAGACGGATGAGGTCGCTGGCGGGCAGGCTTCCGGCTCGCTCGGGTGAGAAGGGGCCCTCGCCGTCCAGGGCGTTATTGGCATCGACAGCACGTCCGTGGTCGTGAGCCGCAACGGATATGCCACCGCCGAGATGACAGATAATCAGGTTCAGCTCCTCGTACTCGCGGCCCTGCTCGGCGGCAAAGCGGCGCGCGATGGCCTTCTGGTTCAGGGCATGCCAGATGCAGATGCGGTTCATCAGGGGCGAGCCGCTGATGCGGGCATAGTCGTTGAGCTCATCGACCACGCCGGGGTCAGCAATAAACGAGCGGCAGCCGGGAATCTTCTTGGCAATGATGTCGGAGATGATGCAGCCCAGGTCGCAGGCATGCATGTGGATGCAGTTGCGGGCGTCGTCCACCATCCGCTGGTTGATTTCATACACACCGCCCTGCACGGGCTTGGCCAGTCCGCCACGTCCGATGACGGCCTGGAAGTCCAGGGGGATGTTGTTCTGCTTCAGGGTGTCGAGCACCAGCTGGGTGCGGAAGTCAATCTGGTCGACCACCTCCTCAAACTTGGCCAGGTCCTCAGCCGAGTGCGGGATATTGGTGCGCAGAAGCTGCTTGTCGGCCTCGTAGACGGCCATTTTCGTCGACGTGGAGCCCGGGTTAATGACTAATATTCTCATAGTATTGTAGGTTTATTATAACAACTCCTTTAGATTGATGCCAATGCCAGGGAGTAGAACTTCGACAGCTTCGAGTCGCCGCGTGATGGCAGCACCACGGGACACAGCGGACCGCGCAGGATGCCGGCACAGAGGGCGCCACAGAAGAGCGTGATGGTCTTGTAGAACACGTTGCCTGACTGTATGTCGGGGAAGATGACGGCATCGCTCTTGCCCTCCAGGGGCGACTCAATGCCCTTCTTGTGCAGGGCCTCGGGCGACAGGCAGGTCTTCAGGTCGAGCGGACCGTCGACGATGCAGCGGCCGAACTCTCCCTTCTCTACGCGCCCGACGAGCTCACGATATTCAACGGTGTGGGGGCAATACTTCTCATTGACTTTCTCCGTGCAGTTAATCAAACCGACACGGGGCTCGACGATGCCCATGGCGTGGCAGGTCTCGACGACATATTTCAGCTGCTCCACGCGCTGCTCGGCCGTGGGATGCGGGATGACGGCGGCATCGGTGAAGAAGAGAAAGCGCGGATGGCCCTCTATCTGAGCACAGGTGAGATGCGTCAGCACACGGCCCTTGGGCAGGATGCCCGTCTCCTTGTTCAGCACGGCGTGCAGCAGGTTGTCGGTGTTCAGCAGACCCTTCTGCAGCACATCGGCCTTGCCCTCGCGCACCAGGGCGACGGCCTTGCGGGCGGCGTCGTCGGCATCTGTGGCGTCAATATATTCCACGCGGTCTGAACCGTACTTGGCAAAGACGCCGCGGGCCTCATCAGTGCAACCGACGAGCAGGGCGTCGACGATGCCCTCATCAAGCGCACGGCTGACGGCATACTGCGTCGACTCATCATTCGGACATACCACGGCCACCCAGCGACGCTCGGAGCGTTCGGCCAGATGAGCCACTAACTCATCAAAATTCTTAATTGTTTCCATAGTTGAGACTTTAATGTGGCGCAAAGTTACAAAAAAGTTTCCAATCCATTGCACATTTCATGTAAAAAAGTGCAAAAGCGGCTGATTATTCCGAAATTATTGCTACCTTTGTGGCATTATTGAACTAAAACCAATTTAAGCAAAATGAAAAAGCTACTCAAACGACTTACGCTCGCCGCCCTGCTTATGCTGGCTCCGGCCGTCACGGCTCTGGCTGGCGACTTCACCGTGGGCGACAAGACTTTCATGCTGAATGGCCAGCCCTTCGTGGTGAAGGCGGCCGAAGTGCACTACCCCCGCATTCCCCGCCCCTACTGGGAGCACCGCATCAAGATGTGTAAGGCGCTGGGCATGAACACCCTGTGCCTGTATGTCTTCTGGAATATCCACGAACAGCGCATGGGACAGTTCGACTTCACAGGACAGAACGACGTGGCCGAGTTCTGCCGACTGGCACAGAAGAACGGCATGTACGTCATCGTGCGACCGGGCCCCTACGTCTGCGCCGAGTGGGAGATGGGCGGACTGCCCTGGTGGCTGCTGAAGAAGAAGGACATCAAGCTGCGCGAGCGCGACCCCTTCTTCATGGAGCGCGTGAAAATCTTCGAACAGAAGGTGGGCGAGCAGCTGGCACCGCTGACCATCCAGCGCGGCGGCCCCATCATCATGATTCAAGTGGAGAATGAATACGGAAGCTATGGTGAGGACAAGCCTTACATCTCAGAAATCCGCGACTGCCTCCGTTCTGTTTACGGTAATGAAATCAGCCTGTTCCAATGCGACTGGAGCAGCAACTTCGAGAAGAACGGACTGGACGACCTGACGTGGACAATGAACTTCGGCACGGGGGCCAACATCGACCAGCAGTTCCGCCGGCTCGGCGAACTGCGCCCCAACGCACCGAAGATGTGCTCGGAGTTCTGGAGCGGATGGTTCGACAAATGGGGCGCCCGCCATGAGACGCGACCGGCCAAGGACATGGTGGCCGGCATGGAGGAGATGCTGCAGAAGGGCATTTCCTTCTCGCTCTACATGACGCACGGCGGCACCAGCTTCGGACATTGGGCCGGCGCCAACAGCCCCGGCTTTGCACCGGATGTCACCTCCTATGACTACGACGCACCCATCAACGAATATGGCCAGGCCACGCCGAAGTTCTGGGAACTGCGCGAGATGATGGCCAAATATAACGACGGCAAGAAGCTGCCTGCCGTGCCCAAGGCGCCGATGCCTATTATCACCATACCGAAGTTTGAGCTGAAGGAGTTTGCACCGCTGGTCTATGGATGCGGGGGACTGCAGACGACTGAGAACATGAACGACCTGACCTTCGAATATGCCAACATGGGCTGGGGCTCGATGTTCTATTCCGTGGCTTTGCCAGAGATTCCTGCCCAGAGCGTGCTCAGCTTCGATGCTCACGACTATGCCCAGGTGTTCATCAACGACCAGTTCATCGGCAAGATTGACCGGGTCAAGAACGAGAAATCCATCACGCTGCCGGCCGTCAGGAAGGGCGACAACCTGGTGATTCTCGTCGAGGCCATGGGACGCATCAACTTCGGACGCGCCATCAAGGACTTCAAGGGCATACCGGGCGAGGTAAGGCTGGAGACAAACGTCGGCGGCCATGACCTCAGCTACACGCTGAAAGGCTGGGAAAGATGGGGCATCCCCGACGACTATGAGGTGGCCGTCAGAGCCCTCGACCGCTTTGCCGGCAAGCAGGTCGACGAGTATCATTCCGGATTCCAGCAGGAGATAAAGGCGTGGGGCAAGCGCGGCTACTACCGCGGCTTCTTCACGCTGAAGAAGGTGGGCGACACGTTCCTGAACTTCGAGACGTGGGGCAAGGGCCAGGTCTACGTGAACGGTCACGCCATGGGCCGCATCTGGTCCATCGGCCCGCAGCAGACGCTCTACATCCCCGGCTGCTGGCTGAAGAAGGGCCAGAACGAGGTCATCGTGCTCGACGTCACGGGCCCGAAGGAGCCCGTCGTCTGGGGTCAGGCTGAGCCCGAGCTGAACAAGCTCCAGCTTGAGAAGACCAACAAACACAACGCCCCCGGCGACCGCCCCGACCTGAACTCCGCCTCCCCCGTCCTCGTATGTGGCGTTGCCAACGCCACAAACACAAACACGAACACCCCCGCCGCAGCCCCAGGCAACGGCTGGCAGACCTTCCGCTTCCAGGCTCCGCAGCGCGGCCGCTACCTCGCCCTCGAAATCCTCTCAACCCAGGCGTCCGCCGACCGCGCCGCCATCGCCGAGCTCTACCTGCAGGACGCCAACGGCCAGCGCCTCACGCGCGAGCCCTGGACCTGCAAATACACCAACAGC
>JAEEGL013860111.1_pt1 | contig 10404 bp, 10 predicted proteins | sample 9134231 | NCBI WGS metagenome assembly JAEEGL01 (sample SAMN16246548, study PRJNA631951) | gut metagenome | biome: gut microbiome; feature: rumen; material: fiber-attached | host: Bos | place: Iran: Karaj | collected 2018-10
GGACGCAGCCCCGAATTCGCCAAGGTCAACTATCAGGCGAAAGACCTGTGGAACGCCGCCGCCAAGCCGTTCACCACGCGGGTGAAAGGAAAGAAGCGCGGCCAGACTGTCGGCGCGAAGACCTCCGTGGTCATCCCTTCCCACGACGTGCTGACCCTCCGTCTCACCCCGATGCAGTAACTCAATGTCAAATCCTATGAATAGCAAGAGATTCCTCACCCTGGCCTGTGCGCTTCTGGCCACAGGCGCGCTCTGCCTTGCGCAGACCGAACGGACCCAGGTCATCGAAAACGGTGGCACCGGCCCGTACAAATCCGTCGCCGTGGGCGACAAGAGCCTTCCGACGCACACCATCTACCGGCCGGAGAACCTGAAGGCCTATGTGAACGAGAACGGGAAGATTCCGGTGCTCCTGTATGCGAACGGCGCCTGCGCCAACAACAACCTCGAGATGAGCCGCCTGCTGAGCGAAGTCGCCTCCTACGGTTATATCATCCTGGCCATCGGGCCTTACGACGAGATGCCGGACGACAAGTTCTACGCCCAGTGGAAAGGCGTGGTCCGGGGCTGGTATCCTGAGACCAAGCCGGTCGCCATCATGGGCAACGGCGAGCGCCTGACCCCGTACACGGAGGCGGAACTGGCCGCCCAGGCCGCTGAGCAGGAAGCCGCCCGGAAGGCCGCGGAAGCCGCTGCCAAGAAGAACCGGAACAAGAAGCCTGTCGTCACCGTACAGCCGTTCCGTACCTATGCCCGGCAGCTGCTGGAGGCGCTGGACTGGCTGACGGACCAGAACGGAAATGATGAGAGCGAGTATTACCACCTCATCGACCTGGACAAGGTCGCGGCGATGGGACAGTCCTGCGGCGGCGCCCAGGTGCTCGGCGTGGCGCACGATCCCCGCATCAAGACCTGCATGATTTTCAACTCCGGCATCGGCGAGATGTCGATGAGCGGCGCCTCCAAGAAGTCGCTGGCCAACCTCCACACGCCCATGCTGTACATCAACGGCGGAACGGCCGACGTGGCCTACAACAACGCCAACGGCGACTGGGGCCGCATCGCGGACAACATCCCCGTCGTCAAGATCTCCACGCTGGACGGCCATCACGGTACTTACTACGAGAAGAACGCCGGCAGCTTCGCCGTCGTGGCCCGGATGTGGCTGAACTGGCAGCTGAAAGGGCTGGTCTCCGATTCCGCGCTCTTCATGAACGAGGATTACGAGAAGACCTTCTACCCGAAGTGGACCTTCGAGCGGAAGAACTGGTAAGTTGTTCAGCCAGAAAGAAAAAGGGCGGCTTCCTCATCCGGAGCCGCCCCTTTTTCATTTGCAGGAGGTGATGTGGAAGCAGTGTTCCTTCCGTTCGTATTTCACCAGGATCCGTCCGGCGTCCTTTTCGTCGCGCAGGACTTCAGCCAGGACCTTGGTGAGTTCGTAAGGCTGCATGAATTCATCGGTCTCCTCGTCGCGCCAGTAGCGCGTGTAGGTGATGTCGAAGGTGGTTCCGTAGCAATGCGAAGAGTTGTCGGAGGCGTTGGGATTGCCGCTCTTCTTCAGGCGCGCGACGTCTTCCTCGGTTCGCAGGATGGAGGAACAGACGAGCTTGTAGACGGGGAACTGCTTGCGCGTGAGCGAGTCGTGGAAGGCCCGGGCGATGCGGTCCAGTTCGGCGGCGGCCGCCTTGGTCAGGTAGGGCACCGAATAGCGCAGGTCGTCGATCACGAGGTAGTCGCCGTCTTCGACCTTGACCAGCCGCGTGAAGTCGATGTCGTCGCGCTTGTCGGGAATCTTGCGCAGGCCCACGGCCTTCGCTTTCTCGACGTGGACGTCGTTGACATCGTTGAACACCTGGCCGTAGGACATCAGCTTGGTGTAGTAGATAATCTCGCGGGCACTGGACTCCCCTGTTCCGTCCACGTCGTCTTCCGAAGGCAGGTCCGTGGAGAGCGAGTCCGTGACGACGGTGGTCTTCTCTTTCTTCGGGGCCTTTTCCTTACGGCTGCAACCCCCTCCGACCAGGAATCCCAGCAGGAATCCCAGCAGGAAGGGGGTCAGCAGGATCAGGAGCGCCTTCTGTCTCTTATTCATATTTCAGGACCGGCTGCCGGGCGGCGGTCGTCTCGTCGGGACGGCCGATCGGCGTGTCGTGCGGCGCGCCGTGGAGCATCTCCGGATCGGCCTTGGCCTCCTCGGCGATACGCCGCATCACCGCGATGAATGCGTCCAGCGTTTCCAGCGATTCCGTTTCCGTGGGCTCGATCATGATGGCCTGGTGGAACAGGAGCGGGAAATAGATGGTCGGTGCGTGGAAGCCGTAGTCCAGCAGGCGTTTGGCCACGTCGAGGGTGGTCACGCCGTTGTCCTCCAGCAGGCCGTCGAACACGAATTCGTGCTTGCACACCGTCGGGATGGGCAGCTTGTAGCAGTCCTTGAGCGACTCCTTGATGTAGTTGGCGCCCAGGGTGGCGAGCTTGCCCGCCAGCTTGATGTGCTCGCGGCCGAGCATCAGGATGTACGCATAGGCGCGCAGGATGATGCCGAAATTGCCGTGGAATCCGCTGACGCGCGGGATGTGCAGGAACGGCAGCACCTTGTCGGACACGCCGACGGGACCGGCACCGGGGCCGCCTCCGCCGTGCGGCGTGGAGAAGGTCTTGTGCAGGTTCAGGTGCATGATGTCGAAGCCCATGTCGCCCGGGCGGACGACGCCGAGCAGCGGGTTCATGTTCGCCCCGTCGTAGTAGAGCAGGCCGCCGCAGTCGTGTACGAGCTGCGCGATCTCCTTGATGTCGCGCTCGAAGAGTCCGAGGGTGTTGGGGTTCGTGAGCATGATGCCCGCGATGTCCGGTCCGAGCAGGCCTTTGAGGGCGTCCACGTCCACGAGTCCGTTCTCCTTGGATTTGACGACAACGATGTCCAGGCCGCAGACGGCCGCGGAGGCCGGGTTGGTGCCGTGGGCGCTGTCGGGGACGATGACCTTGGTGCGGGCGGTGTCGCCGCGGCTCTGGTGATACTCGCGCATCAGCATCAGGCCGGTGAGTTCACCGTGGGCGCCGGCGCAGGGCAGGAAGGTGAAGTGTTTCATGCCCGTGATGGCGGCGAGGGCCTTGTCCATCCCCACATAGACCTCGAGGGCGCCCTTGACCGTCTCGTTGGGCTGCAGGGGGTGCAGGCCGGTGAATCCGGGCAGGTTCGCGATCTCTTCGTTGATCTTGGGGTTGTATTTCATCGTGCAGGAGCCGAGCGGGTAGAAGCCCGTGTCCACGCCGAAGTTCATCTGGGACAGGTTCGTATAGTGGCGCACCACGTCCACTTCGCTGACTTCCGGAAGGTCCAGCGGCGCCTCCCGCCAAATTCTGCTGCCAGCAGCAGCTTGCCCCTGAAAAACGTCCTTCGGACCCCACCGCTGAGCTTCGCTTGCGGTCCCCCCTCTTACCGTGCCGAGGGTGGCAGGTTTTTTCAGGGGCAACTGCTGCTTGTCAGCAAGCAAGGATTCCGGAAGGGAGAAGCCGATCCGGCCGGGCTTGGAGAGTTCGAAGATGAGTTTATCGTAGTATTTCATATCGCGGCTCTCCTATTTGACTGATTTGACGATTTCGACGATGTGGTCCAGCTCTTCGCGGGGATGCTTTTCGGTGACGCAGAAGGTCACGTAGCCTTCCTCGGTCTGCAGGGCGGCGAAATAGCCGGCCTTGAGCAGGGCCTTCTGGAGCTTCTCGACCGGGCAGAGCGGCTTGAGGACGAATTCCTTGAGGAAATCGGCGTCGAAGACCCGCTGGAACTTGCCCGTTGCAAGCAGGGCGTCGTGCAGGTAGTGGGCCCCCTCGTAGCAGAGGGCGTTGAGCCTGCGCATGCCCTCCGGACCCATCAGCGACAGGTACACGGTGCACCAGAGCGCCATCAGGGACTCGTTGGAACAGATGTTCGAAGTGGCCTTCTCGCGGCGGATGTGCTGCTCGCGCGCCTGGAGCGTCAGGACGTAGCAGCGCTTGCCGGAGGCGTCCGTGGTCTGGCCGACGATGCGCCCCGGGAGCTTGCGCATCAGGGCGGTACGGCAGGCCATGAAGCCCACGTACGGGCCGCCGAAGCACAGCGGGATACCCAGGCTCTGGCCGTCGCCCACGGCGATGTCGGCGCCCCATTCGGCCGGCGTCTTCACGACGGCGAGGGCGGAGGGATCGCAGTATTCGACGAGCAGGGCGCCCATCTGATGGACGAGGTCGGCGAGGCCGAGATGGTTTTCGATGACGCCGAAGCGGTTGATGGACGGCACGATGACCCCGGCGAGGTCAAGCACGCCTTCCGCCACGTCCTCGAAGATCTGGTCGGAGACGACGACGTTGATGCCGGCATACTTCGCGTAGGTCTTGATCGTGTCGATGACGTTCGGTAGCAGACGGGCGGATACCAGCACGGAGTTGCGCCGCTTGGCACTGGCCACGCACATCCGCACCGCTTCCGCGGCGGCGGTCGGACCGTCGTACATCGAGGCGTTGGCGCAATCCAGGCCGGTGAGCCGGCAGATCATCGACTGCCATTCGAAGATGTAGCGGAGCGTGCCCTGCGAGATTTCGCACTGATAGGGCGTGTAGGCGGTCAGGAATTCGCTGCGCGAGGTGATGTAAGGGATCACCGAAGGCACGTAGTGGTCATAGGCGCCCTGGCCGACGAATACCTTCAGGCGGGTGTTCTTGGCGGCAAGGCTCTCGAAAAAGTCACGAACCTGCTGTTCGCTCATCGCGGACGGCAGGTCGTACTCCCCTTTGTAAATGAAATCCGCAGGGACATCGGCGTAGAGGTCGTCCATCGACCCGACACCGATCCTTTCGAGCATTACGCGGATATCTTCCCCGGTCTGGGGAAAATAGCTGAATGCTCCCATGTCCCTATCCGGCGATATTGGCGTAAGCGGCGGCGTTCATCAGCCGGTCGAGCTCGCCCTTGTCGGACATTTCGACCTTGATGATCCAGGCCTCGTAGGCGTCTTCGTTGATGAGTTCGGGTTTGTCTTCGAGTTCGTCGTTGCGGGCGACGACGCGGCCGGAGACCGGAGAAATGAGTTCGCTGGACGTCTTGACGCTCTCCAGGGCGCCGAAATCCTCGCCGGCACCCACTTCGTCATCGACATCGGGCATATCGACATAGGTGATGTCCCCCATTTCCGCCTGTGCGAAATCGGAGACGCCGATGATGGCGACGTTGCCATCGACTCTTACCCATTCGTGGGATTCGCTGTAGAGGAGACCCTCTGCAATCTTGCTCATAGACAATATAATTTAGTGGTTATTTCTTGTATTTGGTCTGGTAGAAGCGTTTCTTGACGACGACGCCCGGGAAGACGCGCTTGCGGATGCGGACGAAAAGCGGCGTGCCGAGGGCGGCGTGTGCGCTGTCCACGAGGGCGAAGCAGAGACTCTTCTCGAGGGAAATGGAGTGGTAGCCCGTCGTCACGACACCGACCTCGATGCCGTCTTCCAGTTCGACCGGATAACCGGCGCGCGGGACGGCCTTGTCCTGGAGTTCGATGCCGACCAGTTTCTGGGACACGCCCATCGACTTCTGCTCCTCCAGGGCTTCCTTGCCGATGAATTCCGGTTTGTCCAGCTTGCAGAACATCCCGAGTCCGGCCATCACCGGAGAGATGTCAGCGGTCAGTTCGTCGCCGTAGAGCGGCAGGCCCGCCTCGAAACGGAGCGTGTCGCGGCAGCCGAGGCCGCAGGGCTTCACGCCGCCGTCCATCAGTTTCTGCCAGCATTTGCGGATGAACGCCGGAGCGGCGTAGATCTCGAAGCCGTCTTCGCCAGTGTAGCCGGTGCGGCTGACGATCACGCGTCCGCCGTCGCGTTCGAAGTCCCGGAAGTTGTAGAAGGCGATATCCGCCGCTTCGGGGAAACCGAGCAGGTCCTTGAGGGCCGTCTCGGCCGCAGGGCCCTGGACGGCGATCTGCCCCCACGCTTCGGACTGGTCGTCGATCTTGACGTCGAAGGCCTCGGCCTGCTCGCGCAGCCAGGCGCAGTCCTTGTCGATGTTGGAGGCGTTCACGACCAGCAGGTAATGCTGAGGCTCGAATTCCTTATAGACCAGCAGGTCGTCTACCGTGCCGCCGTCGTGGTAGAGCATCATCCCGTAGAGGATGCTACCAGGCGCCATCGGGCGGATGTCGTTGGTGAAAATGTAGTTGACGAAGCTTTCCGCATCGGGTCCGCTGACGAAAACCTCGCCCATGTGGGAAACGTCGAAGACGCCGACCGCGTGGCGTACCGCATTGTGTTCGTCGATGATGCCGCTGTACTGGATGGGCATGTCATAACCGGCGAAGGGGCTCATCTTGGCACCTAGCCCTACGTGAAGGTCGTGCAGACAAGTCTGTTTCAAAGGAATGTCCATATTGGTAGTTTCAGGTTATTTCAGGATTTCGAGGTCTTTCTTCAGAATCATCTTGGGGTCCATCATCGCTACTTTCTGGAAAAGGCGGACCTGATTGCCCAAAGAGAGATAGACCTTGTCCTCGTGCCTCCCCTTCCGCCACCATTTGTAGAATCCGACGGGGTCGTTCTCGAAGGGGATCTTGGCCAGGATGCCGGAACTGTAACCCGGATAGTCGATGACCAGGCGCAGCCCCATGAATTTCTTGTAGTAGTCGGGGTCGGCCCGGCGGAGCTTGCTGACCAGCGGGTTGTATACCTCCATCTGGTCCACCTGGAGGACCTTGTCACGCATGATCATCCGATGGATCCGGACGGGATCCACGTTCAGCCAGGCACCCAGACGGAGCGTCCGGGGGCCCTCTTCGGTGTCGAGCGTCAGCTCGTCCATCGAATAGTAGATCTTCTCGGGATCCAGTGGAGCAAGTGCTGTTTCGGGCATCCTTTTAAAACCGCGTGATTCACAAATATAGGAATTTTTTTTGATTTTTCTTAATTTTACGCTGTCATGGAACGGATAAATGTCGATTTCTCGGGCCTGGAAGGCACAAATTGCTACTGTTCGGCGGAAAGTGCTGCTGTTATCCGGCAGGAAATCGCCGGATTGCCGGCCGCGGCGTTCCATTGCATCGGCACCGGAGATTACCATTATCAGACGCTGTTCTGGCTGGAAAAACTGCAGGAACCGTTCTGTCTGGTCCTCTTCGACAATCACCCGGACGACCAGGACGGCGCCTTCGGCGGAGAACTGCTCAGCTGCGGCGGCTGGGTGGCCGCGGCGCGCCGGCTCCCCTGCTGCCGCGCGGATGTCTGGATCCGTTCTGCGGCGGACTTCCCCGTCCTGGAGCGCCTCCCGGAACTGCCGGTCTATCTGTCCATCGACCTGGACGTCCTGTCGGAAGCGTACGCGCGTACGGACTGGGACCAGGGCACGATGAGCCTGGACGGACTGCAGGAGGCCCTGCGCCGGGTCATCGCCTCGCGCCGGCTGCTCGGGGTGGACCTGTGCGGCGGCAATACGGTGCAAAAAGGAGCCTCCCCGGAGGATCTTGCCTTGAATGCAAGCACCGGGGAGGCCCTGTACGGGATATTCCGCGAAATCCTTATTTGATGGCGAAAGTCACGGGGATGCTGTAGGTCACGGGGACGTTCTTGCCGCCCTGCTTGGCCGGCGTCCAGTCCGGAGCATTCTCCACGACGCGGAGGGCCTCGGCGTCAAGCGCCTCGGAGACACCCTTGACGACCTTGGCGTTCTTGATCTTGCCATTGGCGTCCACCACGAAGTTCACGGTCACCTTGCCCTGCTCCTCGTTCTCGAGAGCGGACTGCGGGTACTTCACGTTCTGCTGAACGTACTTCACGAAAGCGTCGGCATCGCCGCCGTTGAACGTCGGCTTGACCTCGACGGAGGTATACGGCTGGATTTCATCAAGCTTGTCGATGGCATCACCGGCACGCTTGGCAGCATCCTTGGCAGCGTCGCCGATTTCCTTGGCGGCGTTCTCGACGGCGTCAGCGCTCTTGTCAGCAGCGTTCTCGACAGCCTCGACGGCCTGCTCGGCAGCGTCCTTGGCCTCATCTTTGCCCTTGCCCTCATTCTTGCAGGACAGGACCATCGTCGCCATGGCGGCGATCATCACGAAAGAAAGAATCTTTTTCATATCCAAATGATTTTAAAAACGTAATTTCCGCGGCAAAGATAGACATTATTTTTTCTCGTTGTTAAAAAAATTTAAAAATTTTACAGCAACGGAGAAAACAGGCGCGCGAGAGACTCCCAGAAGCGGACAGTCGCAGGCCGGGACAGCCAGGCCGATGCATCGACAAACTGGCAAGCGTGCTGGTCTTCAAGGAATTGCGAACGCATCTTGCGCGCAAGCGTGCGGTCATAGATGAATGCGTTGATCTCGAAGTCCTGCTCGAAACTGCGGATGTCGAGGTTCGCCGAACCGATTGAGACCACCCCGTCGTCGGCAACGATGGTCTTTGCGTGCAGGAAGCCCGGCTCGTAGAGGTACACCTTTACGCCTGCGCTCACCACGTCGGAAACATAGGAACGGCCGGCCAGGGTGACGATGAAGTTCACGTCTCCGCGGCGGGGCAGCATCAGGCGGACGTCCACCCCGGACAGGGCGGCGTTCCGCAGCGCCGTGACCATCGCTTCGTTGGGCACGAAATAGGGCGTCTGGATATAGACGTATTCGCGGCTTTCGGACAGCATGCGCAGCAGGCCCTGCATGATGACGCGGTACTCCCCCATCGGCCCGGAGGTGGCCACCTGCATCATCAGGGAGCCGGCTGCGGGGATGCGGGGGTAATACACCGGGTCGTCCAGCAACTGTTTGGTGGAGAATTTCCAGTCCACCAGGAAGGCGGTCTGCATCTCCGCTACGACCGGGCCGGCCACGCGGATGTGGGTGTCCCGCCAGGTGCCCGACTTGCCGCCGCCGGCGTAGCGCTTCGCGATGTTCATCCCGCCGGTATAACCCACGCGGCCGTCGATGACGACGTTCTTGCGGTGGTTGCGGTAGTTCGTCTCGCTGGACAGCAGGAGCCGGACGCGGTAGAAAGGCCGCACCTGCACGCCGCGTTCCGCCATCCGGCGGTAGAAACGGCGGCGGGTGAGGTTCGCCAGGTCATCGATCTGCAGGCGCACTTCCACGCCTTCCTCCGACTTGCGCGCCAGGATCTCTTCCGCCTTGCGGCCCGTCTCGTCGTCTTCGAACTTGAAGAACTGGAAATGGATGTGGTGCTGCGCGGATTCCAGGTCGGCCAGCAGGTCGGCGTACATCGAGGGGAAATCGGTATAGACGCGCACGTCGTTCCCGGCCACCGGAAGGGCGTTCCCGGCTGTCTGCAGCAGGGTGACCAGGTTCCGCCGCTCGGCGGGCGGCTCGGTGCAGACGTGTTCCTGCACGGCTTCCTCCGTCCGGGCGAGCAGGCGGTTCATGTCCTCCGTGTTCACCATGCGACGGTTCTTGCGGTCCCGTACGAAGAAGAAATAGAGGACCAGGCCTACTACCGGCAGGAAGATCAGCAGCAGGATCCAGGCCAGGGTGCGGATGGGATGGCCGTTCTCCGCCACTTCCATCAGGATGATGCTGACGAGAATGACGATGAAGATGATATTCAGCCAGAAGGAGAAAGGCATTTCGTTCCGGGTATTCGCAATCCGTAGGCAAGTTAGTTATTTTTCGGCATTATTTGTATTTTTGTGTCATGATTTCCTTCTTCATCAGCGTCATCGCGCTCATCCTGGGCTACCTCCTGTACGGAAAGTTCGTGGAGCGCATCTTCAAGCCGGATCCGGCCCGTCAGACCCCGGCCGTCACGAAGGCCGACGGTATCGATTTCATCCCCATGCCTACCTGGAAGGTGTTCATGATCCAGTTCCTGAACATCGCCGGCACGGGGCCCATCTTCGGCGCCATCATGGGCGCCAAGTTCGGCCCTGCGGCCTATCTGTGGATCGTGCTGGGATGCATTTTCGGCGGCGCCGTCCACGACTATTTCAGCGGCATGCTGTCGCTGCGCAACGGGGGTGCCGGCCTGCCCGAACTGATCGGCAAGTACCTGGGCAAGAGGACGAAAGCCGTGATGCTGTGCTTCAGCGTCCTGCTGCTGGTGCTGGTGGGAGCCGTGTTCGTGTACAGCCCCGCCGTGATCCTGAAGGACCTTGCCGGCAACGGCACCAACACTTCTTTCCTGATCTGGGCGGGCGTGATCTTCGTCTATTACATCATCGCGACGATGCTGCCCATCGACAAGATCATCGGGAAGATCTATCCCCTCTTCGCCGTGGCGCTGATCTTCATGGCCGTGGCGCTGATGGTCGGCCTGATCGTGAAGATGCCGCAGATCCCGGAGCTCTGGGACGGCCTGCAGAACCGCTCGCAGACCTGGGGCGGCAAGGGACAGCCCATCTGGCCGTATATGTTCGTGACCATCGCGTGCGGGGCCATCAGCGGCTTCCAC
>JAEEGL015023691.1_pt1 | contig 10404 bp, 10 predicted proteins | sample 9134231 | NCBI WGS metagenome assembly JAEEGL01 (sample SAMN16246548, study PRJNA631951) | gut metagenome | biome: gut microbiome; feature: rumen; material: fiber-attached | host: Bos | place: Iran: Karaj | collected 2018-10
GCGATCGAGTGAGCGCGGCGGGGCGAATCCTGGATGCAGAAGTTCAGCACGTTGAAGCCCATCTCGCCCAGCGTGGCGGCTGCCGACGCACCTGCCAGACCGGTACCCACGACGATGATGTCGAGGCGACGCTTGTTGGCGGGATTGACGAGTTTCTGGTGAGCCTTATAGTTTGTCCACTTCTCAGCGATGGGTCCCTCGGGAATCTTGGAATCGATGGGCTGAGCGTTCATTTTGGTTTCTTCCATTTGTCTAAGAAATTTAATAGGTTAATACTCAGCGATTAGAGGGCAAAGAACCAAGTGAAGTAGCAAGCCTCTACAGCAAACAGGATAAACACGATGCTGGCCCACCACTTGGAGATGCACTGCCAGCGGGGAATCCACTTGTCGTTAGCGGTGCCCAGGGTCTGGAAAGCGCTCCAAAAACCGTGGCTGATGTGGAACCACAGAGCAGCAAACCAAATCAGGTAAACGGGCAATACCCACAAGTGGCTGAAGGTAGCCTGCAGGTAGAACTTGCCGTTCATCACATGCTCACCCATGAGCTCGGGCAACTGCATCTTGGCCCAAAACTGCGTGAGGTGCAGCACCATGACACCTAAAACGATGATACCCAGAGCGAGCATGTGCTGTGAAGCCCATTCCACAGTCTTGGGACGGGAATTCACATCATAACGGTTGTCACCACGAGCCTTGCGGTTCTGGAAGGTCAGAATGAAAGCGTAGATGATGTGAATAGCAAAGCCTCCGGCCAGGATCAGAGTACCCAGCACGGCATACCAATTGGCACCGAGGAACTCGCAGATAGCGTCATAAGCATCAAAGCTAATGAGGGCCACTGCATTCATCAGCGCATGGAATGTAACGAATAGGACAAGGAAGAGGCCGGTTACCGACATCACCACCTTGCGTCCTACAGATGAATTAGTTAACCACATAAAAATTGTTGATTTTTTAGTTATTAATTGATTGTTATTTTGTTAATTCACACAATATCCTGCAAAGGTAAGAAAAATTTTTCACTTTTCCATCCAAAACTCAAAAAACATGCTCCTAAAAAAATAGTCGGCACCAATACTCTTTCTTTACTGTCCACAGATTATCACAGATTAATCAGATTAACGCAGAAGCAAAAAATCCGTGTTAATCTGTGTAACCTGTGGACTTTTCAATGAAATCAGGGGTGCGCCGGTTGTTGGGCACACCCCTGAAAAGGCTATGAAACATCTATAATTGCGGACTATTTGAGCATCAGCTTGGCGCTCTTTTCGCCAACGCGGACAATGTGGACGCCATTACCGCCAGCGGGAATCACGTTGCGGCCAGCCTGCAGGTTGACGCGACGGGCGTGTCCTGCAATGTCGCTAATGATGGCACTCTGCTCAACAGGCGTCTCAATCACGATATCCTGCCCCTCAGCATAAATCTTGACATCCCTCGCCAACTCACCGATACCAGCTATGATATTGTTATTCTGTACATCTGCATTAACCTCCTCGTTAGTCCATTCATTAGTCCTGTCTTCATCACTTTCAGCATGGTTGTTAGAATACACTGAACCACTCGATGTGACACCTGTCAGATAATATGTGTACTTATATAGCAAGATATTCAGATTATCAAGTTTTCCGACATAGAGGTATAACTTTGCCCTATGAGTTCCACATCTTGTTGGTTTGTAAGTGACTGTAACTTTCCAAGTTGTGTAGTTGCGCCAAACATATTGAAAAGGAAACACACCTCCAACACAAACACAAACTCTTTCGCTTCCTGAATTAAGTATTCTTTTTGTCATTCTAAACATGCCCGTATTATCGACTAGTTCGGCAGGTGCATGAGAGGAATACGTCTTAAAGGTAAATGTAAAGACTCTTGTACATCCCAATGCTTGCGTACTATTAGTAGATGATGGACTTACCATACTGGCACCATCGGCTGAGAAGATGTAATCGGTAAAATCGACTGTGCCGTCAGGATCAACTTCGATGGGTTCCTCGTCACCATTGACCAACGAATTCTCACCACTAACGAACGTTAGAGAGTGCGGATCACCGACAGGTCCTCTTCCAGAGATTTTTGTTGCTAACGAATCTACTGATCCTGCAAATCCTTGCATGGCGACCATCATGAGAGCGATAAAAGAAAAAATAATCTTGTTCATAATGTTTAAATTTTAAATAGTTAGTATAAATTGATATAATAATGCATTTATCATTTTATCTTGAATCAGTATGCCTGATTTCGTTTTCTGTCAGCAAAGTTATACGGTGCTTCTTTGGGGCGCAATAAAAAAAATCCTCTTTTTTCACTTTTGTCAAAAATTTATACACAAATGCGTCTAATTCTTTGACATTTGGGGTGGTTTTGGGGGATAATAGGTTTGTTAGATTATTGCCGTTGGGGGGCATGAAAAAGCAGGTCGCAGAGGTGCTGTGGTGGGCACTTCTGCGACCTGGAGTCGTCTTGTGGCGGTTGTCTTGTGGCCTGCTGTTAGTCGTTGAGGATGAGCATGGCGTCGCCGTAGGCGCCGAAGCGGTATTTCTCCTCGATGGCGACTTTATAGGCCTCCATCGTCTGGTCGTAGCCGCCGAAGGATGCCTGTGCCATCAGCATGATGGAATAAGGCATGTGGAAATTGGTCACCAGCGCGTCGCAGGTGGTGCACTCGTAGGGCGGGAACAAGAACTTGTTCGACCAGCCGCCATAGGGCTTGATGTGGCCGTTCATGCCCACACAGGTCTCAAAGGCACGCAGCACCGATGTGCCGATGGCGCACACCTTGTTGCCGCCGTCACGCAGGGCGTTGACCTTCTCGGCCAGTTCGACGCTGACGTCCATCTCCTCGCTGTCCATGCGGTGTTTGGTCAGATCCTCGACGTCGATGTCGCGGTAGCTGCCCAGGCTGATGTGCATGGTGATGAAGTCACGGTCGATGTCACGGATTTCCATGCGACGCATCAGTTCACGCGAGAAGTGCAGTCCGGCTGCGGGAGCCACGACAGCGCCCTCGTTCTTGGAGAAGATGGTCTGGTAACGCTCGGCATCCTCGGGCTCGGCCTCGCGGTCGATATAGTAGGGCAAGGGCGTGTTACCCAGGTTATACAGGTCCTTCTTGAACTGGTCGTGGTCACCGTCATAGAGGAATCGCAACGTGCGCCCGCGCGAGGTGGTATTGTCGATCACCTCGGCGACCATCGAGTCGTCCAAGCCGAAGTACAGCTTGTTGCCGATGCGAATCTTGCGGGCGGGCTCCACCAGCACGTCCCACAGCTTGTTGTTGGGATTGAGCTCACGCAACAGGAACACCTCGATGCGCGCCCCGGTTTTCTCCTTGTTGCCATAGAGCTTGGCGGGGAAGACCTGAGTATCGTTAAACACGAACATGTCATGGGGATTGAAGTATTCGAGGATTTCCTTGAATACGCGGTGCTCAATCTGGCGGCTCTTCTTGTGAAGCACCATCAGTCGCGACTCGTCACGCACAGGGGCGGGATGTGAGGCAATGAGATCCTCGGGCATGTGGGTATTGAATTCTGAAAGTTTCATACTCTACCTTTTTTAGTGAAACTTGGCCTTATCGTCCTCACGCCGAGGTGCTAAGGCGCCAAGTTTTTTTATATTAATAATTCTATTCTTTACTGCTAACAGCTTATTTAATCTGTGAGATGCGCTTGGGAGGCAAGTCACATTTTTTCTCTTGCTTGCGGGCAGCACGGGCGGCCTTCTGGCGGGCGGCACGCTCGCGGTTCTCGATGCGCTCACGCTCCAGGCGCTCGGCGGCAGCCTGTTCGGGCGAGACATAGGTCTCGGCATCGAGTTTTTCAACCAGCTGCTCCAGGGTGAGGCACTTGTCGATGGTCACATCGCCCACGCGTGTGCGGCGCAGGGCCGTCAAGTGGGCTCCGCTGCCCAGTGCCACGCCGATGTCGCGTGCCAGGGCACGGATGTAAGTACCCTTGCTGCACACCACACGTATCTGCAAGGTGGGCTCGGCGGGCAGGCCGCATTGCAGCACCTCAATCTCGTCGATGACCAGCGTCTTGGGGCGGATTTCCACATCCTGTCCCTTGCGGGCCAACTTGTAGGCAGGCTTGCCATCGACCTTGCAGGCCGAGAACGACGGGGGCACCTGCTCGATGCTTCCCGTGAACTGCTCCTGCAGCACGCGGTCGATGAGGGGGCGGTCGATGTGCTGCCACTCGTAGGTGGCATCCACCTCGGTCTCCAGGTCAAAGCTGGGTGTGGTGGCGCCCAACCTGAGGTCGGCGATATATTCCTTGACACCTGCCTGCAACTCGTCGATGCGCTTGGTGGCATGGCCGGTGCACAGCAGCAGCACACCCGTTGCCAGCGGGTCGAGCGTGCCCGCGTGCCCCACCTTGACCTGACGGGTCTTCAAGTGAGTCCTCAGCACGGCGCGCACCTTCTTGACCGCTGTGAACGAGGTCATCGTCAACGGCTTGTCGATGCAGAATATTTCGCCTTCTATCGGGTTAAGCATTTTATTTCTAACTACGAATTGCGCTAATTATACTAAATTGGCATCCGCATTCAATGATTACGAATTAAACTAATGAAGCTCCCGAAAATATGTGAAATCCGTGTAATTCGTAGTTTTGTTGTTTAGAACGCGGGTGCGGGCATGAGTTGCGAGAGGGCGATGGCAACCAGGCCGGCAATGATGCAATACACGCCGAACCACACCAGTTTGCCCTTCTTGACGATATTGATCATCCACTTGCACGCCAGACAACCAGCCAGGAAAGCGGCCACGAAGCCCACCACCAGGGGCAACGTGTCGATACCGCCAAAGGCCTCCTCGCCCTTGACGACCTTGAGCACGTCGAGCAGGGCCTCGCCCAAGATGGGAGGTATCACCATCAGGAACGAGAACTGAGCCAGCGACTCCTTCTTGTTGCCGAGCAGCAGACCCGTTGCAATGGTGCTGCCCGAGCGCGACAGGCCCGGCATCACGGCACACGCCTGGGCGATGCCGATGATTAAGGCGTCTTTCCAGGAGATTTTCTCCTTCTGCCGCGGTTTGGCATAGTAGGAGAAGATGAGCAAGGCTGCGGTGAGCAGCAGCATGATGCCCACGATGAGCAGGCCGGTGCCAAAGACGGCCTCCACCTGATCCTTAAAGAAAAAGCCCACGATGCCCACAGGAATCATCGACACAAGGATATTGAGGAAATACCTGGTCTCGTCGTTCATCTTGAACTTGAACAGGCCCTTCAATATCCAGTCAATCTCGCTCCACAGGATGACAAAGGTGCTCAGCACCGTCGCCACATGGACCAGAATGGTGAACGTGAGGTTATCGGCACCCTCGATGCCAAACAGGTAGCTGCCGATGGCCAGATGGCCACTACTGCTCACGGGCAAATACTCGGTCAGACCCTGGACAATGCCCAGAATCAACGCTTCCAGCCAATCCATAGTGCTTATTCTTTATCTTCGGGTACGTTGTTGTCTTTCTTGCGATAGATGATGGCAAAAGCCATGAGCACAAAGCCCAAGAAGGCAATGACGGGGCCCGTGGTGACACGGCTCGTCTCAAACAGGTCGTTGTTGAACTTGTCGCCCACATTGGCACTGCCGCCCATCAAGGCAAAGCCGATGATAATGAGCAACAGGCACACGGCCATCATGATAAAATTGATTTTCCCCAGGGGATAGGATACTTTGCCCCTCGATTTGTTCTCAACCGGAGTTTTCTGTTGTTGTGTTGCCATTTATTTGAATTGTTAGTTCTTGGTTGTAATTGCTGTTGAGATGGGGTCGCAATGGAGCCTACCACCGCAATGTGCTGCAAAAGTACAACATCAAGAGCGCTTTGTCAATACTTTTAACCCATTTTATGATTTACAGCACGATAAATGCCCTTTCACCAAGGCGCAAAACTTTTTTCAAACAACTTTAACAACGTGCAACAACACCACCAACCCGGCAAGTAACAACTCGCTTAGTAACAAGTTTATTACTAACAACTCGCTTAGTAACAAAATGCTTAGTAATAATTTTCTTACTAATAAGTTTGTTACTAACTTATATGATTAATTATCAAGCTCATTTTCATCTCTATGTTCCCTATAATCACCTTTATGAAGTGCAGAATCTGGTATAAGTCCTCTTATTTCAACAATCTGTTTATCATTGAGATTTATAGGACGACCTTTCATTTAAATGACACTTGACAACGGTGTTTTACTGGTATTCGGGGCGGTGGGGGTAGTGGTTGCGTTGGGACTCGAAGGTGGCGGGAGAGGCTTTTAGGGCAGCGGTGTCGGCGAGGATGTCGTAGCTGGCGGCGACGTCGGCAAGGGTTACCTGTGCCTCACCTGTGGCGGGGGCGGCAATCGTTGGGACGGGGATGTCCCAGCCGAAGTACTCATTCAGCGCCTCGAGCATCATGGCGGTGCCACGTTGCTTGCCCTCGCGGCTGTAGCCCGCGATGTGGGGAGTGGCGACGATGGCCTTGTCGAGCAGGGGGCGGGAGATGTTGGGTTCGTTCTCCCAGCAGTCGAGGGCAACATCGCCGTGCCAACCGAGCAGGGCGGCATTATCGGCAATGGGGCCGCGGGCGGCATCGAGTATCAGGCGGCAGCGGGCCAGCCCGTCGAGAAACGCCTGGTCGCACAGGTGCCACGTGGGCCAACGGCCGTCACGGGTGAGCGGCGTGTGGAAGGTGATGATGTCGCATCGGCGCTGCAACTCGTCAAGAGACGAAAAAATGTCATCAAAAGAACCGTCCCCATTTTCGCGGGGCGGGTCGTTGAGGAGGACGGTGAAGCCGAGTTGGGCGGCCCAGCGGGCGACGATAGAGCCGATGTGGCCAACGCCGACGACGCCGAGCGTGAGGCCGTCGGGCGGGGTGATATTGCGGGCCTGCATCCATGCGTTGATGGCGCAGAACACCCATTGGGCAACGGCGGGGGCATTGCAGCCGGGGGCGTTGCGCACGGTGATGCCATGAGCGTCACAGTAACTGAGGTCGATGTGGTCGGTACCGATGGTCGCCGAGCCGATGAACCGCACGTTGCTGCCATCGAGCAGCGCGGCGTCACAGCAGGTGCGCGTGCGCACGATGAGGGCGTCAGCATCCTTGACGGCATCGCGGGTGATGTCGCCTGGCTCCAAGTAATCGACCTGGGCACGAGGCTCAATCAGGCCTTGAATATTGGGAATGTGGCTATCGACTATAACCTTCATGGCATGAGGATGTTAACGGCGGCAAAAGCGATGCAGCCGACAAGCAGCAACAGGATGAAAACGTAGCGTAAACCATTCGCCGGATGCAAGGTGTGGGCATGGGCAATCTGCACGGCGACCATGAGGTTGAGCAACGGCAGAAAGACCGCCACATCGCTGTAATCGACGCACAGGGCGATGAGCACGGCAATAAGCACAAAGACAAAGAAGGCATTATAAACGCGCGTCTGCATCCTGTAGTTCATGATGGTGAACAGGTTGACGACGGCGAGAATGACACCCAACAGCGCGGTCAAGGCCGTGAGGATGAGCAACAGCGTCGCCGCAGTATCGGCGGGACGATGCCAGATGCCGTTAATGTGGGGCATCGCGAAATCGGCAGGCGAAGCGATACCCAAGCCCAAGACTATCCAGAATGGCGTGATGAGGCCGAACAGCATCGCCAATAGCCCCTTGAGGTTGAACACACCCATTCTGAGGAAGCCCAAGAGGAAGGCGGGAATCAGCACCAGGAATCCGTAATGGAACATGGTGCCCGCAGCCACCATCGCAAAGATGAGGAAGATGCTGCGCTGGGAGTGCTTGTCCTGATAGGAGGCAAACAACGGCATCGCGGCTATCGCTGTCACCAGGGCCAACAGAGTGCCCGAATTGAAGGAGACGAGCGAGGCGGGATGTGCCAACTGCAACAAGAAGAATGACGAGACAAAAAGGTGCGTCACCGCCCTCACATAGCTGAAGACCTTGTTCAGGGCCAGCATGACGCCACCCGTCACCAGCAGGCACAACAAGTTGACCGCTGCCGACAGCGGCCCGCTGCCCATCAGTTCGCCGTCGAGCGAGAAAAAGATGCCTGTGCCGCTTGTGGACGCGGGTTTGACACCCATCGTCCAGGCTATGGCTGTGGCGGCCATGAGCGCCAGCGCACATAGCACCATAAACGGTCGCCCGTTAAAGTACTCGTTGATGTGTTCCCTTGCCGTCATCAATCGGTGGGCTCGTCCAGGTCACGGCGTTTCCAGCTCTTGCGGCGGCCGTGAATGATGGGCACCTCCTTATCGGCTCCCAATGTGGGCTTGCGGTCTCGCAGGATGCGTTTGGCAAAGGTGGAGGTGTGGCGGAACTCCTGGTCAAAGTCGTCGTCGTAGCGCCCTTTCCTGTCGCGGTTGTCCACGTCACCCATCATGCGGCGGTCGCGGGCCACGTTGCTGCGGCGCTGACGTTCCTCGTCACTGATGGGCTGCTGCTCGCGGTCATCGTTAAAACGGCGGTGGGGCTTGGGGCCGTCGTCGCGGTGCGGACGCCTCGGGCCGACATCACGGCGATGTGGGCGGTCGTCATCACGGCGGCGGGGACGGTCGTCACTGACCTCTCCCACCCTGCGGGCGTTGTAGTTGCCCTTGCTGCGCTCGCTGGCACGGAAATTCTCGTTGCGGATGTGCTCTCCACGGCCGCGCATCTCGTCATAGCGTCCGTCAAAGATGACGTATTGCAACAACTCGCAGTCCAGTCCTCCGTTGTTGAGTTTATAGCGCACCGAAGGCTTCAGGCCCACCTTGTAGTACAACTCCTCGTTGTAGCAGATGAGCCAGATGTTATATCCCTGGAAGGTGTGCTTGAACTTGTAGCCCAGGTCGCGGTACAACGACTCAATATCCTCGACGTCGAGCCGCTCGCCGTAGGGCGGGTTGCTGATGAGGGTGCCGCCCTCGGGCACCTCGTTGATGTCGTTGAAGTCGCGGCGCTCCAGCTCGATGTACTTGTTAAGACTGGCATTCTTGACGTTGGTGCGGGCGATGGCAATGGCCTTGCCCTCGATGTCGCTGCCGTAGATCTTGTGGGTGAACTCACGCTCACCGCTGTCGTCGTTGTAAATCTTGTCGAACAGGTCGGCGTCATAGTCGGGCCACTGCTGGAAGGCATAGCTGTCGCGATACACGCCCGGGGCGATGTTGGCAGCAATCAGCGCCGCCTCGATAAGGAAGGTGCCCGAGCCGCACATGGGGTCGATGAGGTCGGTCTTGCCGTCCCAGCCGCTGAGCAGGATGATGCCCGCAGCCAGCACCTCGTTGATGGGAGCGTCGGTCTGCGCCACACGCCAGCCGCGCTTGAATAGCGGGTCGCCACTGCTGTCGAGCGACAGGGTCACGTCACGGCCCGAGATGTGGACATCAAGACGGATATCGGGGTTGGTGAGACGGATGCTGGGGCGCTTGCCATACTTATCGTTGAAGTAGTCGGCAATGGCGTCCTTGACACGATAGGTGACAAAGCGCGAGTTGTTAAAGTCCTCGCTATAGACCGTTGCGTCGATGGCAAACGTCGTCTTGACGGTCATCAGCTGCTCCCAGTCAAAGCCCTTGAGCTGCTCATACAGGTCATCGGCACTGGTGGAGCGCAGCGTGAGCACAGGCTTGAGAATGCGCACAGCAGTGCGGCAGGCGAAGTTTGCCCTGTAAAGGATTTCCTTGTCGCCCTTGAAATAGACCACTCGATTGCCCTCAGCAACATCTTCGGCGCCCAGAGCGCGCAACTCGTCGGCGAGCACCCCTTCCAGTCCGAGGAAGGTTTTCGCCACCATATCAAATCTGTCAGTCATCATGTTATTGATAAAATCTCTTTGTGACTGCAAAGTTACTCCAAAAACTCGAGACATAACGAAAAAAACAGTATCTTTGCACAAAAATATTTATCAATCAAATATACTACTCAGAATCAATGGAGAAAATTCAAGCAGGAAAATACGTGGAACTCGTATATGAGATTTTTGTCGTTAACGGCGAGGAGCAGCAGAGTGTGTTCAAGTTCAACAAGGAGCATCCTGATGCCTTTGTGTTCGGCATGGACCTGTCGCTCATCGAGGGTTTCCAGAACCACATCATGGGCCTGGAGCAGGGCGAGAAGTTTGACTTCACCTTGCAGCCGCACGAGGCCTTCGGCGTGAAGAACCCCGAGCTCATCTATGAGCTGGAGAAGGAAATCTTCCACATCGACGGCAAGTTTGACGCCGAGAACATCCGTCCGGGCGCCCGCGTGCCGATGATGACACAGGAGGGCATGCGCATCGAGGGTCAGGTGGTCAAGGTCACCGACGACAAGGTGTTCATGGACTTCAACCACCAGCTCGCCGGCGAGACGGTGCGCTACAGCGGCTTTGTGCAGCTGGTGCGCGACGCCACGCCCGAGGAGC
>JAEEGL015962838.1_pt1 | contig 10404 bp, 9 predicted proteins | sample 9134231 | NCBI WGS metagenome assembly JAEEGL01 (sample SAMN16246548, study PRJNA631951) | gut metagenome | biome: gut microbiome; feature: rumen; material: fiber-attached | host: Bos | place: Iran: Karaj | collected 2018-10
GCGGCAGACTCCTCTTGTGTGGCTGCCGTCGCTGCGCATATATGTGATATAGCTCACGCCCTAACAGGCATGAACTTCAGCCTACTTGTTCCACATTATTATATTGTTCATTGTATCTTACAGGCTGTTGACCTCTTCAACAGTCAGTCCTGTGTACTTGGCTATCAGCTCTGTCGGCATGTTGTCGGCCTTCATGCGTCGGGCGTTGTCTCGTTTTGTGGCCTCTACCCCCTCGGCACGCCTTTCCGCACGCCCTTCTTCTCGACCTTTCATCTCTGCCCCTGTCATGGCGTTAAGCGTGTCGCGGTAGCGCTTCAAGGCATAGTCGTACTTGATACGCTCTTCTTTCGACAGCTTGCTCACCTCGGCAACTTCTGCCAGCCGCTGGAACACTGCATTCTGCGCAGCCCACGGCATCCTTTCTAATATATCCATATTTTTCAATATATAAATCCAACGTTCAAACTGATTCTCACATTCTTCAGCCTCCTTGGTGAAGCAGGGCATCTGTAGGTATGCGCTCCTTGAAGTTGGGATGCAGTCAGCTCTGCCGGCATATTGTCGGCCTTCATTCGGTGGGCGTTGTCATGCTTGGTATTTTCTATGCCCTGGGCCATGCCCTGTTTATAGCTGTGACGAATATAAGGTTTGCAATTATGCTGCAAAATTACGCATTTTATACCGCATCACCAAATATTTCCAGAAGTTTCTTTGGGAACAGCTAGATTTTGTGTTGGTGTTAGTAATTCTATCAAATACCGACGTGATTTTAATGAATACCGACGTGATTTTAATGAATACCGACGCGATTTTAATGAATACCGACGTGATTTTAACTTTACCCTTAACCTTCATGCCGCTTTGAACGGAGCTCCGCCATGTTTTCATCGTATCTTCTTCGTCATTATCTACGTCCTTTTGCTCAGCAAATGTCTAGTATTCTGAAGGGAGACTTTGTTCGCTTATGTTGCAGAAATAGGGTAGTTATTTTGTTTTTTTTAGAATTTTATTATACGTAAACGATTTCTTTTTCGTATTTTTGCACCGTCATTGAAATTATTATTCATTATTTATCTTTATGGATACCATGTTAGTATTACACCGAGACCGCCGTGCAGAGGGTGGCCCACTTCATTGGCGACTCGCTGGCACTGGCCCGTCAAGCCGCCAAGACCGATGCCCGCATATCGGCTGTTTAGGCTGCACAGGTCGGATAGTTCAAAACTTTCGACGTCTTTTTCTTCTCTTCCCTAATATTTCTTCTCCAAAAATTTTGGGGTTAGGGGAATAATCACTATCTTTGCACCGTGTTTTCAGTCTTTTCCAGGTGTGGGGCAGCAAGCAACAGGCGGACGATTCATTTGCCGTCACAAAACCTATAAAACCAAGCATGAGCACCCAGGCAATGACATATAAGATAGCCGAGTACTTCAAGACCCAGCCCGTCCTGAAGGCATGGCTTTTTGGCTCCTTTGCCCGTGGAGAGCAACGGGCAGAGTCCGATGTTGACATACTGATACTGCCTGACAAATCCCAGCATTTCAGTCTGTTCACCCTTAGCGAGATATACGAGGACTTGAAAGAACTGTTGGGCAGGGAAGTGGATGTCTTTTGTAATTTTGCACCCGTCATCAGCCTGTTGACGATGATGCTCACTGAGGTGGGCGGAGCTGCAGGGTTGGACAAAAAGCGTCACACGATGAAAGCATAGCCATTTAGTTAATGGACGAGCAAATAGCTGATATAGCCTTTGAACTTGAAAGACTGAACACTTTAAGTGGAAAAGCCTTCGTAAAACAGCTGGAGCTGATAACGAACTACAAGGGATTCCTGCCTCTTGAAGGTGAGACATCAATCTTTCATATTGGCATGGAAAAAGACAAGGACTATGCACCACTAATGGATGCTGCACACAAGGCCACGGAACATGGCTACACCGTTTATCTGCTTCCTAATCCAAGAAACTGTCGGACTGCCGATTTCATTTTTGAAAAGAAAGGAGCCTACACAATGTGTGCACGTTTGCTGGCGTCTGACATCAGAACATATTTTGAAGTCAACCGCAATGCAGTGGAAGTGCTATTGTTCAAAGGTAAGAAAATAATCTCAGTGAACAGGTATTCTACTCTAAGCCCAATGTTCTACCGACAATTCCGTAAGAGATATGAGCAATAAAAAAGCTGCACCACTTGTGATGCAGCCTTTATTCAAATGGAGCAGTATCTGTAAAGCCTTACTCCCCGCACTCAGCGGCGTAGCCAAACTTAACGTTTGACGCTGCAAAGATAGCATCTTTTTCGGAAAGTGCCAAATTTTTCCTCAACTTTCTTTCCCGTTTCCAATCTTTTTTGTAATTTTGCACCCGACTCGAATAGCCCGAAAGGACTTGAGGGTCAAATCTTAGTGGTAAAAGGACGTTTACAAACGTTATCTTCGGCGTGCCAGATCTCGCAAATCAAACGTGTTAGAAGATACGCAACAGGAACGTCCGCTTCGGGTGTATTGAACCCTGCCTATATCTTTATGGGCATAGTCAATATATCTCGGCGTGGGCTATCGAGTTGCTTATCCTAACACAAGGCAATGCGAGAGCCCGGCACGTGGGATAGGCGAAGTAGAGCACCCACGTCTTTCCGTTTAACACTATTAACCGCTGAATCCGGGTGGCTATAGGCAGAAAAAGATTATTGCGTATGGCAGAAGAAAAATTACAATTTGCATGTTTAGAAGATTCTCATGTAGGCATATTGTCTCCTGAAGAAGTACTATTATTCTATTACGACATTGGTTTTGATAGTGAGATGAAAAATTCTATCTATTGTTGGGATAATGAAATGGACTCTTTTTGTTCTATAAATAATCTTTCGATTGATGAATGCCAAAAGGGTTTATTACCACAGGTCGTATCAGAGAATAAGATTATTCTTTCTCTATACGAAAATGAAGATAAAGCAATGGCGCTATTACGTCATCTAAGAAATGCTTTTGCTCACTATCGTATTAGTTCATCTAGCAATTATTACTGCCTGAAAGATGTGGATAAAGGGAATACAACCATGATTGGTAAAATCGATAAAAGAATCTTTCATCATTTGATTGAATTATACTATAAACAGAAAGCTCAAGCTGACGAGCAATATAATGATTACATATTTCCTAAATTATAAAACTTTATGTTTTTATGAATAAATTAATAACAAAAGCCATCTGTATGTTGTTTTTGATTACAACAGGTGTAAATGCCATAGCTCAGCAAACATCGCTGACTATTGATAACCAATCTCCAGGATGGTTGTCGAGCAAGATTGGGTACCAAGACCAACAAACAGTTGAAAACCTAAAAGTAATAGGCTATCTTAATCTTGAAGACCTTCAATTTATTGCACGTCTTATGAAAGAAAATTCATTGCATGGACGATTAGATTTGGAGGAAGCTAATATTGTCAGTACAACAGGAGGGAAGAACAATTATTTATATAAAAATGTATGGGGCGCAGACAACAGTAGCTTTAACCGGAGTACAGTGAAACTCTCGTATCTTTCTATGCCTAAATCATTAGAGGATGGTGACAAATATGCTATGGGTCAGTTGGATTTAGATACCTTGTATTTCAATTCTACAACTGGTTATGCAAAAGCATTAAATGCAACTGTTAAACATTTGATTATTGGAGAAAACCTCACCGTACTGACTTATCCGGCTTTTTCAGATATTCGTGATACAATTGAGGCGATAGTTTTTCCACCGACATTAAGAGAGATACGCGAAAAGTATGTTCCAAATTATTATGCGGGAATCAGTTGCAAAATATCGAATGGTGAAAACCTTAGAGAGTTTCCTTCTTTAGAGAGGCTATATGCCAGTTTCCAAGTAGGAGTAATGCCAGACTCTGTTTTTCTGCCAAATATTAGAGTGTTATCACTTGGCAGTATGTTCAAGGCGGGTATGCACGTTTTTATTAGTGAGAATATTGATACGATAACAAATATGGATAATGCTAAGAACATACATTTGCATTTCGCATCTTCCAAACCTCCCTATATGGAAGGAGATGACTATTATCATCATAAACTTAAAAATGAATCATATTTTAAGCTTTATGTTCCCATGGGCAGTGCCGCTGCATACAGGGCTCGCTTTGAAAATGGTGGTACAAATGTAACAATTATTGAAGAAGTTATTGATGTAACAGATGTAACATTAGACAAGCATGAATTGAGCCTGAATGTAGGTGATGCACATACCTTTTCTGTAGAAGTCTTGCCTGAAAAAGCCACTTACAAAACTGTCAACTGGCATTCAGACAACATTGAGGTTGCTGAAGTAAACTCACAGGGTATTGTTACTGCAAAAAAAGCAGGGATAGCAATGATTACAGTATCATCTATCTCCAATCCAGAAGTTAAAGATAGCTGCGAAATAATTGTTATCCAGCCAGCACAATCTATTGAGATAAACGAGACTGCCATAACATTGATTCAAAATAAGGGTACAATGCAATTGGACGCAACCATATCACCTGATAACACAACCGACAAAACCATTCTTTGGTCTTCGAGTGACACTATTGTTGCAGTGGTTGACTCCTGTGGCTTTGTGACGGCAAGGAAGGCTGGAAAGGCAATAATTACAGCCAAAGCGGCATCGAACACTGCGGTTAAGGCCACTTGTGAGGTGACGGTGATTCAACCCGTCGAAGGCATCACACTCAATGAGACCTCGATTATAATGGAGGAGTTTGGCAACATGGTGAAGCTGAACGCCACCATCCTGCCTGAGGATGCTTCCGACAAGTCGGTGCGATGGAGCAGTTCCAACCCCAATGTTTGCACGGTGACGCAAAACGGAACAGTGGTCGCTGTGGGCAATGGCACCGCGACAGTTATTGCAACTACGGTAGATGGCGACATCCCTGCCTCCTGTGTAGTCAATGTGAAAGACTATGTTTACGACACGAACCGCGACGGAGCAATCGATGTCGCTGACATTGCTGCCATCATTAGCAAGATGGCAGCAATGGCGAGGAGCCAGAAACAGACAGAAGAATAAGCCTGTCAGCCAATCCTTGCCTTTCAAACACAGCACCGCGCCAATACCTTTCGGTCATTAGCGCGGTGCTGTGTGTCAGAAATCCCTGGAAATCATACGATTTCTGGCCCATTATTTTGCCAAATAAAAAAATATGTGTAATTTTGTCGGCAGAAACGAGAAATGATAATGAGTATGGAGGAAAAAGATGTAATGACAGCGGGCGAACCTGCGGTGGCTGCTTATCCGATGACCTCGTATGCAGACGTGATGTACTATCTGCATACGATTGACATATCGCGGGAGGACAAGGAGAGGGTTGCCAACAGGCTGAAGCTGGAGGTGACAGGTGTGAATTTATCTCGGATATTCGACAGGCTGAACCATCTGCGCACATTGCAGGCCGATTGGGACGGAAGAGGCGCATTGCCCATTTCGCGCAAGGTTATCAATAACGTAAGACAAGTACTGGCTATATCGGATGATGCAGATTGGAAAGACTGGATGCTTTCCCCCAACGTGAATGCCACGATTATGCTTCAATCGAAAAAAAGGAGGGCAAGCATCAGCCTTGGCGGTGAGGAATATTCGTACTATGCAAGGATTGACGGGAAGGACATCGGCGAGAACCATATCGACTTCAATCCTGCGGGGTTTCTTTCGCTCATGCAAAACCTTGACAGCTAATGAACCAGACACAGACGAAAGTGGCTGACGAGGAACAGGTGGCACGCTTAGTCAGCCAAGAATGGGTGGTGGACGGAGTGCTACAGGTGGCAGCTTTCGTGCAGGCACCACGTGAGACATACCTGTCCGTCAATCGGCTGAGCATTGACAGCTACAATGAAGATGTGCGACAGTTTGTAAAAGCGCATCCTAAATATTTCAATGCGGCGGATAAATCCTATATGAGAGCGTTGCTTGATGTGGCAGATATAAGAGCCATCTCCATTGAGGTGGACGAGCTGAAAGTTGATGCCAACGTAGAGGTGGAGCCTCGCGATGTACACACTCGGTCTCATGCAGGAATCTTTGTTCGCGTAAAGGGCAGAAATGTCGTTCCAGGGAGGCAATTGCCAAACGGCCACCTTCCTTTTAACGTTTCCGAGGAGATGCTCTTGCAAAGGGTTCAGTGGGAACTACATGATCTTGCTGAACTGCAACGGCAGACACTTCTATAGCGTAGTTATCTCAATTTCACCATTCTAAGCCAAAGCCGTTTTCTCTTGTAGCCAAAGCCGTTTTGTCTCAATGTCCCACCCGTTGGGATATTTTGGAAGAACCCTTTTTACAGGGTATCACACCCTGTCAACCTCTGTCAACCTCTGTCAACCTCAAACAGGTTGCAAACCCTTTGTGGAAGGGCGTTTTGCCAACCTGCCAACCTAAAAACTAAAAAACTGTGTAATAGAATTCGAACAGACCTATTTTGCGACGTGTATCGGTCAATAACAACCTTACGGGTCGAATAATCTTTTACTTTTTTTGTTTTTTTCAATCTTTTATAGTGGGTAAACGATTTAATCTTTGTAATTTTGTAGCCGAAAACAAAAAAACGAAAAAGATATGCTGTTGAAATCTGAATGGAAAGCCCAGGGCTTTATCGATGAACCCGCACCTGAGGGTATAGACCTGGCGACGGAGATACGCCGCCTTTGTGAGGAGAAGCAGGCCGTCATCCTGGCTCATTATTACACCGAAGGCCCCGTGCAGGAGGTGGCCAACTTCATCGGCGACTCGCTGGCGCTGGCCCGCCAAGCCGCCAAGACTGACGCCCGTATCATCGTGATGTGCGGCGTGCACTTCATGGCTGAGACCTGCAAGCTGCTCTCGCCCGAGAAGCTCGTGCTCTGTCCCGACCTCAATGCTGGCTGCTCACTGGCTGACAGCTGTAATGCTGACGACCTGCGCCGATTCAAGGAAGAGCATCCGGGCTATAAGGTGGTGAGCTACGTGAATACCACCGCTGCCGTGAAAGCCCTGACGGACATCGTCGTCACCAGCGGCAATGCTAAGAAGGTCATCGACACCTTCCCGCAGGACGAGAAAATCATCTTCGGCCCCGACTATAACCTTGGCAGCTACATCAACAGCATCACGGGTCGTGAAATGCTGCTATGGAATGGCGGCTGTCACGTGCACGAGCGTTTCTCCGTGGAGGCCATCGTGAAGCTGATGGAGGAACACCCTGATGCATTAGTGCTGGCTCATCCGGAGTGCAAGGGTCCTGTGCTGAAGATTGCTGACGTGGTGGGCAGTACCGCCGTCCTGCTGAAGTATGCTACAGAGAATCCTGAGAATGAGTATATCGTAGCCACCGAAGCCGGCATCCTCCACGAGATGCAGCGTCTGTGTCCTGACACTAATTTCTATCCTGTGCCGCCTGAGGTAAGCGAGGGAAGTATAGGTTGTCACTGCAACGAGTGCCAGTACATGAAGATGAACACCCTGCTCAAGATCTATAACTGTTTGCGTTACGAGTGGCCCTCCGTCGACGTAGACCCTGCCATCGCTGCCGATGCCGTTAAGCCCATTGAGCGGATGCTCGAAATAAGCTAAATAATCATATCCTGTTAATGGATAACAGACAAAAAGCACTGGAGCTGGGTCAGAAGCCTGTGGGGCGACTGCTGTGGCAGTATGCCCTGCCGGCCATTGTGGCGATGAGTGCCTCCTCATTATATAATATAATAGACCGTGCGTTCATTGGTCAGGTGGTGGGTCCCGATGCCATTGCCGGCCTGGGCATCACCTTTCCCTTCATGAACCTCAGTGCGGCCTTCGGTGCCGCCGTGGGCGTTGGTGCATCAACGTGCATCAGCGTGAAGCTGGGTCAGCGCGACTATGAGACGGCCGAGCACCTGCTGGGTAACACCGTGACGCTGAACGTCGTCATCGGCATCATCTTCATGGTGGTCTGCATGGTGTTCCTCGACCCCATCCTGCGTTTCTTCGGAGCCTCCGACGTGACGCTGCCCTACGCCCGTGAGTTCATGCAGATCATCCTTTTGGGCAACGTCATCACCCACATGTACTTTGGCATGAATGCCGTGCTGCGTGCTGCCGGCAAGCCGCGCCACGCCATGTGGGCCACGCTCTTCACCGTGGGCATGAACATCCTGCTGGTCATCGCCTTCGTGTGGTGGCTGAGGCTTGGCATAAAGGGTGCGGCGCTGGCCACCATCACTTCGCAGTCGCTGGCCCTCTGCTGGCAGATGTGGCTCTTCAGCGACCAGAAGGAGTTGCTCCACCTGAAGCGAGGCATCTACCGCCTGAAGGCCGTCCTGGTGCGCAACATCATCGCCATCGGCATCTCGCCCTTCCTGATGCAGACCACGTCGTGCATCATCGTCATCGCTATGAACAACCAGTTCGTGCGCTACGGCGGCGACATGGCCGTGGGTGCCTACAGCATTGCCAATTCGATGGTCATGGTGTTCTTCATGTTTGTCATGGGTGTGACGCAAGGCATGCAGCCCATCGTGGGCTACAACTATGGTGCTGAGAAATACGACCGCATGTTGCGCTGCCTCTGGCTGGCCATCACTGCCGCTACGCTCATCCTGCTGGCAGGATGGACGGTATCGATGCTCTTCTCCCATGAGATAGCCCGCATCTTCACCACCGACGCACAGCTCATCGAACTGTCTGCACGCGGTCTTCGCATCGACATGATGGTGTTCTTTGTCGTGGCCTCGCAGGCGGTTATCACCAATTTCTTCCAGTGCATCGGCCAGGTGCGCATCAGCATCTTCCTCTCGCTGTCGCGCCAGCTGTTCATGCTCCTGCCCATGGCCTTCATCTTTCCGCTTTTCTGGGGACTCGACGGTGTGTGGTACGCCATGCCCGCCAGCGACTTCGGTTCCTTCTCCATGACCATCCCCATCCTGATGTGGTACTTGAAGAAGCGTTTTTCACACAGATAGCACAGATTACACGGATCGGGCTGCGCACAGCAATCTGTGAATGATTACACGGATCGGGCTGCGCGCAGCAATCTATGAAATCCGTGAAATCTGTGAGAATGATTATCCGTAATCACGTGATAGCGCCCCGAAGGGGCAATAAGCTACAAGCCCAGGGCAACGCCCTGGGTAAAGAGAAGCGTAGCCAACGCCCTGAAAGGGCAAAAGCCTTAACCCATAAAATCACAGTTTCTTACGTAATATATTTCAAAGTATTGAAAAACAAATAGTTGCAAAAATCACTTATATTACGTATTAAGCCATATGTCTTTTTACTATTTATCTGTTAATGTGATAGTTATAAGGAATATTACGACCTGTGCGGGTGAAAAAATGTCACACAGATTTCACAGATTTACACAGATAGCCATGCGGCGTAGGATATTGTTGCAGATTTCACAGATGGGCACAGATTGAAGTTACCCAGCTCCGCATGGCAATCTGTGTCCATCTGTGTGACAAAAAAGCGCGTTGTAATCTGTGTCCATCTGTGAAATCTGTGTGACATTTTTTCACCCGCACAGGTCGGAATATTACGTAAGTAACTGTGATTTTATGGTTAACAGTAAGCAATGCTTTTGCCCTTTCAGGGCGAGCATCACTTGCTCTCCATACCCAGGGCGATGCCCTGGGCTGTTAGCTTGTTGGCCTTTCAGGCCGTCTATCAGGTACATGCGGATAATCATTTCTGTGAGAATTGACAGAAATCGACTCCCATTTGGCGGAATAGGAGTAAAAAAATGCGGAATGAGAGTTGTTTTTCAAAAATTATGTTTACCTTTGCGGAAAATTCTCTTAATCCTTATTTATTATGAACAGACATTTATCATTATTACTGGGACTGCTCCTTTGCGTCCCAGCCTTGTGGGCCGGCCCCATTGACAAGGAGCAGGCATTGGAAAAGGCCAGGGAGTTCTACAGCAGCCGTGGCCAGACATCGAAAGTGAGGAAACTGAAGCAGGTTCCCCGTGCCACTGAGGTGAGCACGGCAATGGAGAACGACTGCTTCTATGTGTTTAACGCAGGCGAGGAAGGCGGCTACGTCATCATCAGCGGTGACGACCGCACGCCCGACGTGCTGGGCTATGCCGATGAGGGCAGCTTCTCGGCTGATGACATGCCTGAGAACATGAAATCATGGCTGGAGGAGTATGCCGCCCAGATACGTTACCTGCAGCAGAACGGGGACTTCAACTCTCCTCAAACTGCGGCCGCTCCCGCCAAGATAGCCACTCATCCGGCCGTAGAGCCACAGGTGAAGACGAAGTGGAATCAGGACGCTCCCTATAACAACCAGTGCCCCGTGTTCTTCAACGAGAGCAAGTATGGCCGTACCGTGACGGGCTGCGTGGCAGCCGCAATGGCACAGGTCATGAAATTCTGGAACTACCCGAAGTCTTCCCTGAGGTA
>JAEEGL016172387.1_pt1 | contig 10404 bp, 5 predicted proteins | sample 9134231 | NCBI WGS metagenome assembly JAEEGL01 (sample SAMN16246548, study PRJNA631951) | gut metagenome | biome: gut microbiome; feature: rumen; material: fiber-attached | host: Bos | place: Iran: Karaj | collected 2018-10
CGGCCGACGGCAGCGTGTACCACCGCCCCAGCAGCTTCGGCGCCGACATATCGACCAGGTCCCAGTTGTTGGCCCGCGTCGAGTTGTCCAGATATTTCCGGATGATGGCATCGCGCTGCATCATCTTGTCCAATGGATTCAATCCGCGCGAACGGGGCATGAGCCGCTGGAACTTCTCCACCATCACCAGCAGGCCGAAGAGCCGGATTTCGTGGAATTCACTCCGCAGGAACGCGTCCACATCCTCCAGCTGCACCTCGGCATGATACCGCTTGACGAACAGGCGCGTCTGCGGGCAGGTCAGCCCCAGGAACTCGTCGCCCTCGCCATATTCGCCCCTGCCCGTCTTGAAGAAACGCATCAGGTTCGCCCGCTGGACGGCATCGCGCTGCGCCTGCATCTCACCGATAATCCTGCTAGTGATGTTGTCCATAGTCATACAATTTTCCGCGAAGATGGGCTTTTTGTCGAGAATAACGGCATTGGCCAATAAAAAACAATCCCGGCACGGACAAAACCACAAGATTCGCCATCTGCGCGTGACAAACCCGCGCAGTTACGGAGCTGTAATTTTTTTCAGTCTTATGGCCAATGCAGCAAATCAACCCCACCGCCTAACCGACCGTTTTAGGCCACATGGATAGCAAAAGACAAAAAAACGCACGGACAGAATTCCTTTTTTAGGGAGAAAAATACCATCCAATCCAATATTTTCGTAATTTTGCACGTCAATATTCAAATTAAGGTAGAAAATTTCAGATTATTTCAGTATGCAACAGAACGTGCGAAACATCGCCATCATCGCCCACGTCGATCACGGCAAAACCACCCTCGTCGATAAGATGCTCTACGCCGGCAACCTCTTCCGCGAGAACCAGTCGACTTCAGACCTCATGCTCGACAACAATGAACTGGAGCGTGAACGCGGAATTACCATCCTCAGCAAAAACGTATCAATCAACTATAAAGGCACGAAAATCAACATCATCGACACCCCAGGCCACAGCGACTTCGGCGGCGAGGTCGAGCGCGTCCTGAATATGGCCGATGGCTGCCTGCTCCTGGTCGATGCCTTCGAAGGCCCCATGCCGCAGACCCGTTTCGTGCTCCAGAAGGCACTCCAGATTGGCCTCAAGCCCATCGTCGTCGTCAACAAGGTCGATAAGCCGAACTGCACGCCCGACCTGGCCCAGGAGAAGGTCTTCGACCTGATGTTCAACCTCGGCGCCACCGAAGAGCAGCTCGACTTCGTGACCATCTTCGGCTCGGCCAAACAGGGCTGGATGTCCGATGACTGGAAGAAACCCACCGACAACGTGCTGCCCCTGTTGGATGCCATCTTGGCCAACATCCCTGCCCCGGAAATCATTGAAGGCCCCTCGCAGATGCTCATCACCTCACTCGAATATTCGAGCTTCGTGGGACGAATCGCCGTGGGCCGCGTACACCGTGGCTCCATCAAGGCCGGACAGGATGTCCTCCTGATGCACCACACCGACGAGGGAATCGTCAGCAAGCGCGTCCGCGTCAAGGAGCTCTACACCTTCGAGGGAATGGGCAAGAAGAAGGCCGATGAAGTATTCTCGGGCGACATCTGCGCCATGACCGGCATCGAAGGCTTCGAGATCGGCGACACCATCAGCGACATCGAAGCAGCCGAGGCCATGCCCCGCATCACCGTCGATGAGCCGACCATGTCGATGCTCTTCACGATCAACGACTCACCTTTCTTCGGCAAGGATGGCAAGTTTGTCACCAGCCGCCAGATTCAGGACCGCCTGATGAAGGAGCTGGAGAAGGACGTTGCCCTGCGCGTAGTGAAGGACGAGACAAGCGACGGCAAGTGGCTTGTCTTCGGCCGAGGCGTCCTGCACCTCTCCATTCTGGTCGAGACAATGCGCCGCGAGGGCTACGAGCTCCAGGTCGGCCAACCCCAGGTCATCGTCAAGGAGATTGACGGCCAGAAGTGCGAGCCAATCGAGCAGATGACCATCAACTGCCCCGAGGAATATTCATCCAAGATGATCGATATGGTGACCCGCCGCAAGGGCGAGATGGTCAGCATGGACACACAGGGCGACCGCATCCACATGGAGTTCAAGATTCCGTCACGCGGCATCATCGGCCTCCGTACCAATGTCTTGACCGCATCGGCCGGCGAGGCCATCATGGCCCACCAGTTCCTCGGCTACGAACCCTGGAAGGGCGACATCGTACGCCGCAGCAACGGTTCCATCATCGCCATGGAGGGCGGCACCGCATTCGCCTACGCATTGGACAAGCTCCAGGATCGCGGCAAGTTCTTCATCTTCCCGCAGGATGAGGTCTATGCCGGACAGGTCGTCGGCGAGCACGCCAAGGACAAGGACCTCACCGTCAACGTCACCAAGTCGAAGAAGTTGACCAACATGCGCAGTAAATCGAGCGACGAGAAAGCCTCACTCATTCCACCCAAGGTATTCTCGCTCGAAGAGGCGCTGGAATACATCAAGGAGGACGAATATGTTGAGGTAACGCCCCACAGCCTCCGTATGCGCAAGATTATCCTTGACGAGCTGGAGCGCAAACGCATACACCGCGCTGCCGGCATCGAGGACGAAGACGAATAAGACTTTTAGGTTTGGCAAAATGTTTTTTCCATTTTGCCAAACCTAAAATAGTTATTAGTTAACAGGTATTCGAATTCCGCTGGTTTTCAACTTGCTTACTTTCAGCCTCGAAAGGGGACTAACGGGCAGTTGAACTGGATTATAAAAAAACAAAATTCTGTGCTTGACGCCTGGAGTGACGTCCAAACATTTGATGAAAAAATTAGACTGGTATATAATCAAAAAGTTCTTGGGCACGTATTTCTTTACGATTGTCCTGATTCTTGCCATAGCCATCGTGCTCGACTACAACAACAAGATGGAGAAGTTCAGCAGCCACGAGGCGCCGGCATGGGAGATTTGCAAATACTACCTGAACTATATACCCTATTTTGCCAATCTGTTCAGCCCGCTGTTCGTGTTCGTGGCGTGCATCTTCTTCACGTCGAAGATTGCGGGTGACAGCGAAATCATCGCCATGCTGGCCTCGGGCGTAAGTTTCGTCCGGCTGTTGAGGCCTTACTTGATATCGGCCGCAATGCTCGCCACGCTGACCTTCCTGCTCAACAGTTTTGTGATTCCCGTCACGAGTGTTGACCGCATCGTCTTCCTGAACAAATATTATAAGGACAAGGAGGTCAAGTCATCGACCAACAACCAGTTTATGGTCGAACCGGGCGTGGTGGTCTTCATGTACAAGTTCGAGACAAAAAAGAATACGGCCAATCGCTTCGCCCTGGAACGCTACGAAGACAAGAAGCTGGTCTCACGCCTCACGGCGAGCCGCGCCGAATATAAGGGCGACTATCACTGGGAGCTGACGCAGTGGAACATCCGCGACATCAATCCGGACGGCGAGACGCTCCAGTCGGGCACGAAGATGGACACGGTGATTGCCATTGGCCCTGAAGACATCATCATCCAGAAGAACGAGTTTGAGGAGATGACCACGCCACAGCTGAGCGCCTATATCGACAAGCAGCGGGCTCGGGGCACGGGCAACATCCAAGAATTTGAAATTGAATATCACAAACGTTTTGCTGCCATCGCCACGTCGTTCATCCTGACGCTGATTGCGGTGTGCCTTTCGTCGAAGAAGATACGCGGTGGAATGGGCATCAATCTGGGCATCGGCCTGGTGCTGGCCTTCCTCTACATCCTGTTCCAGACCGTATCGTCGACATTCGCCATCAGCGGGAGCATGCCGGTCATTGTGGCCGTCTGGCTGCCGAATCTGGTCTTCCTGCTCATCGCCATCTATCTCTACAAATATAAGGCGCCGAGATGAGGGGAAAGAAATGAAATAAGAAGTAAGAAATAAAAGTTGAGAGTCGTCTGTATCCTACTATCATTGCGAATGGCAGACACTTTCCATTGGCCAAGAAAAAAATCGAATTAAAATATTTTATGGAACCTATCAAACATGAATGCGGCATTGCATTGATCCGCCTGCTCAAACCATTGGAGTACTATCAGGAAAAGTATGGTACCTGGATGTACGGTTTTAACAAGCTCTATCTGCTGATGGAGAAACAGCACAACCGTGGACAGGAAGGTGCGGGATTTGCCGCGCTGAAGATGGAGGCTCACCCGGGCGAGGAATTCTTCTTCCGCGAGCGCGCCCAAGGCAGCAACGCCATCAGCGAGATTTTTACCAATGCCAACCACAAGTTTGAAGATTTCACACCCGAGCAGCTGCGCAATGCGGAATTTGCCAAGATGCACATCCCCTATGCCGGCGAAATCTACATGGGCCACCTGCGCTACAGCACGACGGGACGTTCGGGCATGGATTTCGTGCATCCGTTCATCCGCCGCAACAACTTCCGCGACAAGAGCCTGTGCGTGTGCGGCAACTTCAACCTGACCAACGTCGATGAAATCTTCGACGAGGTGATGGAGAGCGGCCAACATCCACGTCGCTACAGCGATACATACATGATTCTGGAGCAGCTGGGCTTCCGTCTGGACCGTGAGGTGGAACGTCTCTACACGCAATATAACGATGGTGTGCGCACGGGCCGCGAGGTTACGGCCGAGATTGAGAAGCACATCAATATCACCAATATCCTGAAGACCTCGTCGCCCAGTTGGGACGGCGGCTACTGCATCTGCGGCATGACAGGCTCGGGCGAGAGCTTCGCCGTGCGTGACCCGTGGGGCATCCGTCCGGCCTTCTATTATATGGACGACGAGATTGTGGTGGTTGCCAGCGAACGCCCGGTAATCCAGACGGCTTTTGCCGTCGGCCGAAAGACCGTACACGAACTGCAGCCGGGCCAGGCCATCACCATCAGCCAGGCAGGTGAGGTCAAGCTGACGCAGATCAACCCGAAGCAGAAGGTCAAGCAGTGTTCGTTCGAACGCATCTACTTCAGCCGCGGCAACGACGCAGACATCTATCGCGAACGCAAACGGCTGGGATATACATTGGCCGAAAAAGTCTGCAAATCGTGCGACAACGACCTGAAGCACTCGGTCTTCTCGTTCATCCCAAATACGGCCGAGGTCGCCTTCATGGGTCTCGTCGAGGGTCTGAACGAGCAACTCAACAAACAGAAGGCACAGATGATCCGTGCCTTGGGCGAGAATATGACCGATGACAAGCTGAACGAAATCCTCTCGCTGCACATCCGCAACGAGAAGATTGCCAACAAGGACATCAAGCTGCGCACCTTCATTGCCGAGGGAACATCGCGCAACGACCTAGCCTCGCACGTCTATGACGTGACCTACGGCTGCATCGAGAACGACGTGGACAATCTGGTGGCCATCGACGACTCCATCGTGCGCGGAACGACGCTGAAGCAGTCGGTCATCAAGATTCTGAACACGCTGCACCCGAAGAAGATCGTCATCGTCAGCTCGGCCCCGCAGGTGCGTTACCCGGACTGCTACGGCATCGACATGAGCCGCATGGGCGAGTTCATCGCCTTCCGCGCCGCCGTCGAACTGCTCAAGGAGAACGGTATGGAGGGCAAGCTGCGTGAGGTCTATGACAAGTGCAAGGCGCAGGAGAGCCTGCCGAAGGAGAAGATCAAGAACTACGTGAAGGAAATCTATGCACCGTTCACGGCCGACCAGATCAGCCAGAAAATCAGCCAGATGCTCACGCCCCACAGCGTGAATGTGCCGGTGGAAATCATCTACCAGACCATCGAGGGCCTGCACGCCGCCTGCCCGAACCACAAGGGCGACTGGTATTTCACGGGCGACTATCCGACGCCGGGCGGCAACCGGCTGGTCAACCAGGCCTATATCAACTATTTCGAGGGCAACGACTCGAAGCGCGCGATGAAGTCCTGACGTTCGCCGCAGGGTGGAGATGGGACATTGGCCACAATGATGATTGTTTTTATGGCCAATGGACATCGGCCACAACAATAAATACAACAAGTCTTTAATTTCTAACCGACTAGAATATGAGTCTATTCATGCTATTCAAGTTGCTCGGCTCACTCGCACTGCTGATGTTCGGTATGAAGTCGATGAGCGACGCACTGCAGAAAATGGCTGGTCCACAGTTACGACACGTGCTGGGCGCCATGACCACCAACCGTTTCACAGGTGCTCTGACCGGCACATTCGTGACCGCCGCCGTACAGAGTTCCACAGCCACGACGCTGATGACGGTATCGTTCGTCAACGCGGGACTGCTCACATTGGCCCAGGCCATTTCCGTCATCATGGGCGCGAACATAGGCACGACGCTGACGGCCTGGATCATGTCGGCCGGCATGTCGTTCAACATTGCCGATGCGGTCTATCCGGCCTTCCTGCTGGGCATCATCCTGATCTACCAGAAGAAGCACCGCTACGTGGGCGACTTCCTGTTCGGCCTGTCGTTCCTGCTGTTGGGCCTGGGCACCCTGCGCGCCACGGGCACTGAGATGCACCTGGGCGAAAACCAGGCCGTGCTGGACTTCTTTGCCTCGTTCGACCCGACGTCGTTCTCGACCACACTGATTTTCCTGCTTCTGGGCGGCGTGCTGACCTTCTGCGTGCAGTCATCGGCCGCAGTGATGGCCATCACGATGATCCTGTGTTCGAGCGGCGCGCTGCCTATCTATCAGGGCATTGCGCTGGTGATGGGCGAGAATATCGGCACGACGATTACGTCCAATCTGGCTGCGCTGTCGGCCAATACACAGGCGCGTCGTGCCGCATTGGCCCACCTCTTCTTCAACGTCTTCGGCGTGATCTGGGTGCTGTTCTTCTTCCGTCCGTTCGTCGATTTCGTGTGCGACCTGGTCGGCTATGACGTCGATATGACCAAAGAGGCTGCCGGAGCGAGTGCTTTCTTGGCCAATGCCGCTAAGCTGAACTTCGTATTGGCCGCATTCCACACCGTCTTCAACGTCGTCAACACGATGATTCTCATCGGCTTCATTCCACAGATCGAGCGTTTTGTCTGCTGGGTCATCAAGCCGAAGAGCGTGGACGAGGACGAGGATTTCCGTCTCTCATTCATCACGACCGGCATCATGAAGACGCCCGAGCTTTCCGTGCTGGAGGCTCACAAGGAGATTGCCTCGTTTGCCATGCGTATGCAGAAGATGTTCGGCATGGTGCGTGACCTGCTGGAGCTGTCAAGTTCATCGGCCAACAAGAAAGCCGCCAAGACGGGCGAATTCAACAAGCTCTTCACGCGCATCGAGAAGTATGAGGGCATCAGCGACAACATGGAGCTCGAAATCGCGAAATATCTGGACCAGGTCAGCGACGGTCACTTGGCCGATGAGACCAAGGCGAAGATCCGCTCGATGCTGCGCGAGATTTCCGAACTGGAGTCCATCGGTGATGCCTGCTTCAACATGGCGCGCACCATCCACCGCAAGTACAACGCCAAGGAGGACCACTTCATCGACAGCCAATACGACCACATCCACCAGATGATGGACCTGGCCGACAACTCGCTCACCGAGATGAACAGCCTCCTGAACGGCCGCAAGGATGAATATGACGTGAACCGCACGTACAACATCGAGCACGAAATCAACAACTACCGTGCCCAGCTCAAGCAGCAGAACATCGTTGACGTCAACAACCACGCCTACACCTACGCCGTGGGCACCATCTACATGGACATCATCAACGAGTGCGAAAAGTTGGGCGACTATGTCGTCAATGTCGTCGAGGCGCGCACCGACATAAAGGACAAGAAGGCCTGAACAGGCCTCCCTCCCACCGCAATACCCATATTTGTGGCCAATGTCATTCAGCACAGGGACATTGGCCACAATCTGAAAAGAACGAAATTCTCTCAATTTATATATAACCTAAATACACACTTATGAAAAAACTATTCTTATACCTGGCATTTGTTTTATGTCCAATGTCCCTGTCCGCCATGACCGATGACGTCGAAGCATCGGCCGAGGCCGCTCCCGCATTTCCCGGAGCCGAGGGCTACGCACGCTACATCACCGGAGGCCGTGGCGGCACCGTCGTCCACGTCACCAACCTCAACGACAGCGGCACCGGCTCATTCCGCGCGGCCGTGACGGGCGGCAACAACCGCATCGTCGTGTTCGACGTGAGCGGCTACATCGACCTCCAGAGTGACCTGAAGATCAGCAAGAGCAACATCACCATCGCCGGACAGACCGCGCCAGGCGACGGCATCACCATCCGCTACCGCACCGTGACCTACGCTGGCGACAACATCATCACCCGTTTCATCCGATTCCGCCGCTCGCAGGTCAAGGACGTCAACGACGGTGCCGATGCCGCCTGGGGCCGACAGAAACAGAACATCATCTTCGACCACTGCTCCTTCTCGTGGAGCATCGACGAACTGGCCTCATTCTACGACAACCGCAACTTCACGATGCAATGGTGTACGTTGGGTGAAGCATTGGCCAATCCCGGCCACTCGAAGGGCGAACACAGCTACGGCGGCATCTGGGGCGGCAAGGAGGCCTCGTTCCACCATAACTTCCTCTGCCACATGCAGAACCGCGTGCCACGCTTCAACGGCGCACGCTACAACTGGCAGGGATACGACGCCACACGCTTCGTCAACACCATCGATGCCGAGCGCGTCGATTTCCGCAACTGCGTCATGTACAACTGGGGCACCGGCGGATGCTATGGCGGTCCTGGCGGCGGCTACGTGAATATGGTGAACAACTACTACAAGGCGGGGCCCGGAACGACCAACAAGACGCGCGTCACGCAATGTTCCGTCTCCGATGCCAGCAATGGCGGCGACAACCCATTCCCCGGCATCGCATCGCGCTACTTCATCGAGGGCAACTACGTCACGGCGGCTGGTGCATCGGCCGAAAACTACGACTGGAAGGGCGTCGTCTATGACAGCGGACTGACCACTTCTGGCGGCGAGCGCTGGATTCCCGATGCCAACCACTTCTACGGCGACACGGTGGCCTACACCGCCATCAACGGTACCGACCACGTCCGCCTGTGTCTCGACGAACCAATCTATGCCGGCGAGGTGACGACACACACGGCCGAAATGGCATTCGAGAAAGCCCTGCTCTACGCCGGAGCCTGTTTCTCGCGCGATGCCATCGATGCCCGCTATATGGAGGAGGCCCGCACAGGCACCTGCGAATATACCGGCACCGTGACCGGACGCGCCGGCATCATCGACCTGATTCAAGACCCATCGGCCACAACCATCAACGATGAACTTGTCGCCTACCCCACATTGGCCAATGAAAGCCGCCCCACGGGCTTCGACACCGACAACGACGGTATGCCCGACGAGTGGGAAACGGCCAATGGTCTGAACCCGAACAGCGCGGCCGACGGCAAGACCTACACCCTCGACGAGCGCGGCTGGTACACCAACGTCGAGTGTTACCTGAACAGCCTGGTCGAGGAGATTGTCAAGGGCCAGAACAGCGACGCCATCGATGCGGTCGAGGAATATTACCCCACATTGGCCACAACCAGCGACATCCGGACGGCCGACGGAAATTCGCGTAGCGCCATCAGCCGCGTGGAGTATTTCACCCTGTCGGGCGAACCCATCGACGAACCTTGCACCGGCATCTGTATCCGCCGCATCACGTGGCAGGACGGCACGAAATCCATCGACAAGGTCATGAAACGGTGATTCTTGGCCAATGGATTTTCCGACCGATAATGTCACACACGAAAAAAGCCTCCCTTGTTCGGGAGGCTTTCTCGTTTTATCACGATGGTTTTGGCCAATGGCGTTTATTCCGCAAGCACGGCGCGGACAGGCATTCCGTAGGCACGCACACAACCACCATCCAGACCAAAATTATTCCAAACGGGATCCATCAACAAGCAGAAAGCACCGATACCATACGGTTCGCCTTCGGACACAAGCGTCGCAGACCAGTAATTGCCACCTTCATTAACTCCATAAGGATCCGTTTCCATACAACGACCCGCGAGCGGGAGAAATATCGAATTTCCATTCTTTGCCGAGAATTCATAGCCGACCACACCGCTATCTTTTGTGACAACCTGATAACCACAATTACCAATCAACTCTTGAAATTCATCTTTGGTCGGCATACGCCACGATGAGCCCCAATTGACGGTAGCTGCGTCATCCTCCGGCTCAAGCTCAACGAGGTTATCAATCTGAGTATATTTTGTCAATGCCGTACTTGTTCCGAACGAATAAGTTCCCCAATCGGTCTTGCCCTCGTCATAACCCGTCGTCTCGCCCCAGGCGTAATAGTTGCCGTAACCTTCAGGCTTGCGGGCGCCGACATTGGTCATTGCCCACTTCGTGCCATTGGGCAGGCCGAGGTCGAAATAGACATGACCATTGGCCACACCCATCGTCTCTGGATTGTAGTTATAGACCCAA
>JAEEGL016241498.1_pt1 | contig 10404 bp, 6 predicted proteins | sample 9134231 | NCBI WGS metagenome assembly JAEEGL01 (sample SAMN16246548, study PRJNA631951) | gut metagenome | biome: gut microbiome; feature: rumen; material: fiber-attached | host: Bos | place: Iran: Karaj | collected 2018-10
AAAGACTCATTACGTACCTCCAAATGCATTGTTATTGGGGTAAGATGAGGATTTGCCGCTTCCTGTTGCTCAATCACCTGCTCTTCCTTCTTGAGGTTTACCCGACAGATATAACGAACCAGGATGATGGAACCTATAATACCCAGCACACCTAACGGATATGCACATGCATATCCCATCGCAATCTGAGGACCATCGTAATCAATCTGTGTCAAAGCTTCATTGGCAGCACCCAAACCCGGAGTATTAGTCACTGCTCCACACAACACACCCACCATCATAGGCAGTTCGACACGTCCTCTCAACACATAGTATAAGCCCAATGCAACAACGATATTAAGAATAACGACTCCCGTTGAAACAATGTTCATGGAGATTCCACCTTTTTTGAAAGAAGTGAAGAAAGAAGGTCCAACCTGAAGACCGATACAGAACACAAATAAGATTAATCCGAAATCTTGTATGAAGTTAAGGATGTGTACATTACCCGTAAAACCAATATGTCCACAAATAATACCTGTGAACAAAACGAATGTCACGCCCAACGAAACGCCAAAAAATTTGATTTTCCCAAGTAAAACACCAACTGCAATAACAAAAGCATATAATAAGACTATATGCGCTATAGAATTTGTGTCGGTAAATAAAGTTTGTAGCCAGTCCATAAATAATATCTCATTTAAATCGACTGCAAAGTTAACTATTAAAAATCACTTAATCGAAGAAAAAAGAAAGATTCTTCATTATGTACATTGACAGGAAAGAATTGTTCTGTGAAAAAATATCAAAGTGACAAAAATATACCTTATTTATTAAAGAAATAATCCTATATATACTACTTTTATAAAAGGATTTTGTATATTTGCACGTCAATTAAATATCTTTTAATTAATACCAAATAAAAACTATGGCAGATAGTAAAGAAAGACTCTTTTCAGATTTTCCACCCGTCTCTACCCAAGAGTGGTTGGATAAGATTACGGTAGACTTAAAAGGCGCCGATTTTGAAAAGAAATTAGTTTGGAGAACAAACGAAGGATTTAATGTGCAACCCTTCTATCGTCGTGAAGATGTATTGAAGCTGAAGACTCCGGATTCACTTCCAGGAGAATTCCCATTCGTACGCGGTAACAACAAGAAGGACAACACATGGTACATCCGTCAGAACATCGTTGCTGACGATGCTGCTGAAGCGAACAAGAAAGCTTTGGATATCCTGAACAAGGGTATCGACTCACTGGGATTCCGTATTCCTGGAGACAAAGTAAGTGCTGAATTTGTTGAGACATTGCTGGAAGGTATTCTTTGCGATGTTGTTGAAGTAAACTTCAAGACTTGTCAACGTCATACGTTGGAACTGGCACAAATCTTGACTGCTTACTTCGAGAAGAAAGGCTACGACAAAGAAAAGGTAGTAGGTTCCGTTAACTTCGACCCAATGGAGAAGATCGTGATGAAGGGCAAAGACGCTACATCACTTCTCGCTGTTGCTCCTCAGTTGGTTGAAGTATTCAAGGACTATCCTAAATTCCGTTGTATCGCTGTTAACACCATCGCATTGAACAATGCAGGTGCTTACATCGTTCAAGAGTTAGGTTATGCTTTGGCTTGGGGTAATGAATATTTGCAGCAATTGGTTGACGCTGGTGTTCCAGTAGAGCTGGCTGCAAGTAAGATCAAGTTCAACATGGGTGTTTCTGAGAACTACTTCATGGAATTGGCTAAGTTCCGTACTGCTCGTATGCTCTGGGCTCAGATCGTTAAGCAATATGAGCCGAAGTGTGACTGCGCTTGCAAGATGTGCGTGAATGCTATTACCTCTAAATATAATCAGACTTTATTTGACAGTTACGTTAACCTGCTTCGTTCACAAACAGAAGCAATGAGTGCTGCTTTGGGTGGCGTACATTCTATGGTAGTCACTCCGTTTGACGTTACTTACGAAGATCCAACTGACTTCTCAGAGCGTATCGCACGTAACCAACAGTTGCTGTTGAAGGAAGAATGTCATTTCAACCAAGTTGTTGACCCGGGAGCAGGCTCATATTATATTGAGACTCTTACCAACAGTCTGGCTGACGTTGCTTGGAAGAACTTCCTAAAGGTAGAGGATGAAGGTGGTTTCTTGGAGGCTATCAAGAAAGGTACAATCCAGGATGACATCAATGCTACCAACGTGAAACGTCATGGTGACGCTGCTAAGCGTAAAGAGTTCTTGTTGGGTACAAACCAATTCCCGAACTTCACTGAGAAATCAGACGGCAAACGTGCTAACACTTGCAAATGCTGTTGCGCTAACGCAGAGGAAACTCCGTTCAAGGCCATCAACAGCACACGTCTTGGTGCTGACTTTGAAGACCTTCGCATTGAGACAGAAGAGAAGAAAGTTCCAGTTGCATTCATGTTGACCATCGGTAACTTGGCAATGCGTCAGGCACGTGCACAGTTCTCTTGCAACTTCTTGGCTTGTGCAGGTTATAAGGTTATTGATAACCTCGGATTCAAGACCGTTGAGGAAGGTGTTGACGCTGCCTTAGCAGCAGGTGCCGACATCGTTGTGCTTTGCTCTAGTGATGACGAATATGCAGAATATGCAATACCGGCATTCCAGTACTTAAACAACCGTGCTATGTTTGTTGTTGCAGGTGCTCCTGCTTGCATGGAAGATTTGAAGGCTGCTGGTATCGAAAACTTCGTACACGTGAAGTGTAATGTTCTGGAGACATTGAAAGAATATAACAAGAAACTTGGTATTTAATGTTGGAGGACTTAAAAGATGAGAAAACAATTTAAAGACATCGATATTTATGCCGGCATTAAGGCCGAGAACGGTCAAGACTGGCTAAAGGCTAACGACATTAAGCCAACCTGGAAAACTCCGGAGCATATTGAAGTTCGCCCTGTATATACAAAAGAAGACCTGGAAGGTATGGAACACCTTGACTATTCTGCAGGTATTCCTCCATTCCTCCGTGGCCCGTACTCTATGATGTACCCGTTCCGCCCGTGGACTATCCGTCAGTATGCCGGATTCTCTACAGCAGAGGAGTCAAACGCATTCTATCGTCGTAACCTGGCATCAGGTCAGAAAGGTTTGTCTGTTGCATTCGACCTTCCTACTCACCGTGGTTATGACCCAGATAACGCTCGTGTAGTCGGTGATGTTGGTAAGGCTGGTGTATCCATCTGTTCTTTGGAAAACATGAAGGTGCTCTTCGCTGGTATTCCTTTGAACAAGATGTCTGTTTCTATGACCATGAATGGTGGTGTGCTTCCTATTCTTGCATTCTATATCAACGCAGGTCTGGAGCAAGGAGCCAAATTGGAGGAAATGGCTGGTACGATTCAGAATGATATCTTGAAGGAATTCATGGTGCGTAACACTTATATCTACCCACCTGCATTCTCTATGAAGATCATCGCTGATATCTTTGAGTATACTTCACAAAACATGCCGAAGTTCAACTCTATCTCTATCTCTGGTTACCACATGCAAGAAGCAGGTGCTACAGCAGATATCGAGTTGGCTTACACATTGGCTGATGGTATCGACTACTTACGTACTGGTGTAAACGCTGGTATTCCTGTTGATAAGTTCGCACCTCGTCTGTCCTTCTTCTGGGCAATCGGTATGAACCACTTCATGGAAATTGCCAAGATGCGTGCCGGTCGTCTGTTGTGGGCGAAGATTGTTAAGAGCTTCGGCGCAAAAGATCCGAAGTCATTAGCTTTGCGTACTCACTCTCAGACTTCTGGTTGGTCACTGACTGAGCAGGATCCGTTCAACAACGTAGGTCGTACTTGTATTGAGGCTATGGCAGCTGTATTAGGTCACACACAATCCTTGCACACCAATGCATTGGATGAGGCTATCGCCCTCCCGACCGACTTCTCTGCTCGTATTGCTCGTAATACTCAGATCTATATCCAGAACGAGACAAAGGTTTGTAAGCAGATTGACCCATGGGCAGGTTCTTATTATGTAGAGACTCTGACCAATGAGTTGGTTCACAAAGCTTGGGAACACATCCAGGAAATCGAGAAGTTAGGTGGTATGGCTAAGGCTATCGAGACTGGTCTTCCAAAGATGCGTATCGAGGAAGCAGCTGCTCGTACTCAGGCTCGTATCGACTCAGGTGTTCAGACAATTGTTGGTACCAACAAGTATCGTCTGGAGCATGAGGATCCTATTGATATCCTTGAGGTCGACAATACCGCTGTTCGTCTGGAGCAGGTTGAAGGTTTGAAGAAACTTCGTGCTAACCGTGATGAAGCTGCTTGCAAGGCTGCATTGGCAGAGATCACAGAATGTGTTCGTGAGTTCAGCGAAGGCAAGAAGAGTGAAAAGAACCTTTTGGCTCTGGCTGTTAAGGCAGCAGGCTTACGTTGTACATTAGGTGAGATTAGTGATGCTTGCGAAGAAATCGTAGGCCGTTATAAAGCAGTAATTAGAACTATTTCAGGCGTGTATTCATCAGAAAGCAAGAACGACTCCGACTTTGAGAAAGCATGTGAGTTGACAGATAAGTTTGCGAAGAAAGAAGGCCGTCGTCCACGTATCTTTGTTGCAAAGATGGGTCAGGACGGACACGACCGTGGTGCGAAAGTTGTAGCAACAGGTTATGCCGACTGTGGTTTCGACGTAGATATGGGACCTTTGTTCCAGACTCCGGCAGAAGCTGCACGCGAAGCTGTTGAGAACGACGTTCACGTAGTTGGTGCATCCTCTTTGGCTGCAGGTCATAAGACATTGATTCCTCAACTGATTGAAGAGTTGAAGAAATTAGGTCGTGAGGATATCATGGTAATTGCCGGTGGTGTCATCCCTGCTCAGGACTATGACTTCTTATACAAGGCTGGTGTAGCAGCTATCTTCGGCCCTGGAACATCAGTGGCTAAGGCTGCTTGTCACATCATGGAAATCCTTTTGGATGAAGAGTAAATCACTCTATAATAATAGAAAAGGTGGGCAATTCATTTTGTCCACCTTTTTTTAATATCTCTTATTTAAAGAACTTACCAATGTCATCATCTTTTAGGACATATAACACCGGATTCCCATCGGGTGTATAATTCGGAGTGGAAGTAGTCAACAGCTGCTCTACCAAGTTCTGCATTTCCTCATTCGATAAGACCTGACCTACTACGATAGCTGCCGACTTTGCCATTGTCAAAGCTAACGTATGCTGCACTTCTTCTTTTACTTTTCCACTCTTTTCTGTGGCAGTACGCAACATATCCTGAATCAATGTTGGGACATCTAAGCCCTCAATACCCGCTGGTATACCGCTTATAGAATAACTGCCTCCACCTAAATCGGTCAGATCAAAGCCTAAACTCAACATATCATCCAAAATACTCTGCATAATGGGAACGTCAGAAACAGGTATCTGAACCATCTCTGGGAAAAGAAGTCCTTGTGATACCCCTTTATGTTGTTTAATCTGACTCATGTAACGATCATACAAGATGCGTATATGAGCACGATGCTGATCAATTATCATCAGGCCCGACCTTACAGAAGTCAATATATATTTACCTTTGTACTGGAAATTTTGTACAGAGAGCTCTTCTTTAGCCTGCTCTTCTGTACCTTTATAAAGGCTATCAATTTCCTCTATCTGAGGATTTCCACCATCAGTCCACTCTGGTGAAAAATCCTCCTGTTTTTCAAGTCCCTTATACAATTCGTCCCAACGGTTCGTTGATTTATGAGAAGAAGAATACGAATTCCGATCGAACGGATTAAACGAAGGATCGTATGAAACCTTTGGGGGCTCCACGTTCTTATAGCCTAACGGTTGGTAAGGAGGGATATCCGGCATACCTTCTGTATCAAAATCAATAGAAGGGACCTCATTGAATTTACCCAAGGTTTCCTTAATTGCAGCTGAAAGGATCTGCCATATAGCCGATTCATTATCGAACTTTATTTCCGTTTTTGTCGGGTGGATATTAACATCAATATTTGCAGGATCGATATCAAAATAGATAAAATATGGGACCTCTTCATCTGCTGGAATCAACCGCTCGTATGCATCAGCAACTGCCTTATTGAAATAAGGATGACGCATATAGCGCCCATTCACAAAGAAGTATTGTCGAGCTCCCTTCTTACGGGAAGCTTCCGGACGGCCAATAAAACCACTGATTTTCACCATGGTTGTATCAACATTCATGGACAATAGGTCCTGGTCCATCTTTTTTCCAAAGACACCCATGATACGTTGGCGTCTCAAGCAAGCAGGAAGGTTGAAGAGTTCCACATCATTATGGTGTAGCGTAAACGAGATTTCCGGGTTTACAAGAACAATTCGTTCAAATTCCACCAATATATTATTGAGTTCCGTATGATTCGACTTTAGGAATTTACGACGTGCGGGGATGTTAAAGAACAAATTCTTAACAATAAAGTTACTGCCTATAGGAGTTGCTATCGGTTCTTGACTTTCCACCTTTGATCCGCCTAAAACCAACTTCGTACCCAGCTCTTCATCAGCCGTTCTTGTGCGTAGCTCTACTTGAGCAACAGCTGCTATCGAGGCTAATGCTTCCCCACGGAATCCCATTGTACGAAGAGCAAACAAATCAGAAGCTTCACGGATTTTGGAAGTAGCATGACGTTCGAAAGCCAGTCGAGCATCAGTGTCCGACATACCTTTTCCATCGTCAATCACTTGTATGGCTGTTTTGCCCGCATCTGTCACCACCACATCTATATGAGTAGCTCCTGCGTCCACAGCATTCTCCATCAATTCCTTGATAACAGAAGCCGGACGTTGAATAACCTCACCCGCAGCAATTTGATTCGCCACCGAGTCAGGAAGCAAACGAATCACATCACTCATTTCACCCTCCTATTTAAAACGACAATTCACCCGTTATGAGATAACGCATGATATATAACAGGACAAGAATAGCAATCAACAACGTCGCTGTTGAAAGAGGTTTCCTACCACTCTCCTTACGACGCTTTAAGTATTTTGTTCCTTCGATAAATTTTCCACGAATATCCTCTGGATTAAACTCTTTCGGAGGAAGCATTCCCAATTCACGTTTTGCGTTTTCCTCGATTTTCTTTAGTTTCTCCTTTCGTTCATCATAATAGATATATTCATGATGAAAAGGTCGAGGTTTATCCATTTTAAACCAACCCATAGCTATTCTGTTTTCTTATTGAACAAATTCTGATTTGGTAAAGGAATCTTATTCGAACGGGTGGATTTCTTTTGCTCATCCCCTGCCATTCTTGTCTTCCACTCCATAATATCAGCTTTATCCTTTGGTCGGATATAATCCAGCCAAATAAAGCCATCTAGTCTCGTTGCATTTCCTGGGATCATTGTTATCGGATAAAACGTAGCGACAGGCTTCGGATAAATCAGGATTTTCTTCATCTTCCGATCTTCCAAGAACATGTTCAACGTGCTGGCCTCCAATTTGTTCATTCCCACATAAGTACTATCCTTATCCATATAATAATAAAGAGAATGGACTGATCCGATGACATCTACTTGACGGATCTCACCACCATTGAAATATGCTTTTATCTCTTTACCATTGACTTGGTTGTACTTGACCGAATCAAGTTTTTCGATAGACAAGGCTTGATTCTGCACATGTGCCCAATCAATAGTACTATCATTCATGTATATATGAATTTCTTCTCCTGTTAACTGTTGCTGTTCGTGCCATAATACAGGAGAGTGATACATGGTCAAACAACTATCTTTCGAAGAGAAGACCAATGAATCACAGACTCCTTGCACATCACTCCGGAAGAAACGTACCTTGAAATAGGCTCTGGCCTCACGAAACATCGAATCAGTATCAGCAAAAAACGTGTACATCTTCAAGGTATCTGCATGAAGACTTAGACTATCACCTTGCGAATAATCGACAAGAATAGCCTTATCCGTAACGAAAGCATATTTAGTCGAATCATTGTAATACCCATAATTACCAGTGAGCACGTTCTTATTGATCGTATCAGTGTATTCAATGTTGTTAAAAGCCTCACCATACATCTTTTCACGATCATAGAACAGGCTGTCACCTATCATGATCTTTCCTTCATTGGTAATAACGGAACGATTCAATAACTCTGCCTGACCGTTTTGAGTGTTGTAATAACCCAGCTCGGAATAAATATGATTCTGATCGCTGATGATATTGGTTGGTCCGACAATGGTAGCAATCTTTGAAGTCGTGTTATAACGAAGTGTATCTGAATACAAAGTGAACTGTGGATTTTCCAGTTGCACACTATAGTTGAAAACAGCCTCCTTGGTGGTAATGTTATACTCACCCCAATCGGATGTCAAAACATTCTCCTCATCCATCATGGTACCACCATCAAAATAATATCCTAGATTTTCCAGACGATCATAGTTCAGACTATCTGTCAAGAGAACCGTATTTCTATTTTCCAGACGAACATTATTACGGACCTGTGCAATCTGTGTATTTCCATCGTAAAACAAATAATCTCCGTATAAGGCTAAGGTATCACCTTGTTCCATCCGAACATTATCATAGGCCTCCAAAGAATTTGTTTTCTCATAGAAGCAAGCACTATCACAAAACATATAAATGCTGTCATGACGGAACACAACATTTCCGACCAAAATCTGAGCATCAGGGTCCGGATTTTTAGGGCTTTTCTTCAATATATCTGAATGCAGCAAATAAACTTTACTCTTAGCCGTTTTCCCAGGTGTCCTCCTATTCGAAGGATTGACCTGAGCCAAAAGGCAAAGGGCAAAAAGGCACAGGAAACTTACCAATAGAATCCTATGCCCATCATATTGCTGATTAGATTTTCCTTTCACGGTCGTTATTCCTTTATCCAACCTGGATATTTAAATTCACAATTTCTCCACTTTTCATTGATACGCACATAAGTGGTCTTCAACTTCTCACGAATCCATTTATCAAGGATCTCATTACTCCGTTTCTCCATGACGATTGATTTTAGTCGCTGGTAGTCTTCTGTAATAGTAGCCTTGTGTCCTTCAATACGACTTTTCAGTTTCACAATCGCACAGACTTCCTTACCCTTATTATTAATCATGACGAATGGGTCTGAGATCTCACCTACATGCATCTTCTCGATAACCTTTGCAACTTCTTGAGAACTTTGTGCCAACTGAGCCATCTCAAAACGAGCTGTTCCTGTCTCCTGATTTGCCATCAATCCATGATTAGCTCGTGTGTCTTTATCTTGAGAGATATATGTCGCCGCATCATCGAAAGAAAATTTCTCATTTCTTATTTCCTTAGCAATGGAATCCAGACGAACCAAGGCTGACTCCAGCTCTTTCTCATCAACTTTTGGTTTCAATAAGATATGACGAGAATTAATACGGTCACCACGCTTTTCAATCAGCTGGATGATATGGTATCCGAATTCAGATTCTACGATCTTGGAAACTTTGTTAGGATCCTGTAGGTTGAATGCGACATTTGCATATTCCGGCACCAATTGAGCCTTATCCATAAAGCCAAGCTCACCGCCTCGACGAGCAGAAGCTTCATCTTCAGAATACAAACGAGCCAACACAGAGAATGGCATCTCACCTGATGTGATCTTTTGTGTATAATCGCGTAGCGTCTTTTTCACCCGTTCTATCTCAGATTGTGGAATTTTCGGTTCCATGGTAATAATCTGCACTTCCACCTGTGTCGGTATGAAAGGAATACTGTCGGCAGGAAGGTCCTTGAAATAACGACGAACTTCAGCAGGCACGATTTTTATTTCACCAATAAGGCTCTGTTGCATCTTCCGAACCGTTTGAGACTCACGTTCACTTTCGCGAAGCATTTCACGAATCTGAGACATCGACTTATTGAAGTATTCCTCCATCTTTTCCTTTGTTCCGATATTCTCAATCATCATATTCGTACGTCGTTCTACCATACTGATGACCTCCTGCTCAGAGACTTCAATACTGTCCAACTCCGCTTGATGAAGGAACAATTTCTGAATAGCTAATTGTTCAGGTATCACACAATACGGGTCGCCATCTATTCTTCGCCCTTCGTATTGAGCATTCAGGCGTTCATTCTCCACCTCTGATTTCAGAATAGCCTCATCACCGACAACCCATACGACTTCGTCGATAACATTGTTCTGGCCATATACTGTAATCACGGCGAATAACATTAGCATTAATGCATAAACTTTCTTGATCATATCATTACTCATCTGAATTCAAATAATACTTTATTTCATGTTTCTCTGTAGCATCATCAACCAGCTCCTTCTTGATTTGATTGATAAAGTCAACTCGCTTCAGATTCATTAAAAAATCCTTTATCTCATCTTTGGCAAAGTCTAATGGCTGAGCCTCACCTTTTGCCAAGTAATCTTCTACATGTAAAAAATAATAATAAGCTGTATCT
>JAEEGL017016871.1_pt1 | contig 10404 bp, 9 predicted proteins | sample 9134231 | NCBI WGS metagenome assembly JAEEGL01 (sample SAMN16246548, study PRJNA631951) | gut metagenome | biome: gut microbiome; feature: rumen; material: fiber-attached | host: Bos | place: Iran: Karaj | collected 2018-10
AATCAGAAAACTATGTCCAGTACAAAACGGTGTCATTAGCGAAGATTGTGAATGCTTTAGTGCGAAATCCCATGACCCCGATAGTTTTCTTATAACAAGCGGTGCCTTAATAAAGTGTCCAGAGTCAACTAAGTAACATCGTCATTTGCGCTGATATTACCTATTCTTGCCTTTTGTACTCTTTCGGAATCATCCAAGACCCCATTACTCACAAAGATTCTCTTCTTGCCAGGCGCGTGATCTGCCTATCATGTAATGGCTTTTAACAACCAAAGACTTATCTTTTGGATGATATACATAAGACACTTTTCCCTCTGGCATATAGGCAGATACGGTTCCTCGACGGTAACCGTCACGAACTAATTTCCCATTTTCATCTTCTTTATGTTTTGGAATCGGTTTCGTCGGGACGGTTGCAGACTTGCGTTTTTCTATGATTGAAGTCACATCGATATCAAAAGTAACATTTGCGAATGCCTCGCGAATGCATGTGCTGTTTTTCTTGTTCGCACCTTCAATATTCACCTTTTTGATGCTGCCGTCTGCTTTATATGAAATCCGAATTTTAACGGAATCCTCCTTTTCATCCTGCAAACATGTTATTATTTGAGGCTCTATCGCTTTGATATTGGATTCCACTGCAGGCATGGTCGCTCTGAGATCACTGCAGTCATCCGCATAAGCAATTTCGCTGAAGGTCAATATAATCAAAAAAGATAAAATATATTTCAAGCAGCCTTTCATGAGCTTTTAGCCTCCTTAAACTTTATCCTAAATATCACCGACATATTTAGATGCCCCCTTCGACCGAACGCCGCAATTGGAAGCGCAGTCACCGATATACGGCATTGCCTTGAATATGTATAGCAAGTGATTGCAATAAAACCAAGTAATAATGGCGAATTTGCAATTTATCACCCGCTTGATAATACACGCTCGTACTAAAAGCTGTTGATCTACCGTTCAAGCGACCGCGTACGCCAGTTGCCTTTGGCAACTTCATCCACGTAATAAGCACGTGCATCCAGGTTTTCAATCATATCAATATATTTCACAGAGGGCGTAGCGAGCTTAGTGGCGGCCACGCGTGGCCGCCATAGCGAGCTAGCCCGAAGGGCGAGGCGTATTGGCCAGCGGCCAATAGCCCGCCCCCATCATCAATCTGTTACAATACAACCACATTGACCTACATTTCACTTGCAATCCATTTGGAAATTTCATAAAAGTACACCGCCGCGTGGCGAAAAGCGTAAATCCAGGCTTTTGGGGGATTTGCGCTTTTTTTATTTGCCAGCCGGCTCACTGCTCCCATCGGATCCTTTGCGTCCGATCCCCAAGGCTATTTATGGAAAACGCATCCGAACGCCCCACCCTATTCCTTCTCATCATGCTCGCCGCGCTGACGGCATTTGCACCATTCGTCACAGACATGTACCTGCCCGCGCTGCCGTCGATGACCGAATCATTCAGCGCGTCGACCTCACAGGTGCAGCTCGGCTTAACCACGAGCATGCTCGGCCTGGCCATTGGACAGCTCATCATCGGACCGCTCAGCGACAAATATGGCCGAAAATTCCCACTCATCGCCACACTTGTATTATTCGCGATATCTTCTGCACTTTGTATATTTTCCAGCAGCATCACGATGTTCGTCGCCCTGCGTCTCATCCAGGGGCTTGGCGCATCCGGCGGCGTCGTGCTCGCACGAAGCATCGCAACCGATCTATGTTCCGGCAAAGCACTCGCTTCGGTTATGGCTATCATCGGCGCCATCAGCGGAATTGCGCCTGTCATATCGCCGCTACTCGGCGGATGGGTGCTCACTTTCTCCACATGGCACATGGTCTTTGCGATTCTGCTGGGCATCGGCATCGTCCTGCTCGGTGCATCGCTTCGCCTCCCCGAATCCTATCCCGTCGAAAAACGACAGCCGCTGTCTATCCTCCAATCTTTTGGTCAGATTCGCGAACTCATCAAAAATCGAATCTTCATGACGATTACAATCATGCAGGCCGCAGCCATGTTCGCTTTCTTCGGCCAAATTTCGGCGTCACCGTTCATCTTTCAGACGCATTACGGCTTCACAGAACTTCAATACAGCGCATTTTTCGGCACCAACGCACTCGCCATCGGTATCTTCGCCTTCCTCTCAACCAAATTCAAAACGCCGCAAAGAAGCCTCATCATGGGCACAGTCATACTGCTCATCGCCGCAATCTGCGTTTCAGCCGCGCTGTATCTCAACGCATCGCCCTGGCTCTTTGAATGCTGCCTCTTCGCGATGATGGGCAGTTTCGGCCTCATACTCGCCCCTTCCACAGCCATCGCCATGAACGCCGCACGCAAGCAGGCCGGTTTGGCGAGTGCTGTGATCGGTGCCGCAGGCTTTCTGGCTGGCGGCATTGCTTCCCCCATCGTCGGCCTCGGAAATATACAAATCACAACAGGTATCGTATTTATCGCCAGTGCACTACTCACTTTTCTCATTACATGCACCTACAAAAAGATAGATTGTGGTTTTGCTCAAAATAGCTTTCAACAAACACCATTAAAATCCAATTAATATATTATATAGTTTTTTGATGCTGCTATGCCCTGCGGACATACGCGCCATCCATCAGCCTATGCGCCGTCCGCACATACGGCCTTTTGGCAGCCCGCAATGTGCGCTCACCGGATGCGCCGTCGGAATAATGCAGATTCTAGAAAGCAAGTCGAAGCCGAAGGGAGCGTACTAAGTACGTGACCGACGGCGACAATGCAGCTGATGAAGAAAATGCACATTCCGGCGAGCGCAAATACGCGGGCGGCATCTGTTTTGCACAATGCTGCGGTTGCAGCGAGAAACCTGTTACGGTAGAATAGTGATGGGGGCTTGTTCAAAATGGAGGCAATTACGACCGAGCTCATTATTAATAATCTTCTCATCATTATATGTTCATTGATTTTACTGATGATTTCCGAATGCAATAAAACTGAATCGACACCACTAACTCAAGTGCGTCACAAATTCTGAATATTCAGGAGAACACATCGACAGACGATAGGATACAATTACATCAACCTATCCAAGACATAGCACATCAACTGACAAACAAAACACAGCTTCTACGTACAACAATATGCCAGAGGCAGTCCTGGATGAAACATCAAAGATTCAGCTAGAGGACCGAACTGCAGACCGTCTGATGTCGTAAAGATGGTTTAATATAACGAATACAAAGTCTATGGAACCAGAATGATCGCATAATTTCTAGGTGCCGAAGGAAGACATAAAGACATACCAGTAAAGATAGAGTTAAAAGTAAGATATCTGGCAGACAATCCGGAACAATGCGAATGTATTGACGGACCTTCCGGTCCTTACCCAGGACAGGTTACTCATATTGTTTCGTGTGATATAAAAAGAATCAGGAATATTGAAAATGTACACAAATATGGCACAATAAATAATTTTGACAAATTATTGAAACATGTAAAAACATCGCCAGAAAAACATCAATATACCGTTTCTTTTATGGATATTAAACCTGAAAAAGACAAGCACTCAAACTTTCAGGCAGTAGAAATCAGAAAACTATGTCCTATGCAAGATGACGTCATTAGCGAAGATTGTGAATGCTTTAGAGCTGAAAACCATGATCCCAATACTTTTCTTGTAACGAGTGGTCGTGTGACAGCATGTCCCCAATAGGAATTTGGATAGTATATCCAGGCGTAATTCACTCATTACATATGTCTATATACGTACGCAGTTCTCCCGGCGCCAGTTCATCCCGCCTCGCCACCTGCGCGAATTTCGCAAAAACGTCGTTTTCGTCGGCCCAGGGCGTGTTCGTTGATAGTCACGTGTCACGACACATGACTGCAGCCGGGTTCCGCGCATACGCGGGCGGCCCATATTACAACAGCACGCTTGACGACAACACTGCGATGTGTGATACACTTACTGAGGAAACTGTATATGAAAATATACAGAAATACCCACGAGCAACACATCCATCTGGGAGAATAACATGTCAAAATATTATACGGCTATACTGACAATCGGTCTGATATCATTAATGAACATAGCATGTTCAGAAGATTCTGAAAAAAGCAGCGCACACTCATGCCTCAACGCAAATACATTAGTTCAAATCGCGGCGGACGGCAATGAAATCCAAACCCATTGTGTATATGGCTGCAAAGAAGGAGGCTGTCTGGATAAAGCAGGAAATATTTGCACTCCCGGCTGCCCGGATAGTTCAACTCATATTCAATGCAGCGAAGAAGGAATTCCACTGTATTCGGCCTCACATTTAAACGGATGTCAGGATGAACGCTTGACAACCATCAATGCTTATTTATGTACACCGGAAAAATGTCCGGCGAATTCTGAGTGCGTTTATGGGAAATGTATTACTGATGCAATGAAATCTCTCAAGGATGGTGATAAATGTGATCCAAATTCATTTGCCGAATTTTGCTATCAGGACAAGGCTTATCAGTGTTATGGAGAAAAAATTGTAATAGAACAATGTTATCAGGGAGGATGTAACATTATTGAAGACAGACGGGTCAACAATTCAAATTTGACCCAAATCTCAGCCCAATGCCATAAATTCAATTTAGAGCCTGGATATTATGGAACGCCTAACTTCAAATCGCTTAGTTACTGCAGAAATACCCCCGATGGACACAGCGAAAAAGTATCCGGCACATTCTATCGTAATCTTAATGGCTATATATCTTTTACTATGGAAAGCCAGCCTCAGCGATGCGACAAATCCGGATGTAATGCAGACGCCACGGACTGCATTAAATTAACAGACAAATGGTATTGTAACAATAATTTACTCTTAATAGCGCCTTCCTTCAATATAATGCGATGTTCCGATGAGCACCAGGTATGTGCCACTGTAAATGGTGACGCCAAATGTCGTCCAGAATGCAGAGGCGCTGAAAATGAAACAGTCAACTATTGTGATTTCAGGCAATCATCAAGCGGATACTACACCTATAACTCGTGTACCAGAGATGACGACGGCAAGCTATACGCCCAAGAAACAGGTATGTTCTGTGATAATGGATGCTCAGAAGATGGATGCAAATGAGTTGCCGCTTTTGTATCCAGGCATGGATTATCGTAGAGTAATATCACTGTGGGGCTAATTATAAACGCGTGAGGCTTAAAATGAAAACCAAAATACTCGCTATTGCAGGTGCCATCATATCTCTTGTAATTACTGCGTGCGGAAAATCAGAAGACCAGTCGGCTGAACAAATTAATGCAAGCCAGACAAAACAAAGCCAGGAGGGTTCACAAACGCCTCAGCAAAATCCACAGCTCGATCCACCCCCTCCCCAACAAGAGATACCTCCGGAACAGCCTGGGGCACAACTCCCCCAGGCTAACGCACAACCGGTTCAGGAAGACATACAACCCGCAGCTGTTCCCGGTAATTCTCATGAAACCGACGATGCGAATACAGAACAACAAACACAACCATCCGCTGATGATAAAATCACCGTAGAAGATTACGCCCAAAACATTGAAGAATACGATATTCATCACGTTTCTTTCTCTAATTGTACCAAATACGGTCCATATCATGAAGAAAGAGATGCGTGCAACAATATCGTTGACAGCAATTCCAACTGTCATTTTTCGTATGAAACGAGATGCCTGACAAACAACCCGAATCAATGCGAATGCAAGAAGAATGGGAATATCGTGCACTGCACAGATGTATCTCCTAAGGGTCATAAGGAAGCAGATACACACAAAAAAAGCAGATTCTCAGTAACTACCGAAAAAGCGAATTTGAGGTATATTTATTGTGATAAAAAAACACACGAAAATGAGGGAAAAGACTTAAACGTCACAATACGTAAAATGTGTCCCGTCATTGACAACAAGATTTCCGGGAGATGCGAGTGTTACCTCATAGAAGACGAATGCGGCAACCGTTTGGGAAACAGTGGCGAGATCATTCGTAATAATAAACCCTCAGGCAAGAAGGATTGTTTAGCAAATAAAATGGGCAAACAGGTTAAATGTTCTTATCCCAAACTTAGGGAATGGGATCGTGACTGACGTATTCTGAGTAATATGGGAGACTCTATATATCCAGTTTCAAATTATATATAGACGAATACGCCCCCATTCCTGGTACCTATCCGACGACGGCTCTGATTTTATAGTCACCCTTCGGACAAAGAAGAAATAATATAGTTTCTATTGCCATTTTTCTTGCAATTGCCCCCTGAGTTTTATAAATACGGCATCGCCGTGTGGCACAAAGCGTAAATCCAGGCTCTTTTTGGGATTTTCGCTTTTTTATGCATAGCGGTTATCCGTTCCCCCATCGTGCATTGTCACGTCCGATCATCAAAACCGCATTTATGGACAACGCCTCCGAACGACCCACAATCTTCCTCCTGGTCATGCTCGCCGCACTGACGGTATTTGCGCCGTTCGTCACGGACATGTACATGTCAACGCTGCCGTCGATGACCGAATCATTCAGCGCCACTGCCTCACAAGTACAGCTCGGCTTAACCGCGAGCATGCCTGGTCTGGCTCTTTGAGGGCTGCCTCTTCGCCATGATGGGCAGTTTCGGTCTCATACTCGCACCTTCCACCGCCATTGCCATGAACGCCGCGCGCAAACAAGCCGGCTTAGCGAGTGCGGTGCTCGGCGCCGCAGGCTTTCTATCCGGCGGCATTGCTTCCCCCATCGTCGGCCTCGGAAATATACAAATCACAACAGGTATCGTATTTATCGCCAGTGCACTACTCACTTTTCTCATTACATTCGCCTATAATAGGATGGTTCGTGAGTTGACGTAAAATAGCGCGCTGCAAATTTTCCAAACTGACAGAAAAATGCATACTTTATAGGATTTGATAATATTGCCTGTTATGCAGTTTTATATAGCTTGAAAGAATTATTTGGGTTATAGGTGATATGACGGATGCCTAAGTATCCGCATTTATGGAGGAAAAGTATGCTTGAGAATATTCGTTGTATTGGATTTGATGCAGATGATACACTTTGGGAAAATGAATTGTTTTATGCAGAAGCGGAGGAAGGTTTTATTGATGTGATGAAGTATTCCGACAAAAGAGATTTGAGCTTTGACTATCTGGCCAGAACTGAAGAAAAAAACATGGCATGTCTCGGATATGGCGCTAAAGCAATGACAATTTCGATGATTGAAGCTGCCATAGCCATGGATCCCAATATACCATCAGATAAAATTTTGAAACTTATCGAAATCGGAAAAAAATTGTTTGCGGTTCCGACCGAAATGCGCCCGTATGCTGTCGAGGTTCTGCATGCGCTTCAAAAGCGATATCGCGTCGTTATCATTACAAAGGGTGAGTTGAATGAGCAGCAGCGAAAATTCAACAACTCCCCGCTCGATAAAAATATTGATTATTTTGTACTCGATAATAAAACTGCAGATACATATCGACATCTGCTTGAACGCGAGAAGATCGATATTCATTCTTTCCTGATGGTTGGCAATTCGCCGAAATCGGATATTCTCCCGATCCTGGATCTGGGGGGATATGCAGCGCATATTCCCAGCAATGTTACGTGGGTTCATGAGCAGGGAATCCTGCCGGAACATCCGAGATTACTGAAGCCAAAGAACATTCGTGAAATTTTGGATTTACTGAATCTGAGCTGATTGGTCGGCGAGTGAATGCTGCTATTATGATGGCAAAGATCATTATTGTCAATATTGCTGTCATTAATTTCCTGGCCGAAGACGTTCACTGGTAATAAGCATAAGACCAGACAAATATTTCTAATCATTTTCATGGTGTATTCTCCTGATTTTTATAGTCTGTATATGCAAAGTGGACAATTTCCCACCAATAAACAGGATAGCCGTGCATTTGAAAAATAGTAACCAAAACATTCGAAGAATCCGATTCGGGGCAAAAGGACGAAAAAATGACGAATTAACATGATTTAATGCATAGATAGACTGTGCACAGATTTGTTCCTCGAATGCAACTGTTCATATTAGAGTTGAGGCTGCCGCCCGCGTATTTGCTATGGGCAAATAGCGAGCGGCCAAAGGGCGTATTGGCGCAGCCAATAGCCCGACGTGCAGGGCGTATCGGCAGGCAACGCCGCCGATAGCACGCGCAAATACAAATATAAAAATATACTCATTATGAAGAAATCGGTAATTCTTCGCTTTGTATATTATTTTCTGCTTTTTCTGAAGATTCAGAATCTGTAATTTCGGGCGCGATATAGGGCAAACTATATTTGCGAGGATAACGGAAAATTACAGCAAATATAGAAGCAACACCGAGCGCGATGGGGTAGAACAGCCAGGGCATGAATTCCAGCGGATTGAGTCCGGCTAGTCCTGCTGCAATGAGGATTTGTGCGCCGTATGGAATGAGCCCCTGGACGCAGCATGAGAATGTATCGAGCAGGCTGGCCATTTTGCGCGGATCGATGTGGTATTTCTCGGCGATGTTCCTGGCAATGTCGCCGACGGTGAGGATGGCAACCGTGTTGTTGGCAGTGCAGGCATCGACCAGACTGACGAGCACACCGACCGATAATTCTGCGCCACGGCTGGAGTTGATGCGTGCCGTGAGCTTTTGCGTGATGTAATCAATGCCGCCGTTGATGCGCACGATTTCGAGCAGCCCCCCCGCCATCATCGTGATAATAATCAACTCGCCCATGCCGATAATCCCTTTGCCCATCGCATCAAACCAGCTGATGAGGTCATAAGAACCGTCCGCTATGCCGATGATGCCGGTGAGCAGCAGACCGCCAGTGAGCACGACCATGACGTTGACGCCGCAAAGCGCAGCGATGAGCACAGCAAGATAAGGCAGCACCTTGACGATCTGAATGTCAGGCACTTCGGTGGGCGCCTGGATGCCCAATCCAAGGATAATATAAACGACGATCATGAGAACGGCGGCCGGTATCGCAATCCATGCATTCGCGCGGAATTTGTCGCGCGGCTGGCATCCCTGTGAGGCCGTCGAAGCAATCGTCGTGTCGGAGATGAACGACAGGTTGTCGCCAAAAAATGACCCGCCGATGACTATGGCTGAAATCATCGCCAGGCTCGCACCGGTAGACTGCGCCAGGCCAAGTGCAATCGGCATCAGCGCGACAATCGTGCCGACACTTGTACCCACGGCAAGCGAGATAAAACACGAAGCCAGAAATAAACCGACGAGCAGAACGCAGCCAGGGAGAAGAGTGAGCGTGAGGTTGACCGTCGCATCGACGCATCCCATCCCTTTGGCAGAGGCCGCAAACGCGCCTGCCAGAACGAAAATCCACAGCATCAGCATCAAATTCGACGTGCCTGCACCACGGCTGTAAACCGCAATTCGATGCATGATGGGCTTGCCTTTCGATGTCGCTATCGCATAAATGCTCGAAAGCATAAAGGCAACGGTGATCGGGATCTTGTAGAAATCACCGGCGATGAGCGATGTAATGAGATATAAAACAATAAATACAAACAACGGGCTCAGTGCAAGCAACCCCTGTTTGTGCCCGACTTTTTGGTCTGAATCCGGCGATGGTGATACACGCTTGACAGACTCTGAAAAACTGGTGTCTATGGCGATACCTCTTTAGATTGTGCGGAATTGCAATACCAGGTACAATCCTGGGTGCACTTCTGCGTAAGAGCCCACACTTTTATGTGGGTGCGTGTAAGTATAAGTAGGTATTTTGGTGTTGTAAAGGTTAATGAGTATTATTTTGTGGGCTTCACCTATTTCGCCTGACGGCCTCATACGGTTCGCATGCTCGCCTATGTGCTCGCGCACATACGGCTCGCTGGCGCGGCTATTGGCGATGCCAATACGCCGCGCCCAAAAGGGACTGACTGCGGTACGCAGGTGAACAATTGCTGATCGCGATTTGACCTGCCGCATGATTACGGCAATTGCGAATGAACTACCTGCAAAAAAGACAAAATAATCACTTCGTCATGATGAGTGGAATATGTCGTTATTTGGAGCTAAAGACAATGATGGAGAACGATAGAATATGCCTTCGTGCCTGGACAGAAGACGATGCCCCGGAGTGTTATCGCTATGCCAAAGATCCATTGGTCGGAGCAATTGCCGGATGGCCGGCGCATACAAGTATTGAAGACAGTCTAAAAGTTATCCGCGATATATTCATGAAGCCGGAAATCTATGCCATTATCCTGAAAGAAACCGGGCTTCCGATCGGATGTATTGGGCTGATGATGGGGGAGAGAAGTACTTTAACGGATAAACCGGATGAATGTGAGATCGGCTATTGGCTTGGCGTTCCCTATTGGGGGCAAGGCATTATGCCCGAGGCCGTCAATCTGTTATTGCGTCGTGCTTTTATGGATTTGGGAATGAACAAGGTTTGGGCC
>JAEEGL010268480.1_pt1 | contig 10403 bp, 1 predicted proteins | sample 9134231 | NCBI WGS metagenome assembly JAEEGL01 (sample SAMN16246548, study PRJNA631951) | gut metagenome | biome: gut microbiome; feature: rumen; material: fiber-attached | host: Bos | place: Iran: Karaj | collected 2018-10
AACCAGGTACAGATGCCCGGAGGATTCACATCCCGGCAGGCTGTGATTCAGATGCATAAGTCCCAGCTCGTCGCACACAGCGTCGTACTGCCGGATAATTTCCATCCGGCGCTCCAGCAGCGCCGGATACCGGTCCAGCTGCCGCAGCCCGATAGCCGCCTGCATGTCCGTCATATTGCACTTATACCACGGACCGGCGATATCATATTCCCACGCGCCTGCTTTGCTCTTGGCCAGGGCGTCCTTACTCTGTCCGTGCAGGGACATCAGCTGGAACATCCTGTAAAGCGCGTCATCTGTTACGCCGGCGTCATATACGCTCTGTGGCAGGCACCACATCACGGCGCCGCCTTCCGCTGTTGTAAAGTTCTTCACCGCGTGGAAAGAAAATGCCGTAAGGTGCGCAATTCTTCCGCAATAACGCTTTTCGCCCTTCTCCGTTCCGCTGCTGTCACCAGGCCTGGTCACCGTCCGGGATGCACCCAGTGCGTGCGCGCTGTCCCCGATGACCGCAACACAGCCCAGCCCTTTCTGAATGGCGGCGGCAAGGTTGCCCGGCTCCGTTCCGTCCGGCCGGAGCGGCCTGAACAGGTTCTTTTTCTTTCGGACAGCCTTAAAGATTTTATCATAGCTCGCCGGAATCCCGGCCAGATCAACCGCAATCACGGCCTTCGTCCGCGGGGTAATCGCTTTTTCCAGCTTGCCGTAATCCATCTCCGGCATATGGGTTCGTTCGTCTCCGTCTTTCCGGATATCGACAAACCGGACCGCTGCACCGCAGTGAATCGCAGCGGAAGCTGTCGCAGTATAGGTGTATGCAGGAACGATCACCTCGTCGCCCTCCCGGATGCCGAGCACCCGCAGGCTCAGTTCCAGCGCTGCAGTGGCTGAGCCCAGGCATACTGTTCTGTGCCGCCACAATTTCAGATCACTGTCCGTATCAACGTCCGTACGCCCCGTCTCGACAAACGCCGTCAGCCTGCGCTGCAGCCGTTTTGTCCGCGGTCCGGTCGTAATCCATCCGGACCGCAATGCTTCGACCACTTCGGAAATCTCCTTTTCGGAAATGTCCGGCGGAGAGAACGGAATCATCTTCTGGATAGATACATCCTCCGGCAGCGCCTCCTGTGTCTCACCCAGTTCTTCGTTCCCGCTCAGGTACATTGCGTAACCGTAATCGGTCAGTTCAATTTTATTAACCTGGCAGAACCGTTCGATCTCGTTTTTCCGTTCCGACTGCATCACGGGGTCCGCGATGTATACGTGTTTCACGTCGTACCGCTTCACCGCATATTCCAGCATATCCATACCGTTGTATACCGGGATGCCGTCCATAGCCCTTCCGGAAGCGGCGGCCCGCTGCTTAATATCAAGCACGCATACCGGCCGTGTATGTTCACTCTCCTCCAGTTCCCGCACAAGGCGATGAGCCGGTTCTCCGGCTCCGATAATCAGCGCGTGTTCACCGTGCTTCTTCCAGTTCCGTATTAACCGTTTCTCAATCATCCAAAGCCTGTAGAAAAAACGGATCGCTGTCACGAACACGAACTGAATCAGGGCTCCGATCACATAAAACGAAATGGGAAAGCGCTGTGGAAATACAATAATCGTTCCGAAAAACATGAAGGCGGCGCACAGCGCCCCGGATGCCAGTATCCGGTTCATATCGTTGATCCCGGCGTACCGCCACATCCCGCCGTACAGCCTGAATCGCCAGAATATAAGCAGGCAGAATACCGTATAGAAAGGCGCAAACTGCAGAAACCACGGAATATACCAGGATTCAAGGTCCGTAAAGACCATCTTGTGTTCCATATAAAAGCGGAACACAAGCGCCAGATAATGGGACGCATTCACGGCCACGATATCCAGCAGCACGATCAGCAGGTCAATCCACCGGATCTTTTTCATGTCCTGATGTCTCCGTTTCATCCGTAATCAAAAAAACGACTTTTGCGATATTTTATTATATTCCATATAGTGTATTTCGTCAAAATTCTGCGCTGCACAATATACAAATTCGTGATACTCCTGCTGCCTGCGCAGACACTGTTTTACAGGATCCGGCTTAATAAGGGAGCTGCCTCTTGTGATCCTTCCGGATCGCTTGATGGCAGCTCCCTATTCATGGATGATTATTCAGTTTCCCGGAAAGAATACTTCGTATCCGGCATTATTCTTCGATAACCGTATATCCGTGCTCCCTGAACCACAGGGCAGCAGGGGAGTTTGCCGGCGCCAGGATTGTGGCGGAAGGATCAATCGCACCCACCGCAATATCCGTCAGTGATCCCGGAACGCTGATCGTCACATTCATCACGCCTTCAAACGCACCCTGCTCGATCATTTCCAGGCTGGCCGGCAGCACAAGGTCTGCGTTCCTCCTTACCTGGATCATTACCGGATCGCTCGCCACGGAAGACGGTTCGTTTGTTTCATATCCGGTGTTGACCCGGATCGAATGCATTCCCGTATTTGCGAGCCGCAGGACTGCCTGCTGTGTTCCGGACGAATCACGCAGGCTTGTCGAATACAGGATATCATCCACATAGACAAGTACAAAATCTCCCTTTATCGTTCCGATTGTCAGGGTAACCGGTTCATCCGGCGCCACCCTGTCTTTGTCTGCCCGGACCGTCGGTTTCGCAGCCGGATCCAGCACGAGGAAGCGCTCCGCACTTTCAGCGGGTTCCTTCCCGACCGAATACGCCTTAATGCAGAGGTAGTGTTCTCCTCCTTCCAGGCCTTCCGTGTTAAGCGTATAAGAGGTAACGGACCCGTCTCCGGTATAAAGGATCTCATCCCAGTCCAGCGTAAGCCTGTACTGTTCCGCGCCTTCTACAGGCTTCCAGCTGATCGCGACCGTTTCCCCCTCTGCAACTTGCCGGGGGTCAAACGTGAGCATATCCGCCGGTGCCTGGAGGCTCCCGTTCGCATCTGCGAACCTGAAGGCTGCCGGACTGCTGTATTCAGACCATACACCGCCGCTGCAGATACTCGCGCTGACTTTAAAGCTGTTGCTGTATGTATAGAAGCGGTGATCCATCTCGTTGAACACATACTCGCCCGCTCCGTTTACCAGGTCAATCACGATCGGATTGATAATGACCGCGTTGTCCTCTTCCGTATCCTTAATGATCAGACATGCCTGCGTTGCGTTCTGCGCGTCTCCGCCTGCCGCGCTGACCCGGATTGTAACGTTCTCGTACAGCTGCGCGTTCGCCGGTTCCGCGACGACTGTCGGCGCCTGCGGACGGTCGGGATTTGCCGTAACTGTCAGCTGCCTCACACAGTACTTATAGACGCCTTCCCCGCTGACGTCCAGGCCGACATCATAAGTTCCTGCTTCTGTGAAGAACATTGCGGGAATTGTCCAGTTGCCCTGCGCATCCGGCGCCGTCCTGTAATCATATGCAATCTGCGTTTTGTAATCATATACGATCTGCTCAGCATCGTCTCCGTTACCAAGACGCGAAATGCTGAACGAGAAGTTTTTTGCACCTTCCGGAATTTCCGTCCGAATTGTCAGGTCCTGACCCAGCCGGATGCTTTGCGGGAAATCGATTACATTCAGAAGCGTCCCGTCGTCGCCCTGTCCCTCCTCGCCGACATAGCTGACCTTGAACTCTTCTGTCCACCTTCCGCTGATCTTTGCGCGCAGCGTATATTCATTCAGCCACCCTCCCGGCACGGAAGCCCGGATCGGATAATAGCCGGTGTTTCCATTGCTCAGATAGATCTGCGAACTGGTATAGGTCTCCGCCAGTGCCTCCAGACCTTCAGCCTGTACGGTAATCCATACCCTGTCATACGCATAATGGGTTCCCTCCGGATTGGTAACCGCCGGTACCTGCGGCCTGCTGCCGGTCACCGTCAGCGGTTTTCCGGATGTAAAGTCACTCTCGTCCCATCCGTCGCCGGACGCCCGGATATACACGAGGTAGCTGCCCGCTGAAAGTCCGAACCGGATCACTTCCTGGTTTCCGGGATCAAAAGCATAACCGGAAGCAGCATATTCCCCGTCTTCGTCCTCGATTTTAATGTAATACTGCTTTACATTTTCCGCGAATCCGACATCGACGCTGACCGGTTCGCCGGCCTGAAGGTTTTCCGGAACTGCGGCCCATTCCGGCGCAGGCAGTTGTCCGAGCGATCTGCATGTGACTGCAACCGGTTCGGAATACTCGGTCCACGCCCCGTCAATCTCCGCGGAGAAGCTGTAGTAAAAGGTCCCGGCGGAGAACATGCTCTCCTCAAGGATCATATATCCTTCAGGGGTTTGGCGGCCGTATTTGTAGGAAGTGTAACTGTATCCGTCCGGATCCGTCCTCGTGTAACGGACTTCGTTGATGATTTTTCCGTTTTGCGCCGCGCACGGCCTGATCTCGAACTTCGCGTAGGAATCCTTGATAACGTCAGCAGATTCCAGAATAACCAACGGCGCCTCCGGTCTGATAACCTCAAAGCTGCTTCCCGAACTGAAAGAATCATATCCGACACCGTTAAACCAGAAGTTGTAGTCAACGGTACCCTCTTCTGTCAGGCGGTCCGCAGGCACGCAGAAGATGTTTTCACCCGGCAGCAGTTCCTGCCCCCCGCTTCCGTAGATATATTCGTCGCTTTCCCTGTAGTAATACTCAATCCCCCATTCCGCCCCTTCGATAACCGTCGTTTCCGGAACAGTAACGTTCAGGAGATATCCTTCAGGATCGCCCATGGTATATGCTGCCGGTCCGGAAACCGTGATCCCGCATTCCTCGTGCAGGACGTGGAAAGGAATATCCAGCGTACTGGTCAGTACCGGCTGACCCGGGTCCGCGGGGAACCAGACAGCCATGGCCGTTGCCGTTACGTCGTTCTCTGTACCAGCCAGACTAATCCTTGACGAATGCCCGATAACCCCTGCCTCACCGGAATCCGAGGGAATGTCCCACCACATACCGTTTGTGAAACGGTATCCCTTGGTATACCCTTCCATGTCAGGCGCTGAATAACTGAACAGAATATCCTCGTTGTTTCCGGCTGTATAATACCCGTCATCCCCGGGCGTCAGCTGTTCACCGGTTTTCTCGATGCTGATCCCGTTCAGCATCACCGGATACTGGTCGCCGGCAGGGCTTGTCTCCCGGCAGTGAACGTTTGCCGTTACAATTGCGTCGTTTCCGGGAGTGCCCCACGGCAGAACAAATCCTCCATCCCAGTCGATCTGCAGTCCGTTGTAGTAGACATCCGTCAGGCTTGTACAGCTGTCAGGGAATGCTCCCTCGCCGATATCGGTCAGGCTGAGCGGAAGCCGGACGGTCGTCAGGTTCGCGCAATAGCTGAAGGCGTCGCTGCAGATGGATGTCACGCCTTCTTCAATGATGACTTCTGTGATCTCGCCGGCGCGGCTTGCCCAGGGATGGGTCTTCATTTTACCCGTTCCGCTGATCGTCAGTACGCCGTCATCGCTCAGTGTCCATTCCAGTTCTTCCGTCCGGTTAAATTCGTCACAGCGCTCCTGGAAAGCCGGAAGCGCGTTATCAATAACCTCGTCCACGGTTCCGCTGTCGATGCTCCACAGGACTTCGCTGACCGTGTCGTTTCTGCTGCCGATCAGGTTATAATTCATGATGGTCCCGTTTTCCGGTTCGCGCAGCATCCCGTACGTCTCGATTGCCTGTTCGTCCGTCAGTTCTTCAAAGCCGGCTGACCAGGAATCTTCCGTACCCGGCAGCGGCCGGGTCCACAGCCTGAACAGCTGCTGCAGTTTCTGGGACGTTGCCTCATCGTAAATATTCGGAACACCGTAGACGTTGTCTTCCACCACTGTTGCGTAGTGGTTCATACGCGGTCCCTTCGGCATCGCTACAAAGCCCCATGCATTCACTGCATTCACCGAGCCGTTCCCGTTGAAACCCTCGTAGGACTGGCCGATGAAGAAGGCTGCCTTGCCTTCCGCCCAGTTCTGCTGATAACCGTCCCAGCTTGTGCTGGGAGCAAGGTACCGGTTCCAGGACTGACGGCATGCAAGCGCTTCCCGCATCTCGTCGCTTTCAATGGCAGGAGCCAGTTTCCCGTCGTCGTTATACTGATAGAATTCCGCGCCGTTGCTTACGACCAGGCCGATCGTGATATCGTCGCCGTTGCCTGTCAGACCCCAGACGTCCGTCGCGCCGTCACCGTCCGTGTCGCGCTGCACACTGGCCATGTAGCTTTCCATTTTAGACCAGGTCCATGTGCCGTTATTCTGGGCGGTATAGATCTCCTGCCAGTTGATCCCGGCATCTTCCAGGAGTCCTTTGTTGAAGAAAACAGCCTGCCGCGGTTCCGAATGGCTGCTGCTGCTTGTCCCGTAGCATACGCCGCCCTGTGTCATGTATTCCTGTGTTGCTGTGTTTCCGTTTTCCAGATCATAAGTCCAGGGCATATACAGGCTGTTCTTCAGCGGGGTTCCGGCAAATGAGCCTGCAACCGCAACGATGCACAGCTTTGAGCTGTCCTGTTCCGCGACCATCCGGGTAAGGGCGTCCGTCATTCCAACCCAGTCAGACAGCGCGGTCTGGATAACATGAACATGATACGTTTCTTCCAGCCAGTCCCAGTAATCATACTGGCGCTGCAGGTTTTCGGTCGGATCCTCAACGCGCTGGCCGCTGCTGTACCAGTCGTAGATATAGACGGTAGCTCCGCCAAAATCCAGTCCTTCAATAATCGCCGGATAGCCTTCAGGCACCGTCGAAGTCACCGCTGCCGCCAGCACCGGCAGGCAAAGCACCACTGCCAGCAACATTGCAAGAAGCATCATCCGCTTTTTCATGTTCCGTTCCCTCCGTGTAATCTTATTCCCTGTTTTGCATATACTATACAACCTGTTTTCCGATCACATAAACCAATTGAAAATTATAGCATAGCAGCCTGTTTCTGTAAACCGATTCAACCGGAAAAAGCCCGTCTGTGCAGCTTCCGGAAAACAAAAATCCTGATTTGCAACCTTTCCGGAAAAGCGGTATAATAATTTGTATGTTTTTGCCAATACACAGGTCTAAAGCATCCGCGAATCAAAAAGCATTCCGGCAATTCACGAAGAATGTGATTTCGCCCGCTGATATCTATGAACGGAGGGGTACTCCTATGAAACGGTCAGTCCGGATCATCACGGTTCTGTTTCTTTTGCTGGCAATTTGCCTCTTTTCGGTTTCCGCATGTTTTGCGAATGAACCGGTTCTTATTGAGACGGAGATTGAGGAAGAGATTTTCGTCAAAGGAGGAAAGACCGCTGATGAAGCTGCCGCGCAGTTTATCGACCGGGTTATGTCCGGCATGGAAAAAGCAGGGGGAATGCGGGGTGCTGCCGGCTATGCCGCGCTGGGCGAACGTGAAAAGCGCCTGTATAACCAGCTGAAGCCGCTGATTACTGCAACAGCCAACGGGCAGAATTCCTCCACGGAGTTTGCGGTTCCGATCTCAGAAGTATTTGAAAAAGACACTTATTCGTATGAAGAAGTGGAAGAAGGAGCAACTGAACTTCCGGATGGATGGCTGACAAAGCTGCTGGACATTCCCAAAGTCATGGATGCCCTGCTCGCAGACTGCCCGTACGATCTGTACTGGTTCAATAAAACAAAAGGCTATTCCTACGGGACATCCGGCGGTTATTACCCGCATTGGCCGTATTCTGATTCCCCTGCATTTAAATTTGGCGATTATGAAAACGGAACCGTTAATGTCAAAATGTATGTCGGCACTGAATATGCCCTGAACGGCAATTTGCTCGCCTGTGATCCATCCTGGGGTCAGTCCGCGAACGCCGCGGCCGAAACCGCCCGCGGAATCGTCTCCGAAAACGTCTCCCTCGGCGACGTCGCAAAACTGACAGCCTACAAGACAGCAATCTGCAATCTGACAGATTATAACAATTCTGCTGCCGGCGGCGGTGCTGCTTACGGAAATCCCTGGCAAATGATCTGGGTGTTCGACAATGATCCGGAAACTAAAGTCGTCTGCGAAGGATACTCCAAAGCCTTCCAGTTCCTGTGTGACGAATCTTCCTTCCAGTCTTCCGATATCAAATCCATCATTGCCTCCGGCGTCATGGCCGGAGGTACCGGCGCCGGGCGCCACATGTGGAATATCGTCACCCTGGCGGACGGAAAAAGATACCTGGCGGACGTCACCAACAGCGATGCGGGTACGGTCGGCTCCGGTGGCGGCCTGTTCCTGACCCGGTGCAGCGAAACCAGGGAATATACTTATGAGGACAACGGTATAACATATAACGCCTATGTCTTCCCGGCCGGTAATATGGATATCCTTTACGGCTATGACGACGATATCATCAGCCTGTACGGAATAAAAGAACTGGACGTACTGGACGTGCCGGTCCGTCAGGTTACTGTCTCCTTCGCACAGGGTTACGGCGGAACAGGTGAGATGGAACCCATAACCGTCAGTGAGGGCGAGCCGTTCCCTGTTCCGGCATGCGAATTCACGCATCCAAACGGCTCTTTTGTCCACTGGGTTTCAGGCAGCCGGATCATTACCGGGGATACAATGACCGCGGACGATGATATTACGCTGACCGCAGTCTGGAATAATATCTCCAATCTGGCCGTTGTACTGAGGTACTACGACTTATCCCGGGGCGCCTGGAAAGAGCAGTCGTCTTACCAGCTTTATTACGGGGATCCCTATGTGTTCCCGGAACCCCTCGGAAACCTGCCGGACAACTATATATTCCTGCGCTGGCAGAGCAACCAGTCCTCATATCAATCCGGCGAATACTTTACGGTTGACGGCAACTATACTTTCTCCGGCATCTGGATAAAAACCCCGGACAACGGGATTTCCTGGTCCGTCAGCGGCAACACCCTGTCGGTCAGCGGGCAGGGAACCGTCGGTACCTGCGAAGGTTCGGACGGCATGTACGGCGGTATTTTCCTGCCCTGGTACGCGGAAAAGGACACGATCACTTCTCTTTCCGTCGAAGAAGGCATCACTTCCGTCGGCAGTTATGCTTTTTATGGCCTGGACATTGTGGATGCCAGCCTTCCGGATACATTGGTATCCATCGGAAACAACACCTTTGCGAACTGCGCTGTCCTGTCTGATATCAGTTTCCCCGCCCGCCTGAAAACCATCGGAGATTATGCATTTTCAAATTGTCCTGACCTGTGCGGCAATTCTATCAGCCTGAAGAACACGTCCGTAACCCGCATCGGGAAGAACGCTTTCTACGGCTGTGAACCGTCAAACCTGTGGCTGCCGGTTACGCTGGAGGAAATCGGAGAAAGTGCAGCGGATCAGACGAACGGATGCCAGATCTTCTATGCAGGCAGTCCCACCCAGTGGGCAGCAATTACGATCCACCCAAACAATCCTGTGATCTTCGAACCGGATGAACCGATTACATACATGGTGCCGGATGCGGTTTCCTTCAGCCTTTCCCCGAATCCGCTCACGCTGTCCGCCGGAAGTACCTGCCCGCTTGAGCTGACCGAAATTTCCCCGTCAAACGGTTATTACAGGCTGGTATGGGCCAGTTCAGATGAAACGGTTGCAGCCGTCAGTGAAACCGGTATTGTGACAGCCGTCAGGACAGGCACCGCAGTAATTACCGCATCCTTTAACGGTTTTACAGCGTCTGCCTCCGTCGTCGTACCCTGCATTCATCTGCTGGAAACTCATGAGGAAATCACTCCGTCCTGCACGGAACCCGGTGTAGCAGCATACTGGAGCTGCCCTGTCTGTGGCAAACTGTTCAGCGATGAAAACGCGCAGGAGGAAATCGAGACACCGGTCGGACTCCCGGCCCTGGGGCATGATATCATCGGTCACTATGCCAAAGCGCCGTCCTGTACCGAGATCGGCTGGAATGCATACGACACCTGCTCCCGCTGCGATTACTCCACATATGAAGAAATCGCTCCGTTGGGTCACGACATTGCACATCACGATGCCCAGGCTCCCACCTGCACAGCAGCTGGCTGGGAAGCGTATGACAGCTGTTCCCGCTGCGATTACACAACTTATTCTGAAATTGCTGCGCTCGGTCATGATCTCGTACATCACGACGGCAAAGCAGCAACCTGTACGGAGACCGGCTGGGATGCATACGACACCTGCTCCCGCTGCGATTACTCCACATATGCAGTGATTGCAGCGCTCGGTCATGACATTCTGCATCATAGCGCCAAAGCACCCGCCTGCACAGAGGTTGGCTGGGCGACATATGATACCTGTTCCCGCTGCGATTACTCCACGTATGCGGAAATCGCCGCACTCGGCCATGATCTCATACATCACGACAGCAATGAGGCGACCTGTACGGAGGTCGGCTGGAATGCGTATGATACCTGCTCCCGCTGCGATTACTCCACATATGCGGAGATTGCCGCGCTCGGTCATGACCTCATGCATCACGA
>JAEEGL010719508.1_pt1 | contig 10403 bp, 7 predicted proteins | sample 9134231 | NCBI WGS metagenome assembly JAEEGL01 (sample SAMN16246548, study PRJNA631951) | gut metagenome | biome: gut microbiome; feature: rumen; material: fiber-attached | host: Bos | place: Iran: Karaj | collected 2018-10
CATTCTATTTTGGCATGTTCTTTTCTGTCGCCCTTTCAGGGCTAAAATTCTTGGAAATCTATGATCCGGGGGTTCCGCTAACGCTGCACCCCCGGCTGTACACTGTCGCCCTTTCAGGGCTGTCATCTCAAGCATCCATCAGCCTTTTTGAAAGTACGATACGGTCAAGTGTTTTTAGAATGCGACGCCCCTGAGGCATCCCCCTTTTTCCCAAATTTGCCAGCCCATTGGGTTGGCAAAAAATTGGGAGAAGAAGAAAAGAAAGCGCTATCATCCCCCGGCGTTGCCGGGGGCTATTGATATGCAAGCCCCAGGGAATCTCTGAACAATGCAGAACCTTGCTGGGGACGCGGGCGTCACGCCCGCGAAAAACTAAGGACTGAAAATACTAAAGTGACAGACTGACATATTGTTCAGACATTCCCTAGCGGGATTATGTACGGCTGAATAATTACACTACTTTTGCAGATCGAGCACGGGCAGATTGACGCTCATGGTTTTATGTTCGGTGCCCGGAATCTCAATCGTGACATATCTTGTAATCCACGGCTGACACTGTTCACTGTCGAGTATGCAAAGTCCATTGGTACACGACAAATTCCCGTTAAGCCTTGTAAGCAGCAGCGTGGTCAAATTGATATATGGCCGCAGATTATTATAGACGAAGCTTTCGGGCGCCGAAACCGTCGGCATATCGCTGCATGCTTCGGGCAATGCAGCAAGTTCCGAAAGCTGCCAGTAATAAAGCATATCAACGGTATTATTGGTGCTGCCGAAAGAAGCAATCAGTGCTGCGACATCCATCTCGGACGATTTTTCTTCAGGTGTCTGGCCAGGATCATCGGGATTTTCGGGATCGTCAGGATTGTCTGAATCACCAGGAACCGGCGGCTCACCGACGGGTTCTTCAGCCGGAATCAGGTTTTCGAGAGAACCGGTCGTATACGCATTTTTAACCGTTGAGCTGTCGCCAATGCGAGCGATAAGCAAAGCACAGGGCTGCAGATGACAAGCCACATTGGTGGTCGTATAGGCATTGTATAGCTTTGAAGCAACCATTTCGCCGACAAGCCCGCCCGTGAACGCTGCGCCGGAAACATTGCCACTGGCATAGCAATTGATCATCGTCGTCTGCGAAGCAGCACCCAACAAGCCGCCGGTTTTTTGGCCGGCGCTGATATCTCCGGCAGAACCAGCAGATTTGAGCACACATTTGATCGCCTGTGCAACGACACCACCAGCAATATCGCCGGAAGCATGAATGTGGTTGCTCGCTGTAATATTCTCCAGCGTTGCGCCGTATGCATCGGCAACAAGGCCACCGACGACGCTGTCTCCATAGAGATCTCCTGTGATCGAGACATTGCTCACGGTCGTCGCATTGGCTATGGCAATTAGGCCGCCAACATTTTCGCTGCCGCGAACGACCAAATCCAGACGGAGATCATAAAGGCGTGCGTTGGCTGTATAACCAAACAATGCCATATTGGCGGTTGTATGCTGTCCAAGTGTGAGCGTTTCCTGCTGCATACCTGAAATATGAACCGCATAAATATTGTGATTATTGCCCATAAACAGGCCGTTGAATGGCCTTTCTTCGGTGCCCACCGGCACCCACTGAGCCGCCTCTGCAGCACTCAGCTCATCGCCCAGATTGATATCCTGTACCAGAATGAAGGCATCCGCGTTTTCATCATCGTATTCACCTGCATTCCATTTATCCCGAAACGCCAGGAAATCGGACGCATCCTCAATGATCTGAGCACACCCCGAAACGCCATAGAGTCCATAACTCAGCGAATCGCATTCACAGCCATCATCTGTAGATTTCCAGGGATTCTGAGGACAAAAATCCAAACAATTTGGCACGTGATCGCTATCGTCATCGGCGAGGTTTTCGTTTGAATCGGGAACGCCACAGTTGCAGGTTCCAGGCTCAGTTTTTCCGATATCCTCGGGGCAGCCGTCTTTACAATCAAAGACGCCATCACCATCGGAATCGGCATCAGGCGCATTGCAACCGCAGATTCCCGGACGTGTTTTTTCGGGATCATCCGGGCAAAAATCGAGATCTTCGAGTGTACAGGTCGGAATACCGGTTTCGACATCGATGCTGTCTGGTGTACCGCAGCCACAGACGCCGGGCAGCGTCTTCGCTTCATCGTCTGGACACAAGTCGATTTGTTCCGACAAACAATTGGGCACACCGGTTGTCGGATCGACGTTATCCGGAACGCCACAGCCACATATCCCGGGCAAGGTTTTGGAATCATCGGCAGGACACAAATCGATGTTCTGCATCAGGCACAGCGGAACGCCATTGGCTCCCATTGTATCTGCAACACCGCAGCCGCACAGACCGGGCTTGGTTTTCTGTGGATCGTTTGGGCACAAATCGATTTGATTGCAGGTATACAGACCAGTATAAGCATCGATCACGTCTTCTGTATCACACCCGCATACGCCGGGATGCGTCTTATTCGGATTATCCGGACAGAGATCGACGATATCGTTGTCTTTGTCTTTTTCTTTAACGCAGCCATAGGTTCCCTGTATGAACAACAGGCATAACCATATTAATGCTTTACCATTCCGTAACTGCCGCATACCGTCTCCCGCCATGCACAACCGGGCATAAAATAGCGATCTCTTTGATAAAGCGCAAGAATACGTTTATACACGTTCAAAATGCGCGGCGTATGCAACGCATAGCCGCGCACACCGCGCGTGTGAACGCAGTGAACAGCGCGGTAAGCCTGCCGTATGGTGTTTATCCATGCGGCAGGCAGGCAGACAAAATGTTAATATCGGCGCAAATGGTGAGAAAAATATATAACAGCGCATACCAAGAGAATAACATGCATGATATACCAAAGACGGCGAGTAGAATTAAATATAATTAAACCGCCGAAATGGTAAAAAAATTCAATTTTTTTTGGGAATAAATAAATAAAAATACCGTTATACTTTAAGTGTGCCTGTGATTGTGCTAGGGTCGCTCTACAGGTAACAGAAAGGGAGGTATTTTTCTGTATTTACCGGTAGTATAGTCATGAGAAGGGCATTTGTTTTAGTATTATCCATCTGGGGATTGCTTGTTTCGGCAGTAGCAATGGCCGAAGATACGCGAGAGCTATCCCTGGCAGAAGCGGTTGAGACGGCGAAAAAGAACGCCAAAGTCTGGACGCAGTATGATGCCAAGATGGAGAGCGCCATCGCGCAGAAAAAGGTTGCGCAGTCGCACTGGTGGCCGGTTTTGTCGTTGAGCTCGACCATGATACTATGGTCGGACGAATCCAAGATCGAAGTTATCGACAAGGACAAGCTGGACGCAGCGATGGACGAATCGGTGACTAATGCGATGAATACGCTGGGCATCAGCGAAAATGGGCAAAAGCTGTTACACGAGATCGTAGAGCCGTTGCGACCGACGCTGGATGCTTTTGTGCAGCCTTTGGGCGACCTGATTCCGTCTTCGATTACGCTCAAAGACCAGTTTACGTTTACATTCGGCGTCACATTGATGATGCCGCTGACCCCGCTGTTTAAGGTTTACCAGGGACAGGAACTGGCGCAGGTCGGCATCGACAATGTTGACGCAGAACGGCGGGGAAAAGCGCTGGAAATTGAGTTCGAGGTGACACAGGTTTATCTCAAGCTCGTTTATGCCCAGCTGATGTGTGAGGTTGCCGAAGAAGCGCTGGCCACGCTTGAGGCACATGTCGCATTGGCACAGAAATATGAATCTGTCGGCCTGATTTCGCACAATGATGTACTGGCGGCGCAAGTCGAGCAGCTCAAAGCCAAGCAACACGTCGTCGAGGCACAGAACAGCACACGACTGGCCGGAATGAAACTGGCACAGGTACTGTCGATGGAACGCGGCACTGAAGTCCGCGCACTGAACATGCCGCGGGAATCATTTGAAATTGAACTGGATTCCCTCGAATCCTACCAGGAACGTGCCATGAAACAGCGAACCGAGTTGGAACGCATTGAACTCGGACGCGAAGCCGCCGAGCGAAAACAAAAAATGGCTCTGCTTGATTATGTACCGCAAATTATGCTGATTGGACACTATCAGTATGGTTACGGGCTGGACATTCTCAAGCCGAGAAACCAGGCTTTTGTCGGGCTTGGTATGAACTGGACGCTGTTCGACGGCCTGGGACACTATTACGAAGCAAAGATGGCAGCACTCGAAAAAACCGAGATGACATCTAAAGGAGATGAAGCAAGAGAGTTGATCGAACTTGAAGTGGGACAAAAATACCTGGCCCTTAAAACGGCCATGGAACGACTGGAACTCACACAACAAGCCGTCAAACTCGCCGAAGAGAATCTGAGAACCATTACGGCTCAGTTCGAGCAAGGTGAATCGGTCAGCACCGACGTTCTTACGGCTGAAACCCGACACGCAGCCGCTCGCGCTGATGAAGTTAAGGCACGCATCGACATATTAATTGCGTATGCAGAATTACTATTAAGTATTGGCGAATCACCTACAATTGATGAAACAGCCTTGAGATGATTAAAAAAGAGGTACAACAAAATGACAGATCGAAACAGGTACGAAGACAGAATTTTGCAGGCAGCATGCAAACAGTTCTCGGCACTTGGATACTATGGCTCAAGAGTTGACGCCATTGCGATGGCTGCCAAACTAAACAAGCGCATGGTCTATGAATACAGCCACACCAAAGAAGGGCTATATCTCGCCGTGTTAAGCAATGTATCAAACAAGCTGCTGACAATTCTGCACGAAGCGTTGCCCACGGATGGCACATACAACAACGTGCTTGAGGTCTATCAAAAGGCTGTGGATGTTCTGGATTATTACGATGATTTCACCCGGCTCTGGACATGGGAAGTCATGGCTCCCACCATTCATGGGCCAAGAATTATCGAGACTTCGCATGCCATCTTTGACCGCATCAAAGAAATTATCCTGAAGAATGCACAAAATTCCAATGTACCGCCAATCAGCGACGAAACTTTTGAACTGTTGAAAACAATGATTCACAGCTATTTGCTGACGAGCGCATTGTATACAAGCGATTCGGATGAGTCAGACGATGCTTCGGATAAGTCCACTAAAACAAAGCGAGAGTCGTTTGCACGCACCAACAGGAAGATTCTGCTGAATGCCATATCTGAACAGCTGAAGAAATAGCGCTATGCCCGCCGTGAAACGTGCAGAACGCGCGTTTTTACGGCATGTTTGTTCCCATCAAATTTGAACGAAGCATCTGGTGCACAATTCATTATTCAGCCATCCCAAAGCCTCGTGAGTTTTTTTACATCCATAGCCTCCGACAGCGTTTGGAATGTAACATTTTTCTTATTTCCACTGCCCATTTGCCAGTTCTTTGGGCTGGCAAAAGTTGGGCGGGGAAGAGATGGATATCCACATCCCCCCGGTAGCTATTGTTCTGGCTATGGTTATTAACAGTATGGCCTGAGCTCTCCCCCCAACCCCCAAGGTGTACGCAAAGTTCGCAGATAACGCATGATATAAAGCCCGTAAGGCTTTTGGCGAATAGCCCCCGGTTGCATTAGCAACCGGGGGGGGAAGCGAATTCTTCCTCATTTCTCTCCCAAATTTGCCTGCCCATCGGGCAGGCAAATTTGGGAAAAAGGGGGATGCCCATGATCACCCAGTAGTCGCTACGCTCCAGCTGTGGGCTATGGGTATTGAACGCCTACAGCATTCTCGGGAACAGACTGAATCGTAACGTGCACAAAACGCCGTACAGCATCCGGGGCTTGACTTTTGGCGAACATAAACATAGACCATCGCCGCTTTCCCTATGCCGGGAAAGCTATGTATCAATGGAACAAAGCCTTTAGGCCATATATGTGTCATGTGTAATTATAAAAAACAATTAGGTATTGTCTGCTGCGCATTCGCAGCGTTACTCATGCTGCCCGTTTTATCGGGATGTAATGAAGAGAATTTTCACAAGCTTACCGTTACCCAGCGCACATCTGCATCGTCACAGATTACAGGACTCATCAATGCGACCGAAATTGATGTCGCAAGCAAGGTACCGGGTCGAATTGAAACCCTGCATGTCGTCGAAGGACAGCATGTAAAGAAGGACGATGTACTTGCCGAGCTCAATCTCGACGAACTGGATGCCAAGCTGTTGCAGGCATCTTCTGCCATTGATGCAGCCAAAGCGCAGCTCGCTCTTGCCAAAAAAGGCGTTCGACCGCAGGAAAAAACAGCTGCAGCCAATCAGGTTGAAATGGCCAAAACCCAGGTCGATGTCATGAAAAAGATGCTCGACCGCACCCAGACTTTGCTCGACGAAAAAGCCATTGCACAGGCCAAGTTCGACGAGGTCTATGCCAAATATGTGGTCGCGGTCAATCAGCAGGAAATGGCACAAGCCAAGCTCGATGCGCTCAACAAAGGCGCCAGATCCGAAGAAATTCAGGCGCTGGAAGCATTGGTTGCCAAAGGTGAAAGCGTCGCCACCGAAATTCAGATCTATCAGAAAGAACGCGTACAAAAAGCACCGGTTGATGGTGTCGTTTCCAAAATCGTTGTACACGAAGGCGAACTCTGCAACACCGGATATCCCATCATTACAATTGTTAAAATGGATGATATCTGGGCCAGCTTTGCCGTCCGTGAAGATCGCCTCAAAGACATCAGAGAAGGCGATGTCGTTGAGATTGATATTCCGGCTTTGGATAAAAAAGTGCCCATGGTCGTCGCCAATATCTCTGCCATGGCGGATTTCGCGACCTGGCGTGCGACCTCAGATCGAGACCGTTTCGACCTGAAAAGCTTCGAAGTCAAGCTCCGGCCGCAATCGCCGGTCGAAGGGCTTCGTCCGGGTATGACGGCGAGATGGTAACATCATGTACCTGCTACGCGGTTTCGTCGATTTTCTAACGATTGTCTTCAGACGGCCCAAATTTTTTCTGATGGTCTGTCTAATCGTCGGCGCATGTCTGCTGCTCACAGCCCTCTACAACACGAGGGTTGTAACAGAAATCCCGGTCTACGTCGTCGATCACGACAACAGCACCATCAGCCGCACGATGCGAACCTATCTGGCCGCCGGACAGGATCTGAAGGTACTTGGCACGCTGAATACCCCCGAAGAAGCCCGGGATGCGCTTGAAAGTGGCCAGGCTGCAGCCGTCGTCTATATTCCAAATGGCCTGTCTACCGCTGTAAAAACGCAGTCCGGCGGCTACGTCGTTGCCTATATCGATGGATCAAATATTCTGGTCGCCAGAAACGCCGACAAAGCCATTCAAACCGTGGTCAAATCGACATCTGTCGGCATTGCCATGGTCACACTGCAAAAAGGTGGCATGCCCGATTTCGAGTTATTGGGCGCACTTCAGCCGATCAATCTCGACATCGACCGACCATTCAATGCGCTCACCAGCTACTCCGACTACCTGCTGCCCGTTTTTCTCTTTTTCAACCTCAGTCTGTTTGCCATACTGATGACCGCCGCATGTTTTCAGGTGCCGCTGCCCGAAACCGTTCAAAAGCACACCATCCGAAGGCGCTGGTATTACTTTGGACGTCTGGCTGCGGTCTTTATCATGTCTGTATGCGGGGGCATCATACTGTATCAATGGGGATTGCCACGTGTCGATATCGTTCTTCAGGCGACCCCGCTGATGGCACTGAGTGCGCTGTTTATCTTCATTTTGCTCACGCAGCTGCTCTACACCGATTTTCATCTTGTGCTGCCGCTGCCGGTTGCGATGTCGGCTTCATGCCTGATTGGTATGCTATCGGTCATGTTCTCCGGTCTCACCTGGCCGCTCGAAATGATGCCCTGGTACATCCACGGCCTGGCGACATGGATTCCGCTCACACCATTTCTCCAGTCGCTGCAGGTTTATTTGTATCACGACGCCAACTGGGGCGATCTGTCCGAGTTCTACATGATGTTCCTCAAACAGGCGCTGTTATACGGCATTCTGGCATTTTGCATCATGAGAGCCAAAGATCTGCGCCTGCTCATCAAATGGCTGATCAAACGTAAAAAAGCAATCACCAATCCCAATGATCCGCAATATCTGTCGCAATCCATCGAAATGCCCGGCGCCCAATCTGTCCAGGATATGATACCAGCCACAGAAACAGCATCCGCCGCGTCATCCGCTCCCGAGGCGATTCTGCCGCCTCAGTCACCACAAGAACCATCAGAATCTACCATAGAAATTGACGCAAAACTCCCCGATCCAACAGCATCAGAGCTGCTATCAGACGCCCAGGATATCGCACAAGAAATTCCAAATAATGCCGACAGCAATTCTCCATCCGCACAATCACCGGCGCAATCCGAAGCCGATAATTCCGAAGCGGAGGCGCAACCATGAGTATCAAATCACGACTTGCAGACTTTTTCCGCCATTTTAATATCTTCCGATCATTCGGCAACGAAGCCAAATTTGGCTTTAAATCGGTTTTACCCGTATTTGTTGCAGTACTGCTTCCTGCGGTTTATCCGCTGATTATCGCAGTAACCTATTCAAACCAAACCGTCGTCGAACGCACAGCTGTCATCCTCGATCGCGATAATTCACAATATACACGTCAGCTTGCCGTCGATCTCGATGCCACACAGGGCCTGAAAATACTATACAATGTCGATTCCCTCGACGAAGGCATCAGCGCCGTTCTCAGCCGTGAAGCCGATTCATTTATATTTTTCCCCGAAGATTTCACAGCAAGCCTCAAACGGTTTGAACGCGGCAATCTCAAGCTTTATGTCTACGCCACCAACATGATGATCTATGCGTCTGCGCTCACCGCGATACAAACGACCGTACTCGACAAAAATGTAGAAATTGCTGTGGAACGCATCGCCAATCCAAAGGGTATTACTGGCGACAAAGCATATAACATGCTTGACCCGATCAAATACAACAAATCGGTTCTATATTCTCCAACGCTCGCCTATGGTGAATATGTCTGCCCGATGCTGTTTATGCTTGTATTTCATCAAATGGCGATTTTAATACTATCTTTAAGCATCGGCATGCACCGTGAAACCGACAAGGAATTTGCCAAAGAATCGCTCTGGCTAACAGATTATTTTTGGCGTTATCTGTTTTACGGCGCATTCTATCTGCTGGGCATGTTCATCGTGTTTTATATTTATTGTCCATTATTTGGCATACCGCATGGTGATCAGGCCGAAGTACTCAAATTAATACTATTGTTAATCGGCGTAAATTTCCCGCTCACGGCGATATGTGCATCTGTATGCAACGACAAATATACATGTTTTCAAATACTCATGCCGTTATCGCTTGTACTATTCTCGTTTAGCGGATATGTATGGCCGCGTTACAGCATGGTTCCCTGGATTCAGACGATATCCGACTGGCTTTCGATACAACCGGCAAGTGAAATCATGCGATCAATTGCATTCAAAGGCAAATCGCTGATGGATTTCCCTGTGCAAATACACAGATTACTAGAACTTTTTGTTGTATATATGATTGCGGCATTTATTATTGTACACCGCAACTGGTGGTTCTGGCCGTTCAAAAAATTATATACAATGATTCGTGGTAAAAAAGAAACGCCCGACGAACCGAATCAACCGGCCGAAACGCCAAATGCTGCATCCTAAGTGGCAGCTGCTATCGGCCTGCGGCCGATACGCAGCATGCGCGCGGCTATGGGCTTTCGCCCATACGCCGCGCATTTTTGCATATTAATAGGATGCACCCCACCCTTTGTAGAAGTCTCTCGCATTCTTTATCAGCGACTCACAACCTGCCTCGCTATACATTTTTTCAAACATATCCTCGACATCATGCGGATCTTTCGGACACTTTTTTAAAGTGTTCGACATCTGGGCGATAAAGATATAAATCGCCGCATAATAGCCGGAATTCTTCATCTCTGTAGCCAATTTATCGGAAGACCCTTTCGCGTTTTGAAGTTCAGCCCTATAGCCGATATCTTCGTCTCTGCATGCCGTGACAAGTGTACCTTTATTGGACTTTATGTAGCTATCCAGTCCTTTATATATATCCACCGCATCGTTAGCAGAACAACTGGTATCGCGATCAATAAACTCCAGCTGCAATTTTACCTGCTCATACAATGGCGGTTCCTGATAGTTGCTTCGATCTTCATCACCACAGGATGCAGCAAAGGGCACCATTCCAAACAAGCTCGCAGATATAAGTATTTTCTTTAACATTTTTGTTTCCTTGTCTGATTCAGGAAAATTCAGAGCAGCAACGCCACTCCCACTAATGTTTCAGTATACCGCATTATCTTGCAGATCTCAACAGGGAGCAAAAGAAAACTTTATCCACAAGTAACTGTTCAGCCCTAAACCAAGAACGCCATAGGCGTTCAATATCAATAGCCACCGGTTGGAGCGTAGCGACTACCGGGG
>JAEEGL010803575.1_pt1 | contig 10403 bp, 3 predicted proteins | sample 9134231 | NCBI WGS metagenome assembly JAEEGL01 (sample SAMN16246548, study PRJNA631951) | gut metagenome | biome: gut microbiome; feature: rumen; material: fiber-attached | host: Bos | place: Iran: Karaj | collected 2018-10
CATCGAGCACGCCTATCTGGGGCAGAGCTTTTCGCAGTTTACCCTTTCGCCCGACGGCAAAACCCTTTGGGCTGCAAGCGACCACCCCTCTCCGGCCATGCTCTATGCAGAAAAAGATCTCGATCCCGAAAGCCGCAGCGCGCAGTCCCGAAGGCTGTTTTTGCCCATCGACCTTTCGACCGGCGATGTGCCTGCGATCGCAGCCGCTTACCGGAGCAGGGATCTGGATCAGTTTGAAGGCTTGCCTGCAAATGCAGCCTCAAACAGCGTCCCAACCCCGAAGATCGATCCCGGCCTCGATGCGAACGCCTTTTGGTTCAAGCAATATCTCCTCCACTGGCTGGGGAGCCTCGTGGGATCGCTGCCCAATCCTGAGCCCACGCTGCCTTCGATTGCGGTCACCTCTTCTGCCCTTTGGATGATCGGCGAAGGGAGCAACGGATCGTCGGGTCTCGGGCAGTTGTCGAACCTCGCGGCTTTTGATCTCGACACAGGAAAAGCGGTGCTCTTCCCCAGGGGCGAGGCGTTTTACCGGCCATGGACGGGCGGGAATGCGAGCAGCTTTGGCTTCGATCTCACCCCAGATACAAATGCAGAAATCGCCGTCTACTCGATCGATTACGTGTCGCCGTAGTTCCACTTCGGCCGATCGGCTGCGCGCAATCTGAAGAGGAGGCCTCATGTTTCATTTTTTCTCGATCCTGCCTCAGAAGCTGAAGGAAGCCTTCAGACGGTTTCCGGTGGCGTTTGGGTTCGTTGCGCTTTACTGGATCCTGCTTGCGATCTTTGGCAGCGTCCTGCTCTTCGATGATCCGCCAAAGGTTTTCTCGCATTTGGGTCTCTTTGCCCTGATCTACCCTTTGAGCGCAGCCTCCGTAGAGATCGCCTGCAGGCTTTGTAAAGAGGCGGATCGGGCGCTCCCCCGCTGCATTCACCCCGGGCTTCACGGCCTTTGGCTGTTTCTCAGCCTTTACCTTGCGCTGACTTATACCTGGGATCAGGCTTACAGCCAGCCTTACAGCTTCATTTGCCTGCTGTTTACGGCCTTTGCCCTGCCCTTCCTTTTGCCCTTTTATGCCGAGGAGCGCGATCTCAAGGTCTGGCGGTTTGGGATCTGGATGCTGAAGGCGATCTGGTTGAGCCTGAGGACGGCGTTGTTGGCCTGCCTGCTGCTTGGCCTGATCGCCCTTGCGATTCACCTGCTCGCATCGATTTCAAGGCCGAAGTTTCTCTATGCAGAGGCCGTCATCCTCGCATTTGGGGGCGTATGGCCTCTCATGATGCTCAGCGCTTTTCCCAGACTTTCGCAATGCGAAGAAGAGAAAAAGGGATTCGCTTACATGGCGGCCCGGATGTCGAGCCTGGCGCTTCTGCCCATCCTTTGCGTCGCGCAGCTCGCCATCTTCATCTATGTCTTCCCGATCCTGATCACCTTTGATCTGCCGCAGGGGATCTTAGGCATCCTCACCGCCCTTGCGATGTTCTTCTGGCTCACCATCGCCGGGTTCTGTTATCCGGAGCGCTTTCAGGATGCGCCGAAATCGAACTTCACGCTCTACAAAATCCTGCCGGTTTCGATGTTTGCCCTGCTGCTGATCACTGCGGTGGCCATCGCGCAGCGGCTGCTCACCTATGGGATCACCTTAAAGCGTCTCTATCTGCTGGCCTTTCATCTTTGGTGTTACGGCGCATGCATCATCGCGCTCTTGCCCAAACAAAAGATGCTTCGAAGGCTTCTTTTGAGCTTCGCGGCCGTCTTTGCGATCTGCAGCTTTGGACCCTGGCGGCTCCAGGCGATCGCCGGCCATTGTGTATTTGCCCAAATGGAGCAGTTCGTTCAGGAGCATCAGGGTCCCAAACTGCCCATGAATGCAGAGATTTACAGGCAGTTTGCCGCATCCCTTCCAAAGGAAGATCAGGCGCATCTTCAGGCCCTGGCCAAACGTTTCAAGTCCGAAGCCAAGGATTATGCCCGTCAGGCCTTTGACTTCACCGAACCCTACGATCCCGAAATCCTGCAGAACCGCAACTGACGGCGGCCCTGCAGAGACTCACCCGATTCAACAAGGAAAACGAACTTGCGCATTCAACTCAAAACGGTTCCCCAGAAGTTTTTAGAACTCTTCATGCGGATGCCCATCGCCTGCGTGGCGATCGTGATCACTTCGATCCTCTGGATCCTCTACGTTTACGATGATGACCTCCTTGATCCGTTCGATCCCTTGGGAAAATTCAATTGTGGCCTCATGCTCTTTGCTTATCCCGCCTGCTTTTTAAACATCGCCTTCACCCTGCGCAAAGAGGATGGGGCTCAAAAAAAGCTTTGGATGCCGATTGCCGGCTACAGCCTCTGTCTCTTCGGGGCGATTTGGTTTGTCGTCCGCTTCCCCTACTATTTTGAACTCGACGCCTGCCGTCTCATCTGCTTCCTTCTGACGCCCATCATTCTCATCTTCACCCTGCCCTTTTTAAGGGATCCGGATGACAGACGGCTGATTCGCTTTACAGGTCAGACCCTTTCCACTGCGTTTACCTCGCTCCTGCTGACCCTCGGGGCCTTTCTGCTTCTGGCGCTGCTTTTGGCGAGCTGCAAATTTCTTTTCGATACCTCCATCAAGGATAAGACTTTCGTCTATCTGGCCGTGTTCCTCCATGCGCTCGTCTTCCCTCTCCTCACTCTGGCCCATTTGCCCAGCCCTGACGATCTCCCCGATGACTCTCAGGTGAAGGAAGGCAAATTCCATACCATCTCCTGCATCCTCTTCCTCTCGATCCTTTGCCTCTATATGGTGGTCATCGCTGTCTATGGCTTAAAGATCCTGATCACCTGGAACCTTCCGCGCGGGCTCCTTTCTTATCTGCTGACGGGCGCTCTCGCCGTTTTGCTGCTCCTGACCTTCGTGCTCTATCACAAGCGATCCCAAAAGGATTCGCCCGCCGTCCTCCTGGTGTTCAAATGGCTGCCCATCGCGATGCTGAGGCTTTTGCCGCTCAGGTCGGGCGGCATCCTGCGGCGCTTCCTCGATTACGGTCCGAGCACCAACCGCCTGTATTTACTGCTGTTTCATCTCTGGAGCTACGGCGTCTGCATCCTGATCCTGCGCTGCAATCAAAAGCTCAACCGAACGATCCTCTTAAGCTTCTTTGGTCTGTTCATGCTGTGCAGCGTCACCCCCATCAACCCCCGAAGCTTTTCCGGGTTTTACCGCGAACATCAGCTGCGCTCGTTCATCACCGAGCACCATTTCGATCCGCTTCCAGAAGGCAAAGACGCGATCGCGAAGTTTTTTGAAGCGCATCAGGAGGAGAGCGAGGCCTTATGCAAGCAAATCTGGCTCCTTCGCCATGATTATAACGAATGGGCCAAAGACTACGAGCAACTTTCGGAGATCTGCAGAATCACCAAGGACGCAAAGGCCATCGCCGCCAAAGAGGAAGCAGATTCAAAGCATGCTCCGGCTGTGGCCGAGCCTGCCCCCACCGAGACTCAAAGCGATCTGTCCGAAATTCCCCCCGTCTATGAGGGGCCGCAAAGCTTCTGGCCATGGGATGCCCAATACGGAAGCGCGCGTTTCGTCAGCCAATGCCTGAAACGCGTCCCCGCCCCCGCAGGCGCGCTCCAGTTCGAGCTTCAGACCGATGAGGGATCGATCCCCATCCCCGAATCAGCGCTCCGGACGCAGCTTGCAACAAACGATCGACCGCTGCGCTTCTCTGCCCAGCATCTGATGCTGATCGTCGGCGCCTTCACCTACAATCAAGGCGAGCTTTGCTTAAAGCAGAGCCTGCTGCTGAAGCGGGAACCGAAGGATCCGGCGCCGTGATCCCTTAGACGCACACCGAAAACAGCATACGTCGTTCCCTCCCTCCAAAGGCCTCCAGCCTCCCCCTTCCAGATACAGATGCAAGATCACTTCAAGGGAATCCCTGACCGTAGTCAGGCCTCTTTCAGTCGTCCCGCAAGGGATCAGGGGGATGCGATGGGATGTAGGGAGGAAGAAGGGATCTAAACGGAAGGCTGCTCAGGCGGGGCGATCACTCGGAGTAGCATTTATCGGTGCTGTTATGCGTACCGAAAGACCAATGGCCGTCTCCGGGGTGGATACCAAAATCGGAGTAATCCGTCAGTTTGTCGATATTGCTGTCTTCCAGCGCTTCATCGAAGCCTTTGGAGTTGCCTGTATCGCTGCTGCATTTGCGGAGGATGCCGCTCCAAAGCCTGCTGCTGCCCCAGTTCAAAGGATGCTCATCGGAAGTCTTCTTGCCCACCACATCCTGAACCTGCCCATTGCAGGTGAGCGTCAGCGTGCCCTCTGATGACGTCATAACCCAAGCATCCAGAACAACAGGCGTCACCAGAGCGGAGTTGTTTCCTTCCGGAGCAAAGACCTGCGCAGCCCCGTCTTCAAGCGTGCCCGTAAGCGTCACGTTTGCACCTCTGAATGCCAGGCTGCATGCGCTCAAATCGACGCTCTCGCCCGTGCTGTTGTAGATTTCAAAAAGACGGGGATCCGTTGAAATCTCGGTAAAGTAAATGCGCGGCTTGACAACCAGTTTGCTCGCATCATCCAGATTCGCGCTGCTTGCAGGCTCAGGCGCAGATTCACCACCCGTCCCCTCATGCGTGCAGTAAACCCAGTTTTGCTCATTGTCGATGCTCACGCGCGTCAGAAGCTTGTATTCGCCTTCTTTCAGCCCCGTCTCAAATGCGCTCGCCTTCGTGCCCGTTTCAGCAAACGACAGCGACATCGGCTTCCAGCTCTCTGCGGTGAGCGCATTTTCCGCACCCAGGAGCGTATATTGAGCCGTCACGCCCACCAGACTGACATTCAGGCGCGGATCGCTGATCACCGCTTCAAAATCGGAGCCCTTCTTAGGAGAGCGATAACCCGCATTGCCTTCATAGGCTGCTCCCACCACGCAAGCGTCGGCCGTATCGATCTTGACGCTCAGCTTCTGGGGATTCAGGGTCCCTTCGGCGTTGTATTCCCCGGCTGCAAAGCCTTCATCGGCCCAGTGAGCAGGTGCAGACCAGGGCTTTGAGCCTACGGAGCCAAAGTGACCGGCACCCAATTCATCGGCATCCACCGAAACGCGCCAGTAATAGCTGTGTTCGCCTGCAGGTAAGAACGACTGGGGCAATGTACAATCGATATTGACGGATCCCCATTCGCAGCTGCCCTCAAAACAGGGCTCATCATCAATACAGAATGCTGCAACCAGATCCTCTAACTGTGATCCAGTCGCAAGTTTCACATTGATCCCGAACTTGAGATTCTGATCGCTCGTCATCGCCTCTGAAAGCGGCGCATTGGTACGCGGAACGTTCAACAGCTGCATCGACTCCGGGACGGGATAGATCTCGAACTCGTGCTCTGCATGGCCGCCCTCTGCGTTGATCGCCTTCAACGTAAAGTGACCGCTCTGGGGCGTCTTCGATTGAATGAGGCTGGCCGTGCAAGCCCCGTCTCCGCATTTGAGATTCTGTGACGAAATGGTGAACTTCTCATGGCCTTCGCTGTCGAGCACGAGCAATTGGCCATCACCATCGAAGTTCGAGATCTTGAACTTGAATTCCGCCTCCGAGACAGCGGGAATTTCGTAGAGACCATCGCCAAAGAAGGGGATCTTCGCGCAGTGATCCCTGATGCATTGCTCGCTGCGCTTACATGAACCGGAAGTCGATGTGGCGAACTGCCTGCAATGGTTGGGGCTGTCGGCGTCGCATTCGACGTCAAAGATGTTGTAATGGATCTCATCCGGCGCGCAGATCATCTCACCCACGCAAGGCACCGTATCCACCATGCACTCAAGGCCGCTGCATCCCTTGACCGCCAGTCTCCGATCTTTGCCGTCGCATCCCAGGAAAGTGCCTGCATCAGGGCAGAGTTCATAGACAGGATCAATACAGGCGCCATTTTCGCATGCAAACTCATTTGTTTGGATGACCATATGACCGTCAATTTCTTTACATCCTGCTCCCGAATCTGGACAGGTACCTTCTGTACCAGAAAAGGTGGTGGCGCATTCCGCATGATCTAAATCAATGGTCTCACAGGGACCCATAGCCACCATCACCTCATTACCGTTGCAAGTCTTGCGCGACTCACTGCAATTCATGAGAAGCTCATTCTTCCCTTCTGGAGCGCAGGTCTTTTCATCAGAGCAAGCAGGCACTACCTGCATCAAACGGAAGTCACCATCACAGAAGGTTCTCTGAGTCGCAGGGCAGCTTTCAGGTTCTGTACGCCCACATGTGGGATTCCCTTCAACCGTCTGACAACTGCCGTCATTGTAAGTGATCGCGCCATCTTCGCATTTGGGATCAGCATCCTTGGTGCATTTGCAAATGGGAGTCAGAGCATATTGTCCCTGCTGCGCGCTCGAGAAAGCACTGGAGCCATCCAATGACCAACCATCATCCCCCTGCGGGCTATCTGAGGTCGCATCTCGATCACAATACTGCCAGTTGTTCCCCCCGTCAGCACTCACGCGGTAAGCCAGGATCAACTGATAAGGCGCAAGTTGCGCAGTTGTTAATCTATCCAGATAAGTTGCAAGGGCAGGGGAAACCATCTGATTTTTCAGATCGATCATGTTGATCGTCGCTACATATTCATCAGAACCTGCGGCATAATCCGGCTCACCCGCCAGCGTTGCCTCCGGATTCAGGACCGCATCAAAAGCCCACGCGTTCTCACCGATCACCGTCGTATCTGCCGAAAGATCTTCTGTTGTCGGTAACAATGCAGAAGATCCACCCGATGAAGCACCAACCGTAGTGATCCCCACCACCAGCTGCACTTTCAGCCAATCCGCAGAGACCGGAGTCTCGCGATCGGTCAACCCGGGCACATTCACGCGACCCTGAATCTTCCATTCGGTCTCATTGAGCGACACCGAACCGCGCGCCGGCGTCCCTGCGGCATCCAGATTCGAGCCCTGCAGGCGGCACCAGGTGACCTTGGGATCAACGCAATGCCCCGCGCTGCAAACGAGGCCCGGATCGCAGTCCACAGCCGTCTTCACAATGCCGCAGCCTTTGCTCTCTTCAACACATGCGTTGCTGTGAACGACCCGCTGGCCTTCTTCATTGCAACTGTCTGCCAAATCGATCTCACCGCAGGGGATCTCTTTGGTTTCACATTGGCCTTCTGAGCAGCTGCCGTTGCCCTGGATCACCAGGCCTTCTTCCGTGCAGCCCACAAAGCCGTTCACGCAAGGGATCGGTTCCCCCTTCTGGCATTCTCCCCCGTCGCAGCTTGCAACTTCATAGGCGTAAGCGGATTCAGAAACGCAGAACGCCTTTCCGGATCCATCGCAGGTGTAAGTCTCTTCGCTGTGCTCACAGATCGCCTGAGGCCTGCCGTCTTTGACTTCGACGGAGCAGTTTCCTGTGTTGGTCAGGATTTGGTCGTGCAGGCCGGAGCCATTCACGCTTTCGGAGCAAACCGTCACGTCCGGGACGCAGGCGGGATTCCCCTCTTCCGGAAGGCAGGGGTTCTCGATGGTGATACTGCCGGTCTCCTGGTTCTCGCCCGCATAGCATTCTTTCCAGCTCACACCGCCATCGACGCTGACATGCATCAGAATGTTGTACGCAGCGCCCCCAACCACCTCATTGGGATCGAGATCGGTCAACGGAAGCGTCGCCGTGTAAGTCTGCAGGCTTTCATCGCCGCCATCGACGATCGCGCGCGTCTTCACCTCGGCCTGTTCCCAAATCCAGTCCGGGTTCAGCTCGCCCTGACCGAAGCCCATCTCGACGATGAAGGTTTCGGGCACAGCGCTCTCGGGCAGATCGGTCAGACCGGGGATCCGGACGGTGCCTTCCACCTTCGTGTCTTCCGAAATGATCGAGACGCCTTCCAGATTTTTGGTGAGGAGCTTGCATTGAATCACGGGATCCACGCAGGCCATGACGCCATCGGAGCCCTCCAGGCAGACCTGATGGTTCTCGAGGCAGTTCGTCGTCTGGGTCGAATCCTTGCAGGCGAAGTGATCCGAGGGATCGCAGGCTTTCGCGTAAGTGGTGAGGACGCCATTCGCGCAGGTGGGGGAAGCGGTGGCGCCGCAGGGTGCATCGCTGTAGCCGCAATGATCGCCGTCGCAGGATCCGCTCCAGCTGCGGACGGAGAGTAAATCGGGGCTGCATTCCGTCTTCGCTTCGCAGGTTTGGGTGGTCTGAACGCAGGCCCCTTCCGCGCAGGCGCCGGTCAGGGTGGTCACAACGCCGTCGGTGCAGGTCGAGCCCGCAACGCAGGGCTTCGTTTCGGTCACGGTGTCGTAGACGCAGTGATCATCTGAGCATCCGCCCTTCTTCATTTCGACGGCGGTCAACGCCTCGTTGCAGTGAGCGGCGGGCGTCTGGCAATCGATTTCGACCTGCGTGCATTCGCCGGAAGCCGAGCAGGCGCCGCTGTAGGAGAGCTCGGTGTTCGCATCTTTGCAGCTTGAAGCGCCGCTGCAGTTACAGGGCGTGCAGGCGCCCACGCCCGCAGTCTCGACGCAGTGTTCGGAGGGCGAGCAGATTTCATGATGCCGGCTGGGCGTGCTGCATTGACCCTCCTGGTCGCAAACGCTGTCTTCAGTCACATCCAGGCCATTGTTGTTGCAAACCCGGGTGCCTTTGGGGCAGGCGTTGTCGCAGAGATCGGTGACCGTGAAGCGACCTGTGTGACCGCAAAGGCTGTCGAGCTCTTCCAGGCCGCCCAGACGGGGCTCGCCTTCTTCCAGGTCGCAGTAAACCCAGTGAGCGCCGTTGTCGGCGGTGGCGCGGATGGTCCACAAATAGTCGCCGGCGGCGGCGGGCGTGATCCGAGCCGTCAGAATATCGGGGCAATCGAGGCAATCCGGGCTCAGCCATTCGGCCTCGGACCATTGCCAGTCCGAAGTTAAGGCGCAGGCTTCTTCGGGATCGCCCTCCACCGCGCGCACACCCACCTCAGCGCTCACGGCGAAGGGGTTCGTCCGCTTGGCAGTCAGGCTCACGCTTTGGCCGATCCTGATGTTTTCTGCGGTCAACAGCGTGCAGGCATCGGCGAGCGGGACGCATTGCTCGTTCTCGTCGCAGACTTCGCTCCCGGTGCAGCGGCTGCTGTAATGACATTCACCGTCGCAAGTGGCGATCTGGCAGGGCCCCAGGCCCTCTTCGCAGTCATCCTCGTCAACGCAGTCGATCACTGCACCGTCACCGCCGTCCACCTCGCTGTCGCCGCCGTCGATTTCAGAGTCACCGCCGTCCACCTCGCTGTCTCCGCCATCTACCTCGCTGTCTCCGCCATCTACCTCGCTGTCGCCGCCATCGATTTCAGAGTCTCCGCCGTCTACCTCGCTGTCGCCGCCATCGATTTCAGAGTCGCCGCCGTCTACCTCGCTGTCGCCGCCGTCTACCTCGCTGTCGCTGCCACCGCTTCCGCCGCCGCCATCGGTACGACCCGCATCACCCTGACCGCCATCGGTGCGCCCCGCGTCTCTTCCGCCTGATCCGCCCGATCCGCCCGCGTCCAGCTCCGCCGCATCGCCCAAATCGTTGTCGTCGTCATCGTCACAAGCCCAGAGTCCCGCACAGGCGAGCAATCCCACCAGCGTGAAACAGCGCTTCAAAAACCTGCCTTGCATGAATGCCTCCATCCAGAAAGATGCAAAGTACGTAACCGGTTTTGGTAGGCTGCATCGTTGTTGAAGCGCGCACAAAGATCAAGGAGATCGCTCCTCACCCTCCGCCAAAAGCCCAAAAGAAGCCTCAGAAGCGCACAAATCCGCCCATGAAGAAACAGTCGCAGCCCTCAAAGCGCCCATCGCGCGTCCGTCCAAAGCGATCCTGACGTTCGGGATTGCATGGCGACGCAAAAAGCGAAGCGATGCAGAGGCTCAGGTTGAGTCTGGATAAAAAAGCGAACCCGCCCAAAACCTTCGGGAAGGCTTTGGACGGCCGGGCGTACCCGCGACCCGATGCTCAGGTTTCCTATGGATGAAAAAGAAATGGGCTTCCCGAAGCTCAGGATTGCATGGCGACGCAAAAAAAGATCGTTCCGGACGCTCGGGAATCCTTTGGACGCAAAAGAAAGAAGCTCAAAAAGCCTCCGGAAACGCTTGCCTTGTGCGAAGGATCGACTGCGCGTATTTTGACGCCATGATGAGCATCGTTTTTGCATCCAAGTTTGCAGCTTGGCGATGCCTTTGAAAGGAAGAGCTTTATGCTTTCGACTGCTGATTTTAAAAAGGGCGTCCGCGTGGAGTATGAAGGTGCGCCCTGGGTCATCGTTTCGAGCAACACCCAGAGCCCGAGTGCGCGCGGAGCCGCCACTTTGGTGAAGGTGCGTCTGAGGAACATCTTAAACGGGCAAATCTCCGCCAAGACGTTCAAGGCGGGTGAGAAGTTCCAGGAGCCCGACATCGAG
>JAEEGL010949387.1_pt1 | contig 10403 bp, 15 predicted proteins | sample 9134231 | NCBI WGS metagenome assembly JAEEGL01 (sample SAMN16246548, study PRJNA631951) | gut metagenome | biome: gut microbiome; feature: rumen; material: fiber-attached | host: Bos | place: Iran: Karaj | collected 2018-10
CCTGGCCGGAGAAGAATGGCGAGGTTCTCCGCGCGTTGACTGGCACATTTGAGACGGGTATTGGCTGTCATGGCATCACTGTATAGGGAAATATTGTTCATTAGTCGGTTGTGTGATAGAAGTAATCCAAATCCTCATCTTTGAGGTTATCCCAGCACCACTCGTTAGCCTGCTCGTACAACTCGTGGTATACATTGGCGAGCTTCACGTTTGATTTCCGATGGTGCCATATCTTATAGTTAAGCACCATCACGAGTTCAGTGATATATTCCACGTTGGTTTTCCATTCTTCGAAGGCGCGGTTGTATGTATCCTTTACCGCCTTGATGCCAAAACGTTCGGCAATGGTAAAGTCATCATAGAATGTGGTTTTCGTTTCATAACCACAAGTTTCCTTCATATATTTGCTCCAAGTCATAATTGATATTTATTGGTTCAATTATACTGCCGTTAATACTTCTTCTTCCGTGAATGTTATTTCCAACTTCATCGGTCTGTATTCTGTTGGAAAATTTAATAAATACCCGGTATTATCCGAAGTCATTAATTTCTCATAAGTACCTTTTATAGCGCGGTAGGCCATCTCAATATTAGGGAATTGTAATGCCGCGAAAATATTATTGGTGAAGAAAACCGCTCCATATGCACCGTAATTGTCGTTGGTAAGACCTGCAGAATGCTCGTCCGGTGAAACCGTTTTCACATATTGACGATTCTCATCGTTGGTTTTTATAATATATACAACCCGTTTGTTATTCATTATGTTTAATTTTTATTCTTACAAATATATATAAATTGAACATAATAAATCTTAACAAACGGTTGTATGTTAATGTATAAATATGTCACTCGCGATGGATGGCCAGATGATTGATGTTATCACCCCATCCATACAGGATTTCGTATCCTAAATCACCCAGTATTTTTTCGAGTAATGCAACGCGTTTTTCACGATGCTCCGGTGATTCCTCCGTGGTACCTTCTCCCCAGCTTTCGAATAGAATAGGAGGATAGTTGTTGTTCCGGATAACGTATTCCGCACCCATAATGGCATACGGCTCCATACCTTCAATATCAATCTTGATAAATCCAATATTGGTGAGTTTATCCTGCATGTCGTCTAATTTTATGCACGGAACATCTATACAAGGTGTGGAAGTCCATGCATTGCCATTTTCGTTGGCAAGATCTGCCCCATGGAAACCATCAAACCGAATGGTACCGGTCTCGTTGGATACTGCCACATTAAATATATCTGCATCGTAAATCTTGCCATGGAGGAGCATGTTGGCCTGACAATATGCATAGTATTCCTTGTTAGGCTCAAACATAAATGCATGCTTGAATGGGAGAACCACACTATACACACCATAGCAGGCACCGATGTCGATTATATTTTTGGAAAAATCAAAATATCCTTCTTTATTTTCATTAATTTTTTGTTGGATATACCATTCGGGATTGTGACAATCGGTTTTACAAAGATGAACTGCTTCAAAATCCCTAATAAAATAGGCGCTATTTGTATTTGGAGTGATTATTTGACGTGGGTGGAATTGATAAAAAGAAAGCATACTATACCAGTTTATTTTCACTATTTATAAATAATACCACCCGGGTTATTTTTAATGAATTACCACCAGTTTGTTTGAACATTCATCATCGTATTTGATAACCTTACCATTATCAGTTGTGATGGAGTAAGGTGTGAGTTTTTTAACCCTGTCGAGGTATAGACGGGCGCCTTCATGTTCTGATACACATATTATATCACCCTCATGTACAACATTATCAAGGATATCCACGTATTTGGGTATCTCCAAGTCCGGCTCAATATGAAGGGAATCAAGGAATTTTTGCCTGTCAAGACAAATTATGGAGATATATACCTCCGTTTTGGATACAGCCATCGGTACGTGGTTATATTCATACTTCTCCGATGTCCATTTGATGTCTATTCTTATGGTATCATCAAACAAAAGAATAAAGTCATTAAGTTTTCGATATGGAAGGTTCTCCACCGGGGTACTGGAATATATATAGCTCGAAACTGTCCGTTCATTACAATGGGGCTTGAGAAAATAGGTGATATCCGATTGATTATCGAATCTAATCATCGGAAGCATTATTTCCGATACAATTTGTGGAATATGCTCCTTATAAAAATTCATAAGGGCATTTTCGATGGCTTCCGTTAACATACCACATATACGTGTGGCAATTTTTCCACGAACGTGGGATATTCTCAGCTTACCTGTGCTGATATTGTTTTTCTTGCTCATTGAATTGAATCTCTTTATTTACAATAAGTACTCCGGCATCATAGCTTACCGTATGGTCATCAACCACCATACTACAATCATTGAATTTTTTAATTGTTCCAATAATTACAGTATTATCATATGAAGTTGTGTAACATATAATATCATTGATATTGAGTTTATTACCACAAATATCAGTATGACTTGCGGTTTTAACCTTAACTAAATCATTATCGAACATATTACTTAGTTTTTCCATCATGGCATCCCGGTTACATTGAATGCAATAACGGAGCTCCCACCAATTACGTTTGGTTGGTACACCAACCGCTATCGGGACAAGATCAATGCTTGCCGTGAATAATGGATCTGTTATGTCAAGGGTATTGGTGGTTATTTCTGATGAGTCGCTAATATATCCACTTCTTAACGGATGCATTTTCCATCCGTGGTAAGGAGGTTTATCGGATTTACATGCATGGGTTGGAAATCCAATTTGTTTGCCGGATAAAAACTTTTTAAAATCATGCATGTTATGTATGGTGATTTGTTCTCTAAACACCAACGGGCTGGCAAACATCTTGACTTCATCAAATATACGGTTGTTGATATAACTTTCCACCCAGCTAATAACTCGTTCACCGAAGCTACCTTTTATGTCTGATACTTTCATAGATTAAGTATTTTTTTCGCCTTATCAATATCGGATTGAGTAAGTCCAACTTGACTATCCACATGAACAAAGTGATTTTGTTGTTGGAATAACATGTCATTATAGTCGTCAAATATGACGTATGTATAGGGAGTATCACCCTTCTCCTGAATAAACTTCTCCACACCATTCACAAAATCATAATGACACTTGGTATGGAACCACTTGGTGTCACCATGACGTTCAATGTAGATGTCCATCGGTGGTTCGACATCGAGGTTCTCCATGAACCACCGGGCTATGTCGTTACCCCTACATAACGATTTATCATGGAGACTTTTATGTATAGTTCCTCCAATAATGGGAAGTTTCAGGCCAGCTGCATTCAAACCCCTCACGGTTTTTTCCTCATAGAACCACGAGCTGGAAATAACCACCTCACAACCTTGGAGCTGATTGAGTAATTGGGTGGATATTGGTGATAGGTTATACTCATCAAAGTCCATATTTCGGAGGGCTTCCAGAGTATAATTATCATGAAGATACTTATACCATGATTCATGGTTTAGTACCCCGTCGATGTCCAGGAATATGAATCTACGTGGTTCCATTAGTTTCTTATTAGACAATCCGGATATCTTTTAATACTTGATATCTTACGTTTACGAGTATCACCAAAGTATATTATTTTGTCGCCATATTTCGTGGTAACAAATACTCCAAGGTATCGTACACCTTTACGGTCATATGTTGATTTTTCGTAACCTATAATTTGGGATTCATTCCGAACCGGGGTAAATACCTCCTCCTCCATAACACTTTTATGGCCCTTTTTCTTGATATAATCGAAAATAGTGTCAAACTGTGAGGTACTCAAAGACTCGCCATTATACATGCGATCAATAAGTTTGAGGATTTTGGATTCATCCACGTATTTAGCTAATTGTTTTAAGCATTTTTCATTTTCCATGCGAGATATTCTTCATATTCTTTAGGTTCCACCAAAACGATACGCTTACCGGTTTGCTGTTCGATATGTTCGGAAATGATTTTTGTGGTTCGATCAGACATATCGAATACCGGCAAAATCTCACCGGCCGGGTCATATAGTATACATGTTGGATTATGGCACACACATATAACTGTAGCATTGAATACTTTACAAAAATTCCCGAGGAGACGATGATATGTTGATTGATTTTTTAAATCAAAACCTTCATCCATTTCGTCAATAATCACCAACGAATGTTCTTCCGGTCGATTCTCTATTTTACCGTTTTTAAAATCTGCACCGGTAATCTTCTTCATTTCCACAACAAGCCGGGAAATCATATATTTACTACCCTCACCACGGCTCTTCTGTGAATATGTCAATCCACCCCCACAAATTAGTGCAGTTGCTGTGGCTGCTTTCATAAAGTTCACGGGATTATCCTCCACGGCATCCAATGAGAATACCCATTTGAATTTATCAAGGCCATCCACATCGAACACCTTTTTATATAATTGCAGGTCATGACCACGGACAAATTCCATTTGAAGTGAACTATCCATATTATCATACTTCGAATCCTTATAGGCACGGATGGCATGAAGTATGGTAGATTTACCACTACCGTTAGGGCCAACAATATAGTTTACTTCACCTTTGATGAGATTAAGTGTAATGGTGTCGCCCTTTTTAAAGACACGTTCGTCCTGTTTGGCTGTTATCTTAAGAGTTATATAATCCTCCATGGTTATTTATTTTTTCCATCATGTTTCGAATTGGAATGAACCGGATCCTTACTTGTGACATAAATGTGTTGCGACTGAAGCCAACTTGTTTCGCGTTCTATGGTGTTATTCAGGCTTTTAGTCATTTTTTCACTTAGTTCTATATTTTTCTGTATATCTTGAATTAATCCAGGAAAATCAGTTTCCGCAATTGATTTTATTACATTCGGATCCGAACACTTACTTATTTCATCCATCATTCCGGATAATGACTTTAAAAGTCTAATCTCCGATTCAATTTCCTCTTTAATTAACCCCAGTGTTTCGATATAATTTTTCGATATTTTTAATATATTATATGCCCATCGGACGAAATCCGATTTGATGATATGCTCGTCACGCTTAGCAGCCTTGTACATCCAAAATATGGATGCTATACACAGAATGCCCATGATGACCGCGCCGATAAACATTCCCATTCCACGGGCATGAGTTAGGTCGTTATTTGTAATAATTGTATTACTGATGGTGGATAATGTATCCATTACGTTTGTATTCATGATATTTTTGTTTTAATATGTTTAATTAATATATTGAATTTTCGTTTACCATTCAAAGATGGTCTGCCACTCATCTTTGGTATAGTTGTACATCTCGGCAACCACGATTTCCTTTTCAGTGACGGCCACGTAAAGGGTATCGAACCCCATATGCTTGGCATAATCATGGAGCTTGTCAACCTGACGCATGGTGATGCTGTGCTGGGAAAGATTGTCCGGAGTCAAGTTCCGGTAGCCAAGGAACACGACCTCATTGTGGTGGAATTTTAACCAACCGTGTTTCTCCAACTCATGATCCGGATTCTCCGTATTGGTCAACCAATCGAAGGTACCCTTGTAGTACTCCTTAATGGAATCTGCAAGGTTCAAGTGAAGGAAATCAACCTTGGAACCTTTACTGGCCCAAAAAGCCCCTTCGGGGGAAATCCAACCGGCATCCCATTTGTCCGCTTCCGGCTTTACGGGGCCGGAGGGATGCTCCGACATGGCGGATTCGAGGTAAGCATCCAGTAACGGATGGCCGGTATTTTGACGCTTCGGTTCACACTTATCCTGAATGAAATTGGACATACCATGGACAGCCGCGTGGGTAATCATCTCGTTAGCCTTTGCCTGATCGGACATGAGTTTTTGTTGTTTACTATCGGCAAGAAGGAACTGGTAGTACTCGTTGATTTCACTGCAGCGACTGTGGAAGTCCTGCATCCAATAGTAACGACCAGGATTTTCAATCAGTTCATCGAAGCTGGCCTTGTCACCATTATCCTTGTACATATCGATATTACGAATGTCGTCAAAGATATACTCATTGATATAGTCCATGGCCTTAATAAAGTTGGCTTGCTCGTGGAAGAGTTTATCAACCTCGTCCATAATATATATCAATCGGGCAGCATCCCCATTGGCATCCTTAATGCTCTTGATGACATCCATTGATGCATCATTTTCCTTGGCGTTGTTATAGATACTGATGATTTCCTGTGTGGTGAGGTATGTGGTGGCCTCGACTTCGCTTTCAACACTCCCAAGTACCTTGGCGACTTCGGAATCCAATACACGGGAGCCCAAATTCACCAAATGGGTCTTGTATATATCGACAACAATGTCACGGAAATTCAGGATGACGTATTTTTGGCGCTCCAAAAACCCGGTACTACTGGTAACACGGCAACGGATGGCTTCGCGAATTTCCTTGACGCCGAGTTCATCCGGAACACCACACATGGCCTCGACTTCGCTGGTGGATAGTTCCTCACGGGGCTTGATATTACCACTACCATCCTCATTGAAGACCATTACGTACTTACCGGCAAGAATCTTTGCTATGAGTTTGCGGTTGGTAATACTGAAACTCTCCTCCATAAAGCGGTGGATACCATCGATATCACCATCCCAAAGTTTTTCGTTCAGGATTTCCACCACCCGGTGGGTGAACGAAGGGTCGATAGTCATATGTAATTTTGCCATAATTGATATTTTATAATTTTTCCATATATATATAAAGGACATACCGGAAATATTAACTCCTGATATGTGATATGTCCTTATTTTTTAGTTTTAAATTACCTACTTAATATATGTCATGTTGGTATTATTCAACAGATACTCGACATGCTGCCCGATGTGATGGCATTTTATCAAGTGGGACACCTTCAATGAACTCGGTAATTACTGCACGCCAAAGCCATAATCCGTCCAAACATCCCCATTCAACCATTCCACTTCCATTCGGATTTTTCTTACGTTCTCCCATGGTGAAGTAACCGACGTGGTTATCACAGATTGAGTATCCATTATGTAATGGGCATTTAGGGGTATTCACCGGATCACATGCATTGCATGAACAACGCGGTATATTAAATGACGGCATTTTGTTAAGTGGGACACCTTTAATATACTCGTTAATCACTATACGCCAATCCCATCGACCATCTAAACATCCCCATTCAATCATTCCACATCCATCCGGATTGTTTCTACGTTTTCCCATGGTGAAGTAACCGACGTGATTATCACAGATTGAGTGTCCATTATGTAATGGACATTTGGGAGTATTCACTGGATCACAAGCATTGCATGGTATGGGTCCATTGTAACAGCGCGGCATATTAGATGATGGCATTTTGTCAAGTGGGACACCTTTAATAAACTCTGTAATAACGGCACGCCAATTCCATACACCATCCAAACATCCCCATTCAATCATTCCATATCCATTCGGATTGTTTCTACGTCTTCCCATGGTGAAGTAACCGACGTGGTTATCACAGATTGAGCTTCCATCATGTAATGGGCATTTGGCGGTATTCACCGGATCACATACATTGCATGAACAACGCGGTATATTCTGGCGTTGGTGTTGGCAGGGGCATTTACGACAATTGCAGCAATTGCAGCCACAACTATTATTACTTGGACCGTTTGTGTTTGAACGTTTTAAATAATTCATTTTATATTGTGTTTAGTTTAATCAATATAATCATTGCGAAGTGGATCGAGATAATATCCACGTTTACATGTACGTTCATCATGGCGTTCATATCAGATTATACCCCTACTGATTAGGTTACCAAGAGCATTGCAAACTTCTGCATAGTTTCACGATAAATTGGTATACTCCATTATCTCGGAAGTACCATGATAGCCAACCTTAATTGCCTGAACATTAACATGACTCCGGTTATATTTATCCGGCGGAATCCGATATGGAGTCCGATCGGAGACCGACATGGAATCCGATCGGAGACCAATACGGAAATATATTAAAATACCGCCATTGCCTCATAGTTGAATCGGACAAACCCCTTGGAGATGTCCGCCTTCCGGGATATCCGGCGGGGCCAATCCTCAATCATCGGCTTACCATCGCATATATATAACTCTTTTAGGAGTTTATTAAGCCGCTTGGAAAACAGCTGGTTCTCCCTGGTAATATCTTCGGGATCCGTCTCCGGATAGCCGTAATCCGTGGCCTCCTCCGGAGTGGATATAAACATGGATGTAAAAAATCCGTGTAATCCGTACCGGTCGGCAAAGTTTCCGGCGTAACACCATACTCCGATAATACATGAACGTTTCCGGAGCATGTCCACCAGCCGGCTATCCACCACATATCCGTTCCAGTCCTTGTTGAGGAGACCGGATTCCGTTCCGTGTCCGCTAATGATTAACGGACGCTCCGGATGGGCACGGAGCATGGTGCGGACTTGTCCCTTGGACGGATTGATGAGGATATCCCCATCCAACCCCTCATAGATACCCCGGAAATCCTTACAATCCGGCTGGGAATCCACGACAATAATATCGAATTTGGTGCAATGTTGTAGCATTATTTTCTCTCAATTATTTTGAAGATTTGAAATCTTTTAAGTTCAATTATATATAAACGATCCCCAAAAATCTTAACATAAAGGGGTGCTTGTTAGGCCGGTTGGTTTCTTTTTACAAATGGATTATTTATTTCGACCCAATCCTTGGTTTGACGGCCATACATTGTAAACTTGTTGGTATCCGCATTATAGTCCACCGGATTACCATCGAACGTATATGTACGGCCACGCCATAAACTGATAAACCCGGCCACCCACATATCATGGAAGATTTGACGACCTTCATCGGTGGTATTGTCAAACATGGTACCCCAACCATAACAACTAAACTGGAACCACGGGATATTCTCGCAGATATATGTGTAGTCGGAATTTAGCTTGGGCTCATATCCTAACTTTTTCAGGTACTCGTGGTCACCACCATTGATGCACCTATAGTCGATGCTACCGTTGAGTACAAAGTAATTGAATGGTTCCGGAAGAACCATGGCAAGTTCCTCTTTTGTCATTTAATGTCTTTTTTTATGATTATCCATGGCCATACCAAACTCCTTGGGAGTAGAACTTGAATTGGTAAGATTGGCTATATCGTAGTATGGTTTAACATATTCATACATCCTACAGAATGGATAGCAAGCACCTATACCACGCATTATGCCGTTCATCATGGCGTCAATTTTCTTCTGATGTTTTTCACGGAGTTTTGCTTGCTCCGCCGATTCCCACAATGCTTTGGATTCTGGTATCTCGATTGGATACCTTGGCTTACGATCTTTACCGGTAACAATGGCGACAATCTTTTTATAGTCAATATCGAAGGCATCCGGATGTTCCTTGATTGTTGAAATCTTGACTATGGATACACAACAATCCTCATCCTTAATATATTCATCGTTGGAGTCTATCAGTCGGGACTTCCAATAATCATATATTTGGGCGATTTCAACATCACCATACTTATCGATTAACTCGGTTAACAACCGAATATATTTTGTTTTAGTCATTTTTAATGGCGTTTTTGATTATGATGTCACGGACGGTGTTAATATACTCGCTGTTGGCTTTCTTGATGGCCATCTGTTGCTGAACGAAATGTTTGATGTGCTCGTAAGCCTCCACCGGGATCTCGAGGTTCTCCTTCTTATTGAATACCACCTCGTAGATGATGCCGCCACAATAGGTATTATCGAGAACGTGTTTACCAAACTTATCCACCCCATCAACCGGGTCTATGTATGCCACACCATACCCATCGGTACCACAGTACTCAAGCGTGATTCCGTTGTTGGCTTTATGGAACTGGAAGCCCTCAAGCCTTTCAGGCATATCGAGGTCGAGGAAACAATGACCATCAAGGTGGTCGGCAAGCTCCGGGGTGATACTGATTACATCAGTTGTCGAACATCCCGGATCGGCGACTTCAATAAACGATTTAATAAAATCAATATTCACAGGGTTTTCAAGTATTTTACTCATGATTAAATATATTAATTATAGATTCGATTTTCATACATTGGAAGTGTGTAATCCGGATGGTCAGACAGGCTATCCAGTATCCAATCCCGGTCACCTTCTGCACAATTTATAAGTTCCATGCGAACCGGCAACTCTTCCGCAGATGTGTAGTTAGGAATACCGGTGGTATCAAACCATATATGGATTTCCGCCACACACTCCACCTGTACCCTATTCATTATCCACACCTCCTGCGTTATATAGCTATCCGGCACCAGTTTGTTGTGTGGATATGCAATAAGACCATCGCACATGGCATCCATAAGGTCATCGTCAAATATAGGAATATGTACATATGCATGGGGATGGCAAACTAACGGCCATTTATACATATCACCATCAATAAAATGTGCATTCCCTGGCATGGCAC
>JAEEGL011057773.1_pt1 | contig 10403 bp, 5 predicted proteins | sample 9134231 | NCBI WGS metagenome assembly JAEEGL01 (sample SAMN16246548, study PRJNA631951) | gut metagenome | biome: gut microbiome; feature: rumen; material: fiber-attached | host: Bos | place: Iran: Karaj | collected 2018-10
AACCCAAAATCAAAAAAAAAAAAAAAAAAAAACCAATTATTAATTATCTTCAAAAAAAAAAATAAAAGCAGTAAAAACATCAATAACTTCTTCTTCCTTAATCCATCTTTTACTACTTTCATTAAGTAAAAACTTCAAACACCCAACAAGATCTTTTTTCCAATAAAACTCCGAAATAAACTGAACACATTCCTGACTAGAAATAAATTCCCAAATCCCATCACTAGCAACAATAATAAACTTATCATCTTCACACATATCAAACTCCATAATTTCAGGTTCACTAATAGTCCCAACACTAGCAGCAACTTCATCCCCAAAACTTCTACTCATAGCAAGACCAGGAATATCTTCATCTTTTAACCAAACTCTCTTTGGTCCAAAATCCCCTCCATTCTCATCTTTATAAGCTTCAATTCTTCCTCCATTTTTTAATATTCTTTCTTTTTCTCCTGGAGTATCTGGTTTTAAATCACGAGATAAATCAATACTTTCCCATTTATCATTTTTATATCTTCCCATTACTGCACGACTATCACCAGCGTTTGCACTTATTATTTTATTTTTAGTTAATATTAATGATACACATGTTGATCCTGAAAATTGTGTATCTATACCACTTGATTGACATAAATTTTTATTTGTTGATATAAAAACTTCTTTTAATGTTTTGTATAATGTTTCTTTATGTGATATGTATTTATTTGTTTTTTTTAAGGATGTGTTTAAATTTTTTGGAAGATATTTTATTAAGTATGATGAAACATCGTGACCAAATATACCGTGACCGTCACATACTCCTATAAATAATGTTGAATGTTCGTCGTTTAAATTTTTGTATATGAAAAAATTGTCTTGATTGTGTTTTGGGATACCTGGACCTGAGAAACCTACTTGACTTAATGTTTCTATTTTGTATATTTTTTTTATTAATTTTGATTTTTTTTTAAAATTTGGGACACTTGAACTTTTTGGTAATGTTTTTGATAAAGGGGATATTTGGTTTTCTTGGTTTTGTTTTGTTAAATTGTTTATTAATTTAGAATTGTTGTTATTTGGTGTTAAGTAATTTAGTTTTTTTTCTATTTCTGAATTTTGGATTATTGGTTTTTTTATTTCTATATTTTCTATTTTTTTTTCTTTTTCTATTGTTTTATATTTTATTTTTTCTTTTTTTGATTCTTTTGTTTTTTTATTTGATTCTATTACTCTTTCTTTTGGAGAAAAAGGAAGAGGAGTTCTTGCTTTTCTTTTTATTGATTTTGAAGGAGTTTTTGATTGTTTTTTTTTTATATTTATTTTCAATCCATTATTATTACTAAATAATAATTCATTTAACATTGATAGTTTTAATAATGTCTTAGTATCATATATATTGTCTTTTAAATATATATTTGAAGAAGTATGCTTTTTTTTCTGTATTTTTATAGACATTTTTGTTATACTTTATTTTTTTTTTCATATAAAAAAAAATTAAAATTAAACTTTTTATTTATAACAATTTTTAATATGGATAAATTTGACTCTAATTTAATTCCTTTACTTAAAGGAGAAATTGAAAATGATTATGAAGAGTTACAAAAAAATAAAAAACAAATATTAAATCTAATTAAGGATTTAAATAAAGATATTGATAAAATTGATTTAAAAAAGAAAAAAAAAGAATCAATAAATACAATCAAAGAAAAATTTGAAGAATTAGAAAAAAGTATGAAAAAATTTTCACTTGGAATATCATCTTTTCAATCCTATAAAAATAAAGCTCCAAAAAAAAATATAAGTAATAAATTAAATAAGAAAAAATATCAAAATGAAGAAGAAGAAGATATAAATTTTAATAAAGATGAAAATATTTTTACTTCTTTATTAGAAATTTCAACATTAATTTCTCATCAATCACAAAATTTATATAAAAAATTTGAAAATAAAATTAAACAAGCAGAAAATAAATTAGATGAAATAGAAATAAGTTCAAGTTTTGATAAAAAAAAATTTAAAAATTTACAAATAAAAGATAAATCAGTAAATAAAGAAAAATTAAAAATGGAACAAAAAGAATATCAATTATTATTAGAAAAAAGTAAAAATATATTAACAATAAGTAATAATATAAAAAAATTAACTCAATCAGGAGGAAATTTAATAAATAATATAGGAAGTAATATTGATAGTATTGAAGATAATATTATAAATGCAAATGAAGAATTAGAACAATATAATAAAAAAAAGTTAAGTAATAAAAAATATTATTGGATTGGTGGAGGTTTAATAATAATAATTATAATTATTATTATATTAATTTATGTTAAATATTATTATTCACCAACTCAAAAAAAAATTATTAATAATAATAATAAACCATAAAAAATTTTATTATTGTTATATATCAAGAGTTGTGTTTATAATGAAAGTCATAGAAAAAAAACTTTCAGTTTAAAAATAAAAAAATTTAATAACATTAACATAAATTACTTATTTAAATAAAAAACAAAATAAAAAAACTATTTTAAAAACCCAAAAAAAAAACTAATTAAATAAAATAAAAAATGAAAAAAAAATAAAACAACCAAAAAAAAATAAAAAAAAAATAAAATGGAAAAACAAGAATCATCATCACAAGAATACACAAACATACAACCAATTGAAAAAACTTCCTCAAAAACATGTAAATTTATAGAATCCAAAATAACACATAGAGGGCGTTATTTATCAGCAGTAGAAAAAAAATATGAAGTAACAGATGAAAAAGGAAGAAAAAGATTTATTTCATGGGAAACAGTAGATTACAATCATAGAATGAATGAAGATAGTTTAAAAGAAAATAAAACAAATATTCCATATGAATTATCAATAATACCAATTATAAATAAAACAAAAGAAATAATAATAATTAGTAATTTTAGATTTATTGTTGATAAATTTTGTTTAGAATTTCCAAGTGGTTCAATTAAAAAAGAAGATGGAGATAATTTTTTAAATGCAACTAAAAATGCTTGTGAAAGAGTTTTATTTCAAGAAACTGGTTATAAAGGAAAATTTAAAAAATATTTAGCTGATCAAAATTTAAATGAAATTGAACAATTAGAAGTTTGTTCTAATATTTTTTATGATCCTTGGAAAAGTAAAGATAATTTTATACAATGTATTTGTGATGTTGATGAAAATATTGAACCTGAATTTCATGTTGAAGATGAAGAAATTATTGATGTTTTTAAAGTTAAAATTAAAGATTTAATGCAGTTTATTTCTGATAAAGTTCAAAATGAAAATTATGCTATTTCGGCTGAGTTGTATATGTTTGCTTGTGGTATGTTTTGGAGTGAAAAATTAAAAAGTGTTAATCTTAATTTTGATAATTAAATGTTTTTATTTTTTTTTAGATAGTGATTTATTGTTCTTTTTTATTGGGTTTTATAAAAAATTGATTTTATTTTGTTTTATTTTAATTTTTTTTTTTGTGAAAATAAATTTTTTAATTAAATCATATCATTATTTCTTATTAAAATATTCATATTATGCTTATTTAATAATAATAACTATAATTATAATATATATTAAATATATTTTTTAAAAAATATATTTTAATATATATAAATTATATTCAAAAATAATCATAATTTTTCATTTGTTTCATCATTAAATTCAATATTTTAAATTCTTTTAATTATTAAAAGAATTATTTTTTAATGAATAATTTACAACTTTTTTTAGTATTTTTAAAAGTATGTTTTCCTTTCAATTATCAAGGAAAAATTAAATTAAATAATTAATAAAATATAATAACAATAATGAAAATAGCTGCATCTTTTTATTTTATTTTACTTATCAAAATTATATATATTTCAAATATTAATTCCAATTATTCTTTTAAATATAATAAGAAAAGTTCAAATTTAATAAATAATAATGAAAATTCTATAAATTCTTTTTCTGAGATAAAAAATGCAAAAATTACTTTTGTAAATAATTTATATAAAAATGTAAATGAAATTTTTTATAAAAATCATAAAACAATAAAATCAAAAAAGTTAAAATTTCAAAATCATAAAAAAGAAAAAGAAAAAAAGCAATCAAATAGAAATAAAAAAAAAGAATATGAACATTTAAGAAAAAATACAGAATTAGAATGTTATATATCTTGTGAAACATGTACAAATAAAGGAAATGAAATAAAACATTTATGTAATAAATGTAAAAAAAATTATTATCCTTTAATATTAAAAAATGAAAATAACATAAATTCACAATTAAATTTTAATTGTTACAAAAATACAACATTAATAGATCATTATTACTTTGATGAAATAGAACAAAAATTTAATGAATGTAGTCAAGAATGTTTAACTTGTTTTGATAAAGCAACTTTATATGATACAAATTGTCTTATTTGTGATTATAATAAACATTATATTCCTTCAATTTATGACTTTTCACATTGTATAAAAGAATGTGGAAAAGGGCATAGAATTTATATATCAGAAAATAATAATTTTAAAAATTATCTTTGTACTGTAAATGATAATTGTCCTAGTGATTATCCAATTTATAATGAAAGTTTAAATCAATGTTTTGATAAATGTGATGATGATAAATTTTTATATAAAAATACTTGTATTGATATTTGTCCAAATGATACTTTAATTGATGATTTACATAAAATTTGTTATAATATACCAAAAAATATTAATAATTTAATTAAAGATATTGGAGAAATTATTTTAAGTATTCCTAAAAATGTTGAATTAAATTTTAATTATGGAAGTATTAAAGTTATTGTTTATAATAATTCTTATTCTGAAAATTTATTAGTTAATTTTACTGAATGTTTAAATGTTTTTAAAAGTGCTTATAATTTAAATGAAGATAATTTTTTATTTTCAAAAATTGAATATATTAATCAAAATTCTATTGTTAATAAAATTGAATATTTAGTTTTTGATGAAAATGGTAAATTATTAAATTTAAGTGTTTGTAGTGAATTAAATATAAAAGTTAATTATATTATTACAAATGAGACTAATATTGATATGGATTTAGCAAAAAAATTTTTAGAAAATGATATTGATATTTTTAATGAAGAAGATAATTTTTTTAATGATATTTGTTATAATTTTACAAGTGAAAATGGGACTGATGTAACTTTAAATGATAGAAAAGAAAGTTATTTTCAAAATATTTCTTTATGTCAAAAAGAATGTACATATTTAAAAATTGATTTAGAATCAAAAATAGTTGAATGTGTTTGCCCAATTAATTCAATTATTAATATAAATGAAGAAGAAAATAAAATTGAAGATGAAGATAGTGATGAAAATGAATCTTCTTTTACTTCTAATAATTATGAAGTTATTTTATGTTATAATAAAGTTTTTAATAAGAAAATATTAAAAATAAACATTGGAAATTTTATTATGTTATTTATTGGATTAATTTACTTTATTTTAATATTAGAATATGCATTTAGAGGAAGAAAAAATATTGCTTTATATATTGTATTAAATAAATATGGCAATCAAAATCCACCAAAAAAAAAGAAAAATAATAATTCTATTATTTTTGACAATGAAAATTTTTTAACTCATACAAAATGTAAAAGTATAATTTTAAGTGAAGAAATCAATATTGATGAAAATAAAGAAAATAAAGAATCTATTGATATGATAAATATTCCAATAATTCATAATAACATAAATGAAATAATTATAAAAAAAGAAAGTAGTGATTTAGATAAAATAGAAAGACATAGAAAAAATATAAATATCCTTTCATCACTTCATAATAATTATATAATTAAACCAGATATTTCATCAATAAAAACAAATAAAATTTTAACTTTATTAAAGAATAATAATAATAATGATAATTATACTCAAAATCACAAAAATAATACATTAAATAATAATTTACTTCAAAATAATAATTCAATCAATCATTCAATAAATTCAATTTCAAAAAGAACAACAAACTCATTTATATTAGGACCAAATGATTCAAATTCACGTTTGAAAAAAAAAAATATAAAAAAAAATACAAAAACAAAATCATGTATAGAATATGATGAAATGTCATTTCAATCTGCATTATTATATGATAAAAGAAATATTTTTCATGCTTATTGGGAAGAATTAAAAGATAAACAAATTTTTCTTTGTTTATTTTTTAATAAACATTTAATGTTAAAACAATTAAAAATTGCTTCTTTTTTAATAGGAACTGCGACAGATTTTTTTTTTAATGCATTTTTTTATACTGATAAATATATTTCTAAAAATTATAATGATGGTGCATTAGAATATGTAACAACACTTCCAAAAACAATCTTATCTTCAATTTTAACTCAATTATTTTGTTGTTTTTTAGAATATTTAATAAGTTCAAAAACAATTTTACTTTTTTTAAAAAAGAAAATAAAAAAAAATAATATTTATTATAGGCAATGTAATTCAATTATTAATATGTGTATTTGTAAAATAAGAGTTTTTATTCTTGTTACTTCTTTTTCTTTAATTTTTTTTTGGTATTATATTACTGCATTTTGTGCAGTTTATCAAAATTCTCAAATTAATTGGATTAAAGATGCTTTAAATTCTTTTTGGATTAGTTTATTAACTCCTCTTGCTTTATGTTTTTTTTCTCTTCTTTTAAGAAATATTTCTATTAAGAAAAAAAATAAAGTTTTGTTTTATATTAGTAAAACTTTAATGATTATGGTTTAATTTTTTTTTATTTTAGTATATTATATTTAAATTATAATTTATATATAGTTTATATTAAATTAATTATATTTATTAATTTCATATTAAAAATAGTTATAAAAATACAATAAATTAAAAAAAAATCAATGATAAACATTCAGTTATATGATCAAGTAAAAGAAATAGAATCTAATCAAGTTAAAAATTTTGAGAAGTTAAAAGAAATAATTTCAGAATCTTTTTATATTGATTTATCAAAATTCATCTTTCATTTTTATGAAAATGATAATAAAGTTAAATTAAATGATGATGAAAGTTATAAAAAATTTTGGGATTTAAAAGGAGAAAAAAAATATTTATATGTAACAAATCCTTCTTATGAAGAATCTATATTAGAAAAATGTAATTTTTCAATTCCATCTTTTAAAAATTTAGAATCAACTACCATTCTTCATCAAGTAAATGATGGAATAGAAAAAATAAAACAAGTATTTTTAAAATCAAATCATTTTATATATACTCAAATAAAGAAATATGTACAAACTATTACAGAAAGTTCATTAAAAGTTAATTATGATAATATTAAAGAAAATAAAAAGATAAAAAAACAAATAAAGTGTAGATATTGTGATGAAACAATATCAACAGATTTTTATTTTAAATGTAGTGAATGCCCAAATTTTTCAATTTGTAAATTATGTGAATATCGTTTCCAAAATTTAAATCATCATAATCATAATTTATTATATGTAAAAAATGGAGAAGAAAAAAATACAATCTTTCAAAAAGAAAAAGAATTAAAAAATTATACAGCAAAAGAAATAGAAGAATTATTAATGAAAGAAGAATCATTTTCATATGATGAAGATTATAAAGTTACCATATTAGCAAATAAAGTAATTAATATTGATTTTAAAGAAAATCAAGAAGATTATGAAATTTCATTTACTATACAAAATATAGGAGAAAAAAAGATAAATAATAAAATGAAATATGGAAGATTTAATTCTACAAAACAATGGTATAAAGAAATAAAGGAATTTTTACTTTTTGAAAATGCAAGTTATCCAGTTCCTGAAGTTAATCCAAAGGAAAGTAAATATTATAATTTTAAAATTAATATTAAAAATAAAACTCCAGGAAAATATTTTTGTATTCTATGTTTGAAAAGAAATAATTATTATATTGAAGGTGGATTTATTGTTTTAGAAATTAATATAAATTTACAACCTGAAGATTATGATTAAAAAAAGTTAGATTCTTATTTTTTAAAAATAATTAAAGTTATCAAAAAAAATAAATAAAAAATTAATAAATAAAAATTTTTTAAAAATTATCTAAAAAAAAATTAAAATATAAAACTCTTCAAAAAAAAAAGCCAAAAAAAAAAAAAAAATCACTTTTTAAAATAAAAACTCTCTTCAAAAAAAAAAAAAATAAAAAAAACCAAAATAAAAAAACCAATTCAAAAAAAAATATGAATCACTTATCTTTAAAAAGAAAACGTGAATATGATTATGAAGTAAATCCAAAACTTCCAATATATGAAAATATAAATGAAATATTAGAATCAATAGAAAAAAATCAAGTAACAATAATAACTGGAGTAACTGGATGTGGAAAAACAACACAAGTTCCTAAAATGATATATTATAAATCAAAATATGAAAAAAAAAAAGTTAAAATACTTTTAACTCAACCAAGAAGATTAGCAGCAGAAAGTATAAAAAGAACTTTAGATAGAGAAATAAAAGAAAATAATGTTGTTGGAGTACAAATTGCTACTAAAAATTTATGTAATCCTAATAATTCTATTTTTGTTAAAACAACTGGAATTTTTTTAGAAGAATTAATACATAATAATTCTTATTCTAATCAAATTAAATATAGTCATATTATTATTGATGAAGTACATGAAAGAGATATTAATATTGATTTTGTTTTAATTTTAGTTAGAAAGTTTATTAAAGAGAATAGTAATGTTAAATTAATTTTAATGAGTGCGACAATTTCACCTGAAATTTTTGCTAATTATTTTTCTATTACTGAAATTAATAAAGTTAATCAAATTACTAAAATTGAAAAATTACAAAGAATTAAAATTGAACAATTTAATTCTATTTATGATGATGATGATTGGTATTTAAAAAGTGAAAAAAAAGAAGAAGAAAAAAAAGAAACTAAATTAACACATGATGCTGCTAAAATTGTTCGAATATTAAAACCTACTTTTATTGTTGAATTCTTTTATTTAAATGAAATTATTTCATTTTTAAATGAATTTAATTTAAAATTAAGTGAAGAATCTAATAATAATGTAATAATAAAAAAAATTGAATATAAACCATCTTTTGATATAAATAATCCAGAAATAAGTAAACATATTTACCAAATATGTAATTATTTAATAGAATTAATTCATACACTAAAATTTTATGGAAATCAAAATGATTCAATTTTAATATTTTTACCTGGAATTGCAGAAATAACAGCATTAAAAAATTATATAATTCAAAATTTTTCAAAAATAAACGAATTAAAATTTATAATTTTACATTCAAATATAGATGAAGAAATTCAATTTGGAGTTTTTGAAACATCATCATTTAGAAAAATAATTTTAGCAACAAATATAGCAGAAAGTTCAATAACAATACAAGACACATCTTTCATAATAGATTTCTGTTTATTAAAAGAATTATATTATCAAACTAAAAATAAAAGAGAATGTTTAAATTTAAAATGGGCATCAATAGCAAGTTTAAATCAAAGAGCAGGGCGTGCAGGAAGAGTAAAAAATGGTTATTGTTTTAGATTAATAACAAAAGAATTTTTAACTCAATTAAAAAAATATCCTTCTCCAGAAATTTTAAGAATTCCTTTAGAAAAAGTAATATTAAAACTTAAGATTTATAATTGTGGTGAACCAAGAGAAATTTTACATCAAGCAATTGATAAACCATCTGATTCTTCTATAGAACATTCTATTATTAATTTATTTTATTATGGTGCCTTAAGAGAAAGTGATAATTCAGAAAGTGGAATTTTAACTACTATTGGGAAAATTTATGCAGAATTACCAATTGATATTAAATATTCTAGATTAATTATGTTAAGTAAAGGTTTTAATTTAATTGAATTTGGTATTATTGTTGCTAGTATTTTAAGTCAAGATAAATCTATTTTTAAAGAAAGTAATACTAAAAATTTTTCTAGGGAATTTTTTTATAAAACTATTTGTAAATATTGTGATAATTCTTATTCTGATGTTATTGGTGCATATAGAGCTTTTAAAGATTGGTTTAAACAATTTGGATTTAAATTTGAAGATATTTATTTGAAAGGTTTAAAAAGATTGAGATATGAAGAAAAAAATTTTGTTTCTGGAATGAAAAAATTTTGTAAAATGAATTATTTGAATTTTAAAGTTTTAAGAGAAAGTGTTATTATTATTAATGATATTAAAAAAAAATTAAAAAGATTAAAAATATATAAAGAAAATAATAATTGTTTCTTTGATGAAATTGAAGATAATGAAATTAATTATAATAAAATGAAATATATTATTACAGGAGCATTTTTTGGAAATATGTTAAAAGCAGAATATAAATCAAAAGAAGATATTCAATTAAAAAAAAATTATTTTCAAAAAGATTATTCAAATTATTTATTTATTAAAATACCAAATAATAGAAATCCAAATTTAAT
>JAEEGL011095727.1_pt1 | contig 10403 bp, 10 predicted proteins | sample 9134231 | NCBI WGS metagenome assembly JAEEGL01 (sample SAMN16246548, study PRJNA631951) | gut metagenome | biome: gut microbiome; feature: rumen; material: fiber-attached | host: Bos | place: Iran: Karaj | collected 2018-10
GCGGCGCCGGGGGTGATGTGCAGCATTCCGAGGGTCTTATCGTATTTCACCTTGAGGATGTGCGAGTGTCCGGCGATGAAGAGTTGGGGCGGGTTGGCGAAGAGCGTCGATCGGACGCTGAAATCGTAGTTGCCGGGATAGCCGCCGATATGTTTGATGAGCACATCCACGTCCTCGCACTTGAAGCGGTTCAGTTCGCGGTACATCAGTCGCAGGTCTCCGCCGTCGCAGTTGCCGCAGACGGCTCGGAAGGGTCGGAAGGCCGCCAGTCGGTCGGCCACCTCCACGCTGCCGATATCGCCGGCGTGCCAGATCTCGTCGCAGGGCTCGAAGTAGTGCAAGTACTTGTCATCCCAGTAGCTGTGCGTGTCGCTTAAGATGCCTATCTTTTTCATTTTCTTATTTTTTCAGTCGGTGCATGTACCATATCAGCATCGGGATCGTCATGGCGAACGAGCCGAAGTCACTCGCTGGCATTGAATACCAGACGCCGTCGAGGTCCCAGAACAGCGGGAAGATGTAGGCCATCGGCAGCAAGAGGAAGAGCTGTCGGGAGAGCGAGAGGAAGATTGAGATCTTCACTTTGCCGATACTCTGGAAGAAGTGCGTGATGGTCGCTTGCGAGCCGACGACGAAGAACACCAGCATGTCGAGTTTGATGCCGCGGGCGGCGAGTTCGATCAGTGTCTCGTCGGTCGTGAAGATGCGGGCGATCTGGTGTGGGAAGAGCATCGAGAGGCCCCACCCTACCAAGAGGATGGCTGTCGCGTAGGTGATGGCGAGGTAGAGGCATCGGAACATGCGGTCGTACTGCTGGGCGCCGTAGTTGTAGCCCACGATCGGCTGCATGCCCTGGTTCATACCCATCACGAACATGAAGAACATCATCACCACTGAGTTGGCGATCGAATAGGCGCCCACCGCCATGTCGCCGCCGTAGCGCACGAACTGGTTGTTCATGAAGATCACGATCACGCACGAGCAGACGTTCATCAGGAAGGGTGAGATGCCGATGGCGATGATGCTGGATACCAGGCGGTGCTTCAGTTTGTAGATGCCGCGCTTCAGGTGTAGGATCTCGTTTTTGTCGGAGAACAGCCACATCTGCCAGCACATCGCCATCGTCTGCGAGGTCACTGTCGCCAGGGCTGCGCCGCGGATGCCCCATCGGAACCACCAGACGAAGAGCACGACCAGCACGATGTTCATCGCCACGGTAAAGAGTGTCGCGTACATCGCGTGCCGGGGTTTGCCGGCGGCTCGCAGTACGGCGTTCATGCCGAAATACATGTGGGTCACCATGTTACCTAACAGGATCACCGTCATAAACTCACGGGCGTAGGGTAATGTCACCTCGCTGGCGCCGAAGAACAGCAGGATCGGGTCGAGGAAGATCAGGCAGATCACCATAAACGCGAAACCGATGATCAGGTTCAGGGTAATGGTATTGCCAAACAGGTTGTCGGCGGTCTCGTAGTCGCGCTGCCCCAGTTTCACACTGATACAGGCCGACGATCCCACGCCCACCGCCGCTCCGAAGGCCGCGCTCAGGTTCATGAAGGGGAACGTGATGCCCAGGCCCGCGATGGCTTCCGGTCCCACGATCTGTCCGATCATCGCCCGGTCAATGATGTTATAGAGGCTCGACGCCGACATGGCTACGATGGCCGGCAGAGCATATTGCCACAGCAACTGCCCCACAGGCTTCGTTCCTAATTCCAACGCCGCTTGATTCTGATGATCCATATCGGGTGCAAAGGTACGACTTTTTTCCGATATCGCCATACATTTTTCCAAAAACCTATCGCTGGGGGACGGGGTGACCTATCGCTGGGGCCTGGCCCCGGTGATATATCGCTGGGGGACGGGGTGACCTATCGCTGGGGCCTGGCCCCGGTGATAGGTTAGAGGGGGAGATTTAGGGTTGGGAGCCAGGTTGTTTCCAGCTGGAAGGCGGTGGTTGCAGTGGTATTGAAGAGGGCGCCGGTGAGTTTCGTCATCCGATTCCGTTTGAAGGGGACATCCTCTACTACTTTTGTGTATAATACCTCGTCGTCGGCATCCAGCACCTCGATGGTGACGTCCATCTCCTCCTCGTCCGTCGCCAGGAACAGGAAATTAACAATCCCGATCGGCTTACCGACATCTGCAGTCGGCGGCGTCACCGTCACAAAGCCGGCATCATCCAGGGCCAGTCCCGTCGTCGGACTAAAGCGCTTGCTGCCGCCCCCAAACGTGGTCCTGATCTTCGCTGCGTTTGCCGGTCGCTGATCCGTTGACACGATCCCCAACCTGGAGACCACACGGTTCAATGTGATCGTACCGAGATCCATCGCCGCCGTACTGCTCACCACGACAGGCTGCGTCATCGCGAACGTCTCGCGCACCTTTTCTGAGGTGTAGGCCGCCACCGTCGGACTCGTCAGCGTGAACACATCTCCTTCGATACTGTCGCGCGCCACGACCACCATCGTGTACGAGCCAAGCGGCAAGCTGCAGGTGAAATCCCCGAAGGTCTCGTAGGTTGTGTCATCATCCTTCAACTGCGTCACCTTACAGACCTCGGTCGCACCGTTATAGAACGCCAGCGTCATCGCCTGCACATCTTTGTAACCGGCAGGATCGACCGCGCTTCTTGTCCCCGGGAAATCCTCCATCGAAACGGAGAAATCCTTCACATGCACGCTTACCGGCGCATATCCACGGGTCTCCTGACGAGAGCGATTATCAACTTCCTCAGTACAGCTACTGAAGGTTACCACTGCGCTTACAAAAAGCGCCACGCCACAAAGGGCTCTGAGATGTAAATCAAATTTTTTCATTTTGGTCTTCCTTAGTAAGACTTCTTTGTTAACTTTGTCACTATTGACGTTGCAAAGGTATGCAGAAATCTCGAGAAGGCCAAATTATTTACAGAATTTAACAAAACCTATCGCTGGGGCCTGGCCCCGGTGATAGGTGGCGGAGAAACCTATCAGTGGGGTCTGGCCCCAGTGATAGGTTAGTGGTCGAGGACTTCGTATTCGGAGTTGTTGCTCTTGTATTCGGGGACGATGGCCTTCATTTTGCCGACCGTCGCCATGTCGTCGTATTGTTTGGAGATGTCGATCAACGACTCGATGTCGGCCTTCACCAGGTCGAAGTCGCACTCACGGACGTCTGCGATACGGATCTTCTCGTGGAAGGTTGGTTTGGTACCCTCCATCTCGCTGAGCACCTCTTCATAGAGTTTCTCACCGGGACGCAGTCCTGTGAACTTCACCTCTATGTTCTTCGCGCCCGAGAGTCGGATCATACGGTTGGCCAGGTCTGCGATGCGGACCGGTTTACCCATGTCGAAGACGAATATCTCACCGCCGTTGCCTTTGGTGCCGGCTTCCAGCACGAGTTTACAGGCCTCTGGGATCAACATGAAGAAGCGCACGATGTCGGGATGTGTCACGGTCACGGGTCCGCCGTTCTTGATCTGTTCCTGGAACAGTGGGATCACGGAGCCGTTCGATCCGAGCACATTGCCGAATCGGGTGGTCACGAACTGGGTCTTGGCGCCTTCGATCTTCTTCGCCTTGATGGCCTGGTCGAGGCTCTGTACATAGATCTCGCAGATACGCTTCGAGCAGCCCATCACGTTGGTCGGGTTCACGGCCTTGTCGGTTGACACCATCACGAACTTCTTCACGCCGTACTTCACGGCGCAGTCGGCGATGATCTTCGTTCCTGCGATATTGTTGAGCACCGCCTCGGATGGGTTGTCCTCCATCATCGGCACATGCTTGTAGGCTGCGGCGTGGAACACGTAGTCGGGGCGATATTTGTCGAACACCTCATTCATTCGGCGCTGTCTGCTGATGCTCGTCACGATGGTCTCGGCTTTAATGTCGGGGAAGTCCTTCGCCATCATCAGTCGGATGTCGTGCTGTGGTGTCTCGGCCTGGTCGATCAGGATCATGCAGCCGGGTTTGAAGGTCGCGATCTGGCGGACCAGTTCGGAACCGATGCTGCCGGCGCTTCCGGTGATCAGCACGGACTGTCCGGAGAGCATCTCCTCCACGGACTTCAGGTCCACCCTGATCTCGTCGCGCGGCAAGAGTTCCTCGACGCTCACCTCCTTCAGTTGGACGTTCGTTGCCACTTCTGCAGCCCCGAATTCCTCATCCGTATCGATCTCCTGGGCTTCCGGTGCAAAGAACACCTTTGCTCCGGCGTTGATGATCTGGTCCTGGAGCACCTGGTTGTTTCGGAACTCATTAATACGGCTCGGTGCTACGACCACGCCGTCGATATCATTTTTCCGGATGACGTCCGAGATGTCTTCATTGATGAAATACACGGTCTCGCCCATGATCTCCTGGTGTCGCGCTTTCTGGTTATGTGAGATGAATCCTTTCACCACATAGTGTCTGGGGCGCTGTCCCATGAGGCTTTTTGCCAGTCCCACGCCACCCGACATCGCGCCATAGACCAGGATGCGGAGTGCTCTGGAGTTCGAGAAAGCCACATCATACAGTGTTCTCACGAAGATGCGGAGCGCCCACATCAGCAGCGTGGAAATCGTAAAGATCAGGACGATGCTGGTTGTATTGAAATGTATAAACTGATCGCCTGGCAGGTAATCCATAGCGTTATCTGCCACCAAGACCAGCGCCAGTGACACGACATTGCCATATACCACTCGCATCAGGTCCACGATACTGGCATATCGCATAAATCCCGAATAGGTGTGGAAGATTCTGAAGCCAGGTATGCTCAGGAGCACATAGATGATGAGTGTGAAAAGGATCTTCGATGTATTCTCAAACACGGTGACTGCATCATGGAACACCCAATAAACCAGGAAACCACTACAGATCACAATCAGGCTGTCTATCATCAGAATGCTCCAATAAGGCAGCGAATTCTTGGTAAAATACCAATTAACTATCTTACTAAAAGGATTAATCATGAACCAATCATTAATAAATCGGTGCAAAGGTACGCATAATTTGGGTAACTTCCAAATAAATAGTCATATTTTTGTTTTTTAGGGTGGGGAAACCTATCAGTGGGGCCTGGCCCCGGTGATAGGTTGGTTAACAACAATTTGGTTATTTGGCGCAATTTCGTTTGGTTATTTGGCGCAATTTCGTTTGGTTGTTTGGCTGCCATTAAAACTATCAGAACCTATCGCTGGGGACAGGGGCGGTGGGCAAAACCTATCGCTGGGGCCTGGCCCCGGTGATAGATTTTTGGGGTAAAATTTGGTGGTTTCGGGGAAAATGATTAATTTTGCAGCAGTTATCAGTAATTCTTATATTATGACAAGACAAATCAGACAACAAAGTTCCACTGGCATCCATCATGTGATGCTGCGCGGTATCAATCGTCAGACGATGTTTGAAGACGATAACGACTACCGTAAATTTGTGTTTATCCTCAAGGACATGGTCCAACCTCACGACCAGCTCAGGCGGCCATTGCCCCCGCGTTGCGCTATCTATTCTTACTGCCTGATGCCCAACCATGTGCATTTGCTGATTCAGGAGAAATCTGACGGGTTGGCTGCTGTCATGCGGGATATCGCGTCGCGTTTTGCGAGGTATTACAATGACAAGTATGAGCATTTCGGGCATCTTTTCCAGGATCGGTACAAGAGTGAGCCGGTAAATGATGTGGGGTATTTTCTGGTACTTATCAGGTATATCCATCAGAATCCGATTGCCGGTGGGCTGTGCAGCGATGTGGATGCTTATGACTGGAGCAGTTGGCGCGAGTTTACTGGTGACCCGAGGCGTTTGTCATCGATTTGCGCTGTTGATGCGGTGTTGAAGAAATTTCCGTTGGCGGAGTTGCGCGAACAGGTGAACACGCCGTTGTCGAAGGCTCTGAAGGTGCTGGAATACGACAGTCGGAATGGGGGCGTTTCCGATGAGGAAGTGAGGGCTTTTCTTGCTTCGAATTACGGTTTGAAGCGCGTTGCTGATCTCACGCTCTATGATAAGGAGCGGCGGGATGACATTCTTAAAGCTGCGAAGGTTTTTGGGGCGAGTATCCGGCAGTTGTCGCGGTTGACGTCGTTGGGGTATTCTATCGTGCAGAATGCTTAAAACCTATCAGTGGGGACGGGGTGACCTATCGCTGGGGCCTGGCCCCGGTGATAGGTGGCGGGAGAAACCTATCAGTGGGGCCTGGCCGCAGTGAGAGGTTAGAGGTAGCGGGAAGCGATGATTGACCAATCGATGATTGACCAAATGGCGGCGAGGTGGTCAGGCCTGCGATTCTGGTAATCCAGATAATAGGCATGTTCCCACACATCAAAGGTCAGCAACGGCTTCAACCCCTTTTGAATAGGATTGGCCGCATTCGTTTCCTGCGTGATGACAAGCTTTCCATCCTTCTCAGCTGACAACCAAACCCAGCCGGATCCAAAGAGCGTAGCCCCCTTCTTCTGGAACTCTTCCTTGAAGGCTTCAAACGAGCCAAAGTCACGAGTGATCGCTTCGGCAAGCTTTCCAACTGGCTTATTATCAATCTTTTGGGCGGAGAACTGTCCAAAGTACAGATTGTGGTTCAATATCTGTCCAGCGTTATTCAGGATGCCACCTTCGGCTTTCAACACGATCTCCTCGAGCGAAAGTCCAGCCAAAGGGCTTCCCTCCAGTAGTCCATTCAGGTTGTTCACATACCCCGCCAAATGCTTCCCATGATGGAAACCAATAGTCTCTTTACTAATCACCGGCTCCAACGCCTCCGGCGCATACGGCAATGCCATTAATTCAAACTTTCCCATGTGTGACTGATTTTTAATTAATACTTGGTGCAAAGATACAACTTTTATTTGGTAATAAAAAGAAAAAACGGCTAATTTTTGGTGGTAACCTGGGAAAACCTATCGCTGGGGCCAGGCCCCGGTGATAGGTGGCGGGAGAAAACCTATCAGTGGGGCCTGGCCCCAGTGATAGGTCTTGGGTTAGCCTTTGTCGAGGTCGTCGTCGTCATCGCCGGGCTGCTGGGGGTCGGTGGGAGACTGCTGGGCTTCGCCGGCAGTGTACGGGGCGGTGGGGGTGACGGTGGTTTCGGGCTTGAGGTAGACGGCGCGGGTGTTGATGCCGCCGTAGGAATCGTAGGCTGCCTTCTTGGCCGCGTCGCTGCGGTAGTAGGCCAGCATCTCGTTTTCTACGAAGAGGCGCTGGCTGCCGACCTTGATGGCGCCGCCCTTATCCTGGCGACTGTGTACCCACGCGCAGCCTGCGTTTACCAGGGCCTCGCTCATGCCGAGGACGTACTGGTCGTTGGCGCCGTCTGATGCGACGCTTGTGAAACCGAGTGCGCTCACATGTGACAGCAGGGGTGTCTCGTCATTCTTATCCAGCACCACCTTCCACGAGTTCATCGTTGCTCGGGGCACGCCGCTGAACGTGTCGCGGGTCTGTTTCGCGTAGAAGAACGTCATCTGGTCATACTCCTCCCAGCCCGAGTTGTTTGCTACCACCGCTGCGGCGAACTGTGCCACGGTGGTCTCTGCGCCGATCACGAGGCCGCCCAGGTCGATGTCGGTCACTGCCACACCGTTGGCCTTCTTCTCCACTGCGATGCTCGTCAGTGAGCCGCGACAGAACTGGTAATCCGCCACCACGCAGCCGCCGTTCAGTCGCTCCAACTTCGTGATAAACACGGGGTTCACGTTGTAATTCACCTGCACCATCATGTTGTACACGGTCACGCCGGTCGGCTTTCCCTCGAACGCCTGCAGCAATCGGTCGTTATACAGCTGGTGGTTGGCCGCCATGTTTCCCAGTTGGCAGCGCATGTACATCTGTTTCTCGCTGCGTCGCGGTGTGCTTGCCTTGCGTGGTGATCTCGCCAAGATCGTTCCGTTCGGCGTCTGTCGCGTCTGAAAATTGTCATTCAACTTACCTCTGGTCTCACTCAGAAATCCTGATGTTTTTGCCATAAATTAAAACCTCCTATTCATTAAAATGTTAATAAAAATTGCCCCGCATAAGCAGACGGGCAAGAAAATCCAAATCCATCGGCTGTGGTTTCTGACCTTCACGGTGTCTCGTCGTTCAACATACACCGTGTCCGTCTTTTCCACTAGCCTCATTTCCTCATTTTTCAACGCAGCGCGATCCCGTATGCGATCCCGCTCCGTCACCCTACTCCATCCTAGCGTGTCTCCAGCCTCGTTTTCACGAACCGTGATGGTCGTCGTCTCGACTATTGTGTCGTGTACAGCCACCATCAGCTGCTCGATCCTGACGCTGTCTCTCTTCTCATTTGTCAGATTTTTTACATCATACCTCGCTATGCCCCTGCTGCTTCCGCATCCGCTTGCGCACAGGACACTCACCGCTAAGAGGACATTCATTAATCCCTTCCACTGCATCCTTCAACTCCTTCACCTCCTTTCTTAATTCACCAACTTCCTGCTGCAGAGGTTCCCCAATGTTTTTGCGAAATTCCTCAACATACTCCTTCGCCAGATCCATGTACTTCTGCTTACTCTCGGCCTCCATGGCCTTCACCTCGGCTTCCAGTTTCCGGATCTCCACTCTGTGTTTTTTGCGGTCAATCACCCACCCGCATCCGCCCAGTAAAGTGATCAAACCCAGTATCACATTTGTCCATTCAATCATTTTTAATTCCTCCTTTCATTTTTGTGTAAAACCTATCGCTGGGGCCTGGCCCCGGTGATAGGTGGCGAGAGAAAACCTATCAGTGGGGCCTGGCCCCGGTGATAGATTTTCGGTTGATGCCGTGGCGTTTCCACGATACGTGTATAAACCTGATACTACCATCGGGCCGTTTATACCTAATCAGTTGGTCATAGTTGCCCAGTTGTTTGATGATCTCCAACAGTTTCTTGTTGTCCGCGCATGTGATGTCGGCGGCTTCACCTTTCAGGTGTTGGGAGTTTTTTACGCCGCCCACTTCTGCATTGTGCTTCGGGCACCGATAGCCGCTGTTCACGATGATCGGCATACCCAGGCGTTCACGTGCCGGGTCCAAGACATGCTCCACCAACGCCAGTAGATTTTGCTCCACCGACGGTGGGAGTTGCCCGCAGCATTTGCAGGCAAACTCCCTGATCTCAAAATACCTCATGATTTCACCTTTCTTAACAAAACCTATCGCTGGGGCCTGGCACCAGTGATAGGTGGCGGGAGAAACCTATCAGCGGGGCCTGGCCCCGGTGATAGATTTGGCGTTCTGTTCTTCGATCAGTTTTTTCATTTTCTCCATGTGCTCATTCAGACTTATACCCCAAGTCATCTCAAAATCCTCGGGGCTCACAGACTGGGCACCCCATTCGATAACTTTATCCAAATAGCTCATACGAATCATCCTTTAGATTATTTCAAATCAAGCTTCATTTAGGCCCTTTCAGGCATTCAAGTAGTTCTGCCTCCAACACCTTCACATTTGTGATTCCGATTCTCATCTTCCTCGCGATGTCATAGTAGTTGTTGTGATCCTCCATTGTATTCACATACTTTGTCAGTTCCGTGTTGTCCTTCACCTTGTCCTTGGCGATGTCGTAGCCGATCTTGCGAAGTGTCTCCCTCTCCAAGAGGGTCTCGTTCAATTGCATTGTCGCCTCTTCGACGGCCTTCAGCATGTCCTTATTATCATCTATGCTGCATAACAGTGCGCCGCCATTCTTTTCCCAGTCGCGCAGTGCGTGTCCCATGTCGCTGATCACGATTCTGCCGAGTATCTCCCTCAGTGTCTCGTTCTTCTTCCGCTTCCATGTGCCTTCATAAAACTTCAGCACAGCCCGTTCGGTGAAGTAAGCCACCGGCTCCTCCCCCAGAACATGCATTGAGAAGGCTCCATACTGGGTCCTACCTCTCAGATAATCTGTCAGCCATCTTGAGATATCCTCTACTGCTGCTGTCAGTTCTTTCACACCTTGAGGCCCCATCGCTATGCGTTTGCGCCCCCGCCTGTTCTTGTCATTTTTCATACGTACTTTTGTATTTAATGTTAATATTATCTTATCGTCCGGCCAAAAAAGAAGGGCAGCGGTCTAGTTCGCTGCCCTCCTTATAGGCTTGTCAGATTCCGAGAACAATCTGATTTCATCCTGTTCCCTATTATATATTATCCAAAATCTTGCACAAGCCTGATTATCAGTGATTTACAAAGGTAATTAGTTTCAGTGGAAGCATAAAAAAAGCCGATGCGTTTTTTTGCATCGGCTTGAAAACCTATCGCTGGGGCCTGGCCCCGGTGATAGGTGGCACCATAATTTTAGAACTTCACTAATTCCAGTCTTTCAATCAATCCGCTGAATTTCTCTTGAATCAAGTCTTTCTGTTTGGTACTTGCCTTTGCAAGCCCACTCTTGTACTTTCTCATGAGAGACGGATTAATTCCAATACTCTTTGCCAATTCTGAAGCATTGATAAATGGAAAACTCA
>JAEEGL011737616.1_pt1 | contig 10403 bp, 8 predicted proteins | sample 9134231 | NCBI WGS metagenome assembly JAEEGL01 (sample SAMN16246548, study PRJNA631951) | gut metagenome | biome: gut microbiome; feature: rumen; material: fiber-attached | host: Bos | place: Iran: Karaj | collected 2018-10
AATCCGAGATAATACAGGAGATTCATAGGAATCAACACCAAATGCAAGTAATGTTCACACATATAGTGTGGGCTTCTTATATTTGGTGGAGGTTTCCTAAGCACCTCGGTAAACGCATAAGAAGTTCACACTTTTTATGTTGTTTAACTCTATCGAATTTGCGTTCTTTTTGCCCATTGTGTTCCTCATTTATTGGGCAATCGGGTACGCACACATAAAAGACACTCTCAAACTGCGACTACAAAACGCGTTTGTCGTCCTTGCCAGTTATGTCTTTTACGGATGGTGGGACTGGCGTTTCCTATTGCTAATCGCTTTCACCTCTTTCTGCTCATGGGGCAGCGGATTGCTGATTACCAAATCGCCAACTCCCAAAGCCGCGAAAGCATGGACAGCGGCTAACATCGTTCTCAATCTCGCTATCCTCGCTGTCTTCAAATACTACGATTTCTTTATTCGCGAGTTCGGACAGTTATTTGGTATTTCCACGGATAGCCTATTACTGAAAATCATCCTGCCGGTAGGTATCTCGTTCTATACCTTCCAAGCCCTCAGCTACTCCATCGACGTCTATCGCAAGAAGATTGAACCCACCCATGACATCGTTGCTTTCTTTGCGTACGTAGCCTTTTTCCCGCAACTCGTTGCAGGACCTATCGAACGTGCCACCAACCTCTTACCGCAGTTCCAGACCAACCGCAAGTTCAATTACGACCAAGCTGTAGACGGAATGCGCCAAATCTTGTGGGGCTTGTTCAAGAAGATAGTAGTTGCCGATAATTGTGCTACTTATGTCGACCAAGTTTGGGCGACTTACGACACACAAGCAGGTAGTACCTTGCTCCTTGCCGCGATCCTCTTTACTTTTCAGATATACGGCGACTTCTCCGGTTATTCGGACATAGCCATCGGTACAGCCAAACTCTTTGGTATCAAACTGATGCGCAACTTCAACAATCCGTATTTCTCGCGTGACATAGCAGAGTTCTGGCGTAGATGGCATATCTCGCTGACTACGTGGTTCAGAGATTACGTCTATATTCCTCTCGGAGGTTCACGCCCCGAAGTACCTGCTTCTATCAAAAACCCCGACCGATACAAGAAATGGCTCATTGTCCGTAATACTTTTGTCATTTTCTTACTCTCAGGCTTTTGGCATGGAGCCAATTGGACCTTTATCGCATGGGGCGCGTACCACGCCATACTCTTCCTTCCGCTCATTCTCCTCGGCAAGAACCGCAAATACACCAACCAAGTCGCCGAAGGTCGTCTCCTTCCTACATGGAAAGAAGCCTTGCAAATCCTTTTCACATTCTTCCTCGCCGTCCTCGGCTGGATTATTTTCCGCTCCGAGACAATCACGCAAGCATGGGAATATATTTGTGGGATATGTTCGTTTTCAATTGTTTCAGTTCCTATACTGAAAACGCGCATGTTTTATTTTCCATTATTATTTAGTATCTCTTTTATGTGCGTCATGGAATGGTGTTCTAGATATCAACAATATGGAACAGATTATTATAATAAATCATCTTTTTTATGTTATTGTATAGACACATTGCTAATATTTCAAATAGTTGTCTTTGGCGCTTTTAACGAACAATTCATTTATTTCCAATTTTAATAATGAGAAAATTTATTTTATATATTGGCATTTCTATATCAATAATCTTGAGTGTTTTTGCCATTACCGATAGGTATATAACTAAGAATTTGCATCATTCTGAGGCAATAATATTCCATCGTTGGAATGATATTATTTTTGATTCAACATACCATGATATTATAATTAGTGGAAATAGCAGGGCTTGGCATTTTTATAATCCATATATTGTTGACAGCATTTGTGGAACTAACTCATATAATTTGGGCTTGGATGGCAGGTACATAGCCTCTCAAATGGCACGGTATAATGTATATTTGCAATACCATCGGAAGCCCAAATGTATTGTTCAATCAGTAGAGCATTTTACTCTATCTTCTTCCGCAAATAATAGATTTGAGCGAGAACAGTTCTTGCCATATTTATATATCAACTCTTTATATAATGACATCTATATGGACGAGGGATTTACTTTTGTTGATAAATATATTCCTTTTGTAAGATATATTGGGTATAGAGATGTCATATTTGAAGGATTCCTTCTACATAATGATTTAGTTCGATGTCATAATTTTTATAAAGGATTTGAATCTGGAGGAAGTGAATGGAATGATACCAAATATACTATAGATTCTATAAAGTTTAGTTGTGATTCAATTGAGGCAATCCGTTTCGAACAATTTATAGAACAGTTAATTAATGACAGCATATCGGTAGTCTTTGTATTTGGACCTATGTACAGAGGCACAACTGATACGGTAATCGTAGGGAAGGAAGAACAATATATGTATGATTGGTTTTATTCGTGCGCAAATAAATACGGATGTCCCGTTCTAAATTACATGCAATTAGATATATGCTTTGATACTAACTATTTCTATAATGCCACACATGTCAACTACAAAGGAGCACAAATTATTTCAGACATGTTGGCTCATGATTTAGATTCGCTTGGTATTATCAAGAAGTAACTCACCTTCGTCCATTACCTCGGAATCTCATTCCGGTCATCCCATTTGGCGGTATTTTTACCGCCATCATCCGCATGGTTATTCCCCCTTCGACATCTCCTCATCTCGTGATCTCGTAATCTCGATTCCGTTCTAAAAAAACGACATGGCCATATTGACCATTTTGACCATTTCACCTCAATTTGGTCAATTTAGTCAAAATGGTCATGCAAATTTTTTCTCCGTCTATTCCGTCCGGATTATATCCGGACATCTATAGTATTATATACATAGTATATAATACAGCGCATTCAAAAGGTTATATATTCTTTATATATTGTTTATGGATTTCTTAATCATTGCCGGTCCCATTGCCTACCCGGAACCTTGCAGATACCTTGCCCCTTTAGGCGTACGAGTGCAACCCTCCTAACAGGTAGGACACACCGAAATAGGTGAACAGCACAAACGCAAAAGCAACGATACTGGCAATATGGTATGCCGTTTGTACGGCAGAAGGTTTCATTTTCAGTTTGCCGGCGATCCAAGGCCAATGAATGAGTACCGCATAAACGAGCATGGTGATCAATGCCCAAGTCTCTTTCGGATCCCAGCCCCAGTACCTACCCCAACTCATGTTCGCCCACACAGCTCCAATGAATATGCCTGCCACCAAGCAGAACTCCGCCGGGTACAGCAGCACGGACGAAAGGGTATAGGTCTTCTGCGCAAGCCGCTTGCTACATAAACCGATGATACCGTTCACCATCACGACCGCAAAAAGCGTATAGGCAATCATGATGACCGATACATGGATGCCCAACAAAGGCGTCTGAAGCACCGGTTGCAAAGGCGGTTTGGGTGTCACCACTTTGGTCATGACAAACGCTAACACGACCACAGCAACACCCAGACCCGCCATCAGCCACGCGTGCTGACCTTGCAGCAAGGCACGGAAACGGCTGCGTTTCTGGAAGAAGAACGCAATCATCGCCACGAGCAACAAAGCATAGCCGGTATAGGTGATCCCGATGCCCCACGGGTCGTAATTGTACGCCAGCACCACTCCCTGCCCGTCGCTGTCGTAGTCCGACTGACAGAATCGCCAACCGTGGTATTTGAGCGGTTTGTTCATGCGGACGATGCCTTCATCGACCACCAAACTTTCGCCTTTCGCCTCTCGCCTTTCGCCTTTACTCCGATCCAACAGCCTTAGTTCAGAGATATAATCCACCGGATTACCGGCATCGTCATTAAGTATTTGAAAATCCCACAAGAACAGGGAAATCTGTGAATGCGGTACAACAATGGCTTTATCAGCCCGCAAGTGTATCTCCCCTTGTTCGCCGAAGAAATGCGTCACACATGCCCCCACGATGATAATCGCGAGGGCAATGTGCAACAGCCACGTAAACGGCTTAGATCGCATTGATGAAAGCAACAACGGCATCTCTATCGTCCTTATTAAGTTTATAGAACTGTTGTGTCGGCCAGTAAGCATCGCTCTGCTCGCTGTAACCGTGCCACATGATGGCCTCGATCACATTGCGGGCACGGGTATCGTGCATACGTGCCTCGTACGCATCACCGGTTGCCTTGCGGTGCAAGCCACGACCCCACAACGGCGTCGTACGACACCAACCGGTACGGATGTCGTTCTCCATACACAGCTTGTGTTGGATCATGTCCGTGTACGGCCAGATCTTCTGATTCGGGTAACGCGGCATAGCAGCCGTAAAGCCGGCAAACTTATTCGGGTCACGCACCTCGTCCTGTCCCGTTGTCCAGCTCGGACGGTGACAATAATCGCAACCGATCTGCGTGAACAACTCCTTACCACGCAATACCTTCTCATCCGTCACGTCACGCGCTGCCGGAACAGCCAGACCACGGTGCCAAACCATCACCTGCGTGAACTCGTCGTCCGTCATCTCAGCCGGCAAAGTCTTGCTTGTCAGGTAATCGTAGATCTCCTGCTGCGTGCCGAACTCCGCCTGCACTTCGGGATCCTTGGAAGCGTACTCGGCGTAGATGGTGCCGTTCAGGTCGAGATAATGGTACCGGCGGTCGGAGCGTGTGACATTGGTGATGTTCCAGATGGCATTGGCACCGGCAGCGTCCATGATCGGGCCACGCGTCAGGGCGTACGTGAAGCGCTTCGGTCCCCACTGCGGGTCGTTCTTGTAGTATCCGCTCGTCTGGAAACCGCCGTTCCAGAAAGCAGGGTTCAGACCGTTCTTCAACTTGCCGTCACTCGCCTCTTTCTCATACTGCGCGATCAGATCCTCGTCCGTGATAGCATCCAGCAGACCCGAACCATACACGCCGATCGTGTTCTCTAACTTCACCTCATAACCCTCACTTTCTAACAGTCCGTCCGGATCGCGGTAACCCTGGTTATACACATACACCGCCGTGTTCGGCATCTTCACCTCCGGATAGCGCAGATCGTATTTTTCGCCGTCCGCAAACTGGTTGCCGTGCTCGTCCGTCGCTTTCTTCCAAGTCACGGTGATCTGGTCTGGATCGAGAGGTGCCTTGAACGGTGCAGCGCCGAACAGTTGCGGCATACCCGCCAACCAAGGCACATAAGCCTGCGTCTCTGGATTGATCACCACGAGCAGCGTTCCGTTACCTACGTTCGCGGCATCGTACTTACCCTCCGGCACAGACGTTCCGTGCGAATAATTGGGGTGGCAGTGCTGGCAACTGGAACGCACATAGATCGGACCCAGACCACGCTGACGGCCTGTCTCGTTGGTCACAAACGGTTTCTCGGCGATCTGGTCTCCTTGCGCAAAAGCGGTACCCAGACCTGCGTTCTCCGTCGCCGGTGTCGGCTGACGGAAAGTCATCGAACTGGTGTTCGTCGTCGTTCCTAACTTGCCGCCGGTGTAGTACCACTCCGGCAGATCGGTCTTCGGCTCCTCGCCGCCGCCCTTCTCGGACTTGCATCCTACCAGCGCCACAGCAGCAATCGCCATCCATACAAATTCCTTTTTCATATAATTCGTAATTTTTAATTCTTAATTTTTAATTACTTTGAAAGAAGCGGCAGCACTTCATCATCCAGTACTTCCTCCAGCTCTGCCACCTTATCAATCGCAGCTTTCACGGTCGGGTTGTTCTGCGCCGTGTTCTCAAAATCTTCGATCTGCTCAATCGCTTTGATAGCATCCTCAATCGCCTTACGAACCTGTGCATCGAGGTCTGCGTCCTGGTGATAGACATAGTTGGAGATGGAGTAATCGCCTGCCTGTGCACCGCAATAAGCGTGTTGGATGGAACGGATATTGTCCGCAAAATCAATCGTCGAAGTGCAACTGTACGGACTCTCGATATAATCGCGTTCCTCGGCGGTACTGCTGATGTACGGGTTACCCATTTTCAGTTCTGCCACCTCTCCGGCTATATCCACACAACCGGCGATGATCTCTTCCGCTGCCTCCTGATAGGTCTTGTAGATCGAACCCGCCTTGCCGGCATTCATCATCTGCCATCCGTACTGATCCTCAAACGGCTCTACGTCGCCGGCTTCCAGCACTGCCATCTTGGCTTCACTCACTTCGCCTGCCCAGCAGTACTCCAACAGGATCGCCTGTTGCGTCAAGTCTTCCACGATACCGAGCAGATAAACCGCCTCCGCGTGCGTCAGGTTAGCGGCGTGCGGACGACCCGTACCTACCGGACGACCGTCTTTCTCGATGCTCTCGAAAAGCAGGTACTCCGCCGCGTGGAAACCCTTCAATGCATAACCGAGCTTGTCACCCACGTACGCTCCGCCTTCCTCTTCGATCGCCGCCATTCGGTCGGGATCGTGCAGCAGGGCGTTCATCGCATTGAAATCCAACGGCCAACTGTCGATATGCGGGTCGATGCTATGCGCCCCGGCAGGACCGTACAAGAACGCCTCGCTCTGCTCCCAGTACTTGCGCATAGCGCGCCAGGACGTACCGGCATCCTTCATCAGTTTGCTGTACTCCTCGCCCGCTTCCACTTTGGCTAAGATCTGCTCGGTCTGCTCCAACAGCTCCATACCGGCATCCGCCATCGCGCTGTAAGTCGCCACTACCGTGTTGTTCACATACGGCGTCACAGCCTGCTGCAACGCCTCTTCCTTGTCCGAGGTGACTGCTTTGTCACCTCCCTTGCATGCCATCAGTCCCACTGCGCATGCCATCAATAAGATAAATTGCTTTTTCATATGATTAGTAATTCTTAATTATTAATTTTTAATTTTTAATTACAATTTATAGAATCCCGCATAAACGATCCCCACTGCCAGTTGCGGCTCATCGTTATAGAGCTTTCCGCGCGTACCGTCCGCACGCGTACCTTCTTTCAATATACCGTACGAGAACTCCGCCTTCACCGCCACCTGCTTGATCGGGAAATAATTGATACCCACTGCCGCCCGATGCCGTCCGCACCACGCGTACATATCCGTTTTCTTGTTGTCGTACCGCAACATCGAGTCGTAATAATCGTACCTTCCGAAAAGGTAGAACTGTTGGCTCTTGGCTTTTAAATTTTGGTTCAGGCTAAAGAAATCAAAGCCCACCTCAACGCCAGCTGCCACCGCGTCACTTGCCACCCACTGCTTGCTGCTCACGCTCCCTTTGCGCATGGCGATATTGTATTGCGTGATAGCTGCCGCATCGCTCAGATGCCCGTAAGTCGCACTACCGCGCACAATGACGCCGTAACCCTTGTATGCCAGATCGAAACTGCCGATACTCACCGTACCCTTCACATCCTTGTACGCACTCGCGTCCAGTTCCGCATTCGTCTTGCTCAAGGTGTTTCGGAACGAGTTACCGCAATAACCGCTCACGCTCAACCGCAGCCCTTCCACGCCCGTATAATCGACCCTCGCCGCACCGGCAAAAACATTCGCCAACTTGAACTCATACGGGCTGCCCGTACCTGGTTTGATCCAGTTCTTGCGGTTGAAACGGTCGCTGTCCAGACCGGGAAGGAACATCGCCTGGTAGTGCCAGCCGTTCTTCGTGCTACCCATAAAAGTCAACGCCACCTCATGCCAGGTGCTCGGCAGAATAGTGAACTCACCTTCGTTACGATAGACGCCGAAGTACTCCGTCGACTCGTGATGCGCGTTCAGCGCTCCGACCGGAATGACCTGCATACCGGCGCGGATGATGGCATAACGGTTGAACTCTTTCTGCAACCAGAACTGCTCCAACGCCACTTCGCCGCCACGTTCGATCTCGCTCTCGTACTCGCCGCCTTCTTCCTCTTCTATCTCCACCGCACTCTCCGTGCCGCCATGCTCGAACTCGATCTCCGTGCCGACACTCCAGCCCTTACCGAAATCATAACCCATATAAATGACCACATGCGGCAGGTCAAACTCGCCGAAATGATCCTTGGCGTACTTCTCGGGGTTCTTGCCGTAACGCAGATAATTGTTGCTGTACCAACAATGCTTTGCCGTCACTTCGCCATATCCGCCGATCGTAAAACGTCCCCGTCTTTCGACTTTTGGCTTTTGACTTTCGACTCTTGCCGTGTCCGTTTGGACGGTGTCATTCAGTTTGGAGGCACCGCTTACAGCGTCCGTATATCCCCCCTTATGGGGATGGGCTTGTGCCTGCTCCAAACGCTCCACTCGCTCCATGAGTGCCTGCAGATCCGCCGCACTCACCTTTATACTATCGCCTGCATACGCACCTAACACGCATGCAATCAATGCAATAAATAAGATTGTTTGTCTTTTCATAACCCTTTCAGCTTTCAACTTTCACTTTTCATTTTTCATACTGCAAAATTACTGCTTTTCTCCCACCTGGGCAATCCCAAAAAATTGGGATTTTGCGTCCCGCTCTTGCTCATATGGGATTTTTTTTGTAATTTTGCAGCGATTTTTGAAAATTTATGTATAAGGCGAGTGACAAAATATGCGATTTGATGGCGCATGAAGAGGATGCGATTCAGATCATCAGCCGTTTCGGGCTGGAGATGGGTGTAGGCGAACAGACGATCGAGCAGGTATGCACCTTGCATGGCGTACACACGCCCACATTCCTGTCTGTCGTCAATTACAAGGTCTTCCACCAGCGGGCATTGCCTGCCGACATCGACATCCCTACCCTGCAACGTTACCTCCACAACGCGCACACCTACTTCCTCGATTTCCGTCTGCCGCGTTTGCGCCGCGCACTCGTCGAGGCCATCATTCCTGCCGACCCCACCACCAAGATACCCGGACTCATTCTCCGCTGCTATGACGAGTTCGTCGAGGAGATCCGCACGCATATAGAGCACGAGAACGCCGGTTTGTTCGAAGAACACGAACATGACGACGAACGCATCACCTCCAAACTGACGGAGATCAAAAATCTGATTATAAAATACTATCCGGCACCCGGAGCGTCTCCCCGACGGAACGGGGAGAGCGGCCTCCGCCTAGAGGGGCTTACCAATAACCAATCACCCATAACCTATCTATTGATCAGTGTCATGTCCGATCTCTGGCATACCGAACAGGATTTTGCAGATCATTGCGCAATAGAAGATGACATCCTCCGCCCGGCAATAACCAAAACCGAGAATCGCAAATCCTCAACCCGTAACCCGTACCCCGTAACCCCTAACCCGGAAGAACTATCCGACCGCGAGCGGGATGTGCTCGTGCAGGTTGTACGCGGACTAAGCAACAAAGAGATAGCCGATGTGCTGTGTATATCCACGCACACCGTCATATCCCATCGCAAGAACATCACCCGCAAGCTCAATATCCATTCGACCGCAGGTCTGACGATCTATGCGATTGTCAACAAACTCGTTGACCTCAATAGTTTGGAGTAAACGTTTTTTAGAGCAGATCTTTAATTACCATACTCGCTAAAGTGCAACCGAACACGGCTGTCACTTGCATCAGGCTGCCCTTTATAGTACTTTGATTTTCAGTCTGTGTTCTGTCAGTGAAACGGTCTGTGCTCTGTGTTCTTATTGCATTTTCAGTCGAATAGACACAACGCACTTTTCTGTACGGACGCATATCCAGTTTCTTCATCCGCGCCCTTACCGCCTTTGCTAACGCATCACCTTTAATGGACATCAACTCACCCGTCGTCACCTGCGTCGGATCAAACCGCAAGGCCGCACCCATGGATGAGAAGATCTTCACGCGTGCGCGCGTCGCGTTTAATATAAGGTCTGTCTTGTCATTAACGCTATCGATAGCATCGATAATAAAGTTGAAAGTTGAAAGGTGAAAGTAGAAAGAAGTCTCTTTCGTATAGCGCACTTGAAGCGCAACTATCTCCGCCTCCGGGTTGATGGTCAGCAGCCGCTCGCGCAGCACCTCCACTTTCGGACGACCGATCGTCTCTCGCGTCGCCGGCAACTGCCTGTTCGTATTGGATGCCTGCACCACATCATCATCGACGATGGTTAAATGCGTCAATCCTGTCCGCACCAACGCCTCCGCGCACCATGAACCCACGCCGCCTACTCCGAAGAGTATGACCCGTTTATGCCGCAAGGCTTCCATCGCCTCCGCACCCAACATCGCTTCACTTCTACTGAAAAATCCGTCCATACATCTACCATTTGGCGTGCAAAGGTACGACTTTTTTGGCATATATGCAAGAAATTGAAGAAATATTTTTGTTTGGCGGGATAAATGGGGTGATGTCCGGTGGAGGTGGAGGGGTGAAGGAGCTAATGGATGAATGGAAGTGGCGGCGAATGATGTTTGCCGGTAATGAACGTTGCTCGATGGGATTAACAGAGGTACCTTCTAAAGGCTCGACGGTGATGTCGTCGATGTTGATTTCCGATTCTTGGGGCTGACGTGCGGCTTGGAGTTCGCGGTAAATGGAAAC
>JAEEGL011932465.1_pt1 | contig 10403 bp, 6 predicted proteins | sample 9134231 | NCBI WGS metagenome assembly JAEEGL01 (sample SAMN16246548, study PRJNA631951) | gut metagenome | biome: gut microbiome; feature: rumen; material: fiber-attached | host: Bos | place: Iran: Karaj | collected 2018-10
CACCGGGAAGATGACCTGGTAATTCCGGGATTTGACGGTATTCCAGCGGGTGCTCGCCTTTTCGGTGCCGAGACTGTTGAACTGTGCGCGGGCCTGCATGCTGCCGAGGACCGCGACCAGCAGAATCAAGAGGCTTTTTCTTACATTCATATGATCGGTATCTGTTTAATCTTCTTTGTTAATTGTGGTTTCCGCCCACAAAGATAGTAAAAAGATAACGATATCCCCCGCCGCCACGCCCCGTGGCGCCGGTTTGCTTTTTCTGCCGGGAAAAAGTATCTTTGTCTTCATGAAACATCTGCGAATCTGGGTTGCCGCGGCCGCGTTGCTGGCCGCCGCGGCCGTCACCGCCCGGGACAGGAAGGCGGTCATCATTCTCATCGACGGGGTTCCGAAAGACGCCGTCGAGCGCCTGCATGTGCCGGCCATCTACGACATCGCCGCGAAGGGCGCCTTCGGGAGCTGCCTGATCGGCGGACAGGTGGGGACCTGGAGCCAGACCCCGACCATCTCTGCGGTCGGATACAATTCGATGCTGACGGGCACCTGGGCGGCCAAGCACAACGTGTACGGCAACAGCAACCTTTCGCCGGCCTACCAGTACTGGTCGGTCTTCCGGATCGCCAAGGCGCAGGAGCGTCCGCTGCGGACGGGCATCTATTCCAGCTGGACCGACAACCGGACGGTCCTCCTGGGCGAGGGGAAGGAGGAGACCGGGCGCCTGAAGATCGACGTCGTCCGCGACGGGTACGACCTCGACCCGGTGACGTATCCTTCCAAGCCCGAGGAACTGCAGGTTTTCGATTACGACGAGCGGGTCACGCAGGAGGCCTGCAAGAGCATCCGGGAAGATGCCCCCGATCTCAGCTGGGTCTACCTGTGGTATACCGACGACGCGTCGCACCTCCACGGGAACGGCGCCGTGTTCGACGAGTACATCCTCAAGGCGGGCGAGCAGATCGGCCGCATCTGGGAGGCGGTGCGCTACCGCGAGCGGCATTTCGGCGAGGAGTGGATGGTCGTCGTCCTGACGGACCACGGCCGGTCCCCCGACGGCTATTCGCACGGCGGGCATTCCGCCCGCGAACGGGCCGGCTGGATCGCCACCAACCGGAAGGTGAACCGGTATTTCAAGGACGGGAAGGCGCAGATCGTCGACGTCAATCCGTCGGTCTGCGAGTTCCTGGGGCTGAAGGTGCCGGACGAGGTCGCGCGCGAACGCGACGGCATCTCCTTCCTCGGGAAGACCTGCATCCAGGAACTTACCGTCCAGCCGTACGACGAAGACGTCATCCTCTCCTGGAAGGCCGTGCGGCCGCGCGCGAAAGTCGCGGTCTATGCCGCCGCCGACAACGCCTACAAGGAAGGCCGTCCCCAGGAGTGGAAGCACCTGGGCGACATCGAAGCGGGGCGGGAGCAGCTGCGCGTGTCCTTGAAGGAACTGGGGGCGACGTCGTTCTGCAAGTTCGCCCTCGTCAGCCCGCACGAGACCCTGACGGGCTGGCTGGTCCGCTGATTACGGTTTTTTCTTTCTGACCCCGCGGACGGGATCGGCCGCGAGGGGATCGTCCGGCCAGGCGTGGCGCGGATAGCGGCGCCGCAGTTCCGCCCGGACCTGGAAGTAGGCGTCCTGCCAGAAACTGCGCAGGTCGGCGGTGAGCTGGACGGGCTTGTACCCCGGTGAAAGCAGCTCCATCAGCACGGGGACGCCGTCGATGCGCGGGGTGTCCACCAGTCCGAAGCATTCCTGGAGGCGGACCCGGACGACGGGCGCGTCGGCGCCGGCGCGGTATTCCACGCGGATCCGGCTTCCCGTGGGGACGGTGATGTGCGAGGGGGCCAGCGTCTCGACGGCCTGCTGCTGTTCGTGGCTGAGCATCGCCCAGAGCACCGTGCACAGGTCGATCTTGCGCAGTTGGGCGGCGGTGGTCGCCGTGCCGGTCCAGGGGCCGAGCCATTGCGGGGCCTGCTGCAGGAGCGTGTCGGTGGACAGGTCGGGCAGCCCCAGTTCGGGATGCCGCCGGGCGACGGCTGCGACGCGCCGCTGCAGCGCCTGCACGTCTTCCGAGAAATCCAGCATCGAACGTCCTTCTTTCACGGCCGCGCGGCAGATGGCTTCGGTCTGCCGTTCCCGCAGGTCGCCCGAAAGGGGCTGTGCGGCCAGCAGCAGGTTCCCGATGCGGGTTTCGTGCCGGGCGATGACCCCGCCCAGGCGGCTGTCCCAGGCGACGACCTCCCGTGTCCGGGCCAGGGGCCGCAGGTCGGCGGGGGCGACCGGATCGGCCAGGAAGATCTGTCCGACGCCGTCCGGACGGGCGGTCAGGTGGGCGACGGCCAGCCATTCGCAGGCCGACAGCGGGTCCGCCGTGTCGAGGCGCACCTGTTCGCCGCCGGACAGGAAATACCGCCCGGGGCCTTCTTCCGGCCGGGCATGGGCGATCCGTTCGGGATAGGCGGCGGCCACGAGGGCGCCGACGGCATAGGGGTTCGGGATGTCGGCGATTTCCGGGGCGCGGGTCATCCGCCGGTATTGTTCCGCGCCCTGCCGCAGACGGTGCCAGGCCCCACCGTTCGGACGGTCCTTCCCGGTGCGGCGCAGCGCGGCGATCCGCAGGTCGAGTCCGGCGCCGTCGGTTCCGGGCAGGTCGCGTTCTTCCAGCAGGGCGGCGATGTCCGCCGCCAGGGCGCGCTCTTCGTCATTGCCGGCGCGCAGGAGCATGCGGGCCAGGCGGGGGTGGCAGGGGAAGGCGGCCATCTTCCGGCCTTGCGGCGTGACGGCGCCCGCCTCGTCCACGGCGCCGAGCAGTTCCAGCAGCCGGCGGGCTTCCCGGATCCGGCCGGGGGGCGGCGGCGTCAGCCAGGGCAGTTGTTCCGGACGGCTTTCTCCCCAGGCGGCGACCGCCAGCACGAGCGGCGCCAGGTCGGCTTCCAGGATCTCGGGGACCCGCGAGGGGGCCATCCGCTGCCAGGTCCCGGCGGTCCAGAGCCGGAAACAGACCCCGGGGGCCACGCGGCCGGCGCGGCCGCTCCGCTGGCGGGCCATGTCCTGGCTGATGCGGAAGGTCTCGAAATGGCTCAGGCCGCTGCGCGGGTCGAAGACGGCCTTGCGGCAGAATCCGCTGTCCACGACGGTGCGGACGCCTTCGATGGTGAGGGAGGTCTCGGCGATGGGGGTGGCCAGGACGACCTTCCGTCCCCCGGCCGGGGCGGGGGCGATGGCTTCCCGCTGCGCGCGGTCGGGCAGGTTCCCGTACAGCGGACAGACGCGGATGCCGGCCTCTTCCAGGGCGGGCGCGAGCCGTTCGGCGCAGCGCCGGATCTCGGCCTCGCCGGGCAGGAAGGCGAGCACGTCCCCTTCGCGCTCGCGGCAGGCGCGGAGCACCGTCCGGCCCACTTCGTCCGCGGCGTCTTCGGGGCGGCAGTCCGCCTCGGCGTACCGGTCTTCCACGGGGAAAAGCCGGCCGTCGCTTTCCGCGAGGGCGGCATCCAGCTTTTCGCAGAGGTCCGCCGTCTCGAGGGTGGCGCTCATCAGGACGATGCGCAGGTCGGGCCGGACCTGCCGCTGGGCTTCCAGGACGAGGGCCAGGGCGAGGTCGGTCTGCAGGCTGCGTTCGTGGAACTCGTCGAAAAGGACGGCCGAAACGCCCTCCAGCGTGGGGTCGTCCACCAGCATCCGGGTCAGGATGCCTTCCGTCAGCACCTCGATGCGCGTCCGGGGACCGGTGCGGCGCTCGAAGCGGATGCGGTAGCCGACGGTTCCGCCCGGCTCCTCGCCGAGCAGCCAGGCCATCCGGTTCGCCACCTGCCGGGCGGCCATGCGGCGGGGTTCCAGCATCAGGATCTTTCCGTCCTCCGGCAGGGCTTCCCGCATCGTCAGGGGCAGGAGGGTCGATTTTCCGGCACCGGGCGGGGCGCAGATCACCAGCCGCCCGTGCGCGGCAAGCAGCCGGTTGACCTCGCGGGCGATCGCGGCGGCCGGGAGGGCGGCCGCCGCAGGGTGCTGCAGGACGGAGAGGGGTGTCACAGCGTGATGTCGTACGCGCCGGCCGGGCAGTCTTTTCCGTCGAAGACGGCCATCACGCCGACAGGCACGTCGAACCGGTACCGGACTTTGCCGTCATCGGTCCGTTTCCAGTGCACTTCCACGGTACCGTACGGCGTCTCCTTGGTGACATCCACCCAGTCCACGCCTTCGGGTGTCTGCGGGGCGATCCGCACGCGGCGGTAGCCCGGATCCTCGGGAATGATGCCGCCGAGGGCCTGGTAGAACCAGCTGCCGATGCCGTTGAAGCAGTTGTGCATCCGGCTGCGGGTCGGCTTCCAATTCTCCCAGGTGCAGGTGGCACCGTTGCGGATCATGTACAGGTACCCCGGATAGTCGGGCTGCTTGAGCATCTTGTAGACGAAGTCGGCCTTGCCTGCCAGGGTGGCCCATTCGGCCAGCACCGGCACGCCCACGAGGCCCACGGCCAGGTGGTCGTTGTACACCGTGGCGGTGCGCTCGAAGAGCGCCTGCTCGACAGCGGGCACCAGCGCCTCGGGCACCGCGCCGACCAGCATCGGGTAGATCATGTCAAGCTGGCTTCCCGTGCCGTAGGTGGCCGTTTCCGGGTGGTAGAACACTTCGTGGATGCTGGCGCGCAGGGCCTCGAGCCGCCGGGTGTATTCCGCCGCGTCTTCCGGCATGTACAGCCGCTCCGCGATGCGGACGAGGTCGGCGTACGACTGGCAGAGCGCGCAGTTCGACACGAGGTCGACCGATTCGGGCAGCGTCACGTCGACGCCTTCCGGGGCGAGCCAGTCGCCCAGGTACCACGAGCGGTACTCCGTCTCCGGCCAGGGTTTCAGCAGGCCGTCGCGGGAGTAGAAGTCGACATATTTCAGCCACAGTTGCATCGAGGAGTAGCAGCGCTCCAGCGCCCGAATATCGCCGTAGTTCATGTACGTGCGCCAGGGCGCCTGCACGATGAAGGAGCACCAGTAGGGGCCGCCGCCGGCCCGGACGGGCGACGGGGCGGTGTGCGGCAGGCCGCCGTCCGGACGGATGACGTCGTTCCACGCCTGCAGCCAGTTCATGTAGAGCGGCGCCGCGTCGAACATCGTCTGGAGGGTCACCGTGGAGGCGTTGCCGTCGCCGCCGTAGCCCAGCCGCTCGATGTGCGCACAGTCCACCATGTAGCCGTCGTAGGCCAGGTTCTCCACCGTGTAGCGGATCATGTCGTGGATGCGGTTCAGGTCGTCGTCGGAGCAGGCGAAGGAGGCCGCGGGGGTGTAGTCCGTGCGCATCCGGTGCGCGAGGACCTTCTGCGGATCCGGTTCCGCGGGCAGGTCGCGCAGGATGATGTAGCGGAAGGTCTGGTGGTTGAAGTGCGAGGCGAACCGGTCGCCGGCCGGGTTGCCGGAGGCGATGTAGGTGTTCCGGTAGCTCTCTTCGAAATGTCCGTCTTCGAACTGGTGGTCGGCGAATCCGGCCGTCACCTTCGTGCCTTCCGGCAGCGGCGGCAGGGTGATGTCCACGAGGGCGTTCACGCCCTTGCCCATGTCGACGACCCAGGTGTTCTCGCCGGCCGCTTCGACGCTTGCCGCCACGACGGTCTCCTGCACGGTGCAGGGCTCGCACATCATCGGCGTGGCTTTGATGCCGTCCACCTTCACCACGTCCGCCTTCGTCCATTCAAGGGCGTCCAGGTCCCTGGAAGCCATCGAGGCCGGAATCGCGCGCGCGTCCAGTTCCTGCCCGCCGTACTGGCCGGAGAACCAGGATCCGGTGTCGCGCTCGCCGCTCCACGCGGCCTCCCAGGTGCCGTCCGTCTGCAGGAGGAGCGCCGGCTGTCCGCCCGCCTTGGGCGCCAGCTCGAGTTCCGCCTTCACCAGGACGCCTTCGTGCGCGGCCTGGAAGGAGGCTTTCTTGTACCAGCCGGAACCGGCCGCCAGGACGATCTCGTTGTTCCCGCGCTTCAGGAAGGGAGTCACGTCGTAGGTGACGATGAGGGAGCGCTTGTCCATCTGCGAGACGGCCGGGGTGAGCACGGCGTCCGAGACCTTGCGGCCGTTGAGATAGACCTCGTGGTAGCCCAGCGAGTTCACGCGCAGCAGGGCGGTGCCGCGTCTGCCGCGTACGCGGAAGGTCTTCCGGAAGAGGAGGGCGCGGCCTTCGTCGGCGCCGGCGCCGATGTAGTCGCCCTGAAGGGAAGCGTCTTCGATGACGCCGATGCCGAATCGCTGCGGCTTGCTCCAGGCGGAGGCCTTCTCGCCGGACGTCCAGACGCGGACCCGCCACCAGCAGAGCTGACGGGGCTTCAGGGTCTCTCCCGCATAGGGGATCATCACCTGGTCGGGCGTGGAAACCTTGTCCGAATCCCACAGGTCGGCCTTTCCGCGGCGGAGCGCCTTTTCGGAGGATGCCACCTGGATCTGCCATGCCGTCTGGGCCGCGACGGGGGCCGCCGCGCGGATCTTCCAGCTGAAATGGGGTTCGGCGGAATCGATGCCGAGCGGGGAGCGGAGCGCCTCGCAGCGCAGGTCGTACGTCTTGACGCGGGCCGCGTACGCCTGTCCGCAGGCCGCCAGGGCCGCGACCAGCGCAAGTATCAGCAGAACATGTCTTTTCATATCATTCCGTTTTAATCAGTTTCATCCATCGGGAAGCGGACGCCCCACGCGCGGCGCAGGCCGTCCATCAGTTCCATCATCGCGAGGATCTCCGCGTGGGGCATCTGCGCGGGCTCGCGCGCTCCGGCGGCGATGGCGTCACGGCAGGCGCGGAACTCGTACTCGAATCCGGTAATCCGCTCGGGGACGGGGATTTCCTCCTCCAGGACCCCGCCGATCCGGAAGATGCGCAGCAGGGAGGGATTGTTGACGTTGTCCACCTCGATGCAGCCTTCCGTGCCGGCGAGCACGCCGGTGTTCACGCCCGCGCAGTCTGCCGAGCAGGAGAGGGCGGCGAGGGTGCCGTCGGCCAGGGTCAGGGTGATGACTTCGCTCTTGTCCACCCCCGTGTCGAAGCGGATGCATTCCGACGACACCTTGACGATGGGGCTGTCGGTGCAGCTGCGCACGAAATTGAGCAGGTAGACGCCGAGGTCGAGCAGGGCGCCGCCGCATAGTTCGGGGCGGATGACGCGCTCCTTCCAGGCAATCGAGTAGGAAAGCCCGGCCGTGATGCTGCGCAGCGCGCCGATGCGTCCCTGCGCGAGCAGGTCGCGGATCATCCCGACCACCGGCATGTAGCGGGTCCAGATGGCTTCGCCCACGAAGACGCCGCGCTGCGCCGACAGGGCGAGGATCTCGCGGGTCTGCGCGGCATTGGCCATGAAGGCTTTTTCCACCAGGCAGGGTTTCCCTTGCAGGAGGGCCAGGCGGGTGACGTCGAAGTGGTGGGAATGCGGCGTGGCGACGTAGACGAGGTCGATGTCGGGGTCGGCGAGGAGGGCGTCGTACGATCCGTAGGCGCGCGGGATGCCGAACCGGCCGGCGAACCCGCGGGCTTTCTCCTCCGACCGCGAACCGATGGCGAGGGGCGTCATGTCTTCCATTGCGGAGAGGGTCCGGGCCGCCTTCTCGGCGATGTGGCCGGCGCCGATGATGCCGACCCGGCAGAGCGTCTTGTCCATGTGCGGAGCGTTTTGGTGATGTACAAATATACGAAATCCTCCTGCGCCTGCTTGTCTTTTTGAAAAGATTTATGCAATTTTGTGCCAACCACATTTGCTACGCATGAAAAGAAGAGATTTCCTCAAGGGCGCAGCCCTGTTGACTGCCGCGACGGGTGCCGGCGGCGTGATGCAGGCAGCCAACCTGGTCCTTCCCGGACAGCAGGCGGACCGTCCGTCGGACGATGCCGCTCCCGAAGGGGAGGATGCCGGCGGGAAGCTGATCGTTTCCGCGCCGATGCTCCAGAATTACGCGGCGACGTCGATGGGCGTGGCCTTTGCGGTCAGCAGCCTGGCGAACGGGTATGTCCTCGTCGGGAAGCGGCCCGACCTGTCGGACGCGCGCAAGGTGATGTGCGGGGGCTACCGCACCACGGAGATCGCCGACCGGGTGATCCAGGTGCGCCTGACCGGACTGGAACCTGCCACGACCTATTACTACCGGATCGGGGCCGACCGCATCCACTACGGCGGCGGCTACGACATGAAGGTCCTCGGCAACGAGGAGGATCCGCAAGCCTACCATTTCACGACGGCGGGCAAGGACGCCAAGGCGCATTTCTGCGTCATCAACGATACGCACGTGCAGTGGGCGCCGTTCGGCCTTGCCATCGACAAGATCGCCGAACTGCAGCCGTCCTGCGTCATCTGGAACGGTGACGCGTCGAATACCGAGGAGACGATCGAGGCCCAGCGCCGGATCTTCCTGACTCCCGAGATCGAGCGGTACGACTACGCCGCGCGCATCCCCTATCTCTTCTGCCCGGGCAACCACGACTTCCGCGGCATGGCCAACCGGCACCTGGAGCGGGTCTGGATGTACCGCCAGCCGGAGGAGCGCCTCTCGCGCGACTGGGACCTCGGCCGCAACTTCGCGGTCCGGATGGGCGATGTGGCCCTGATCGGCCTCGACACGGCCGAAGACAAACTGGACACGAATCCGATTTTCGCCGGCCTGTTCAACAGCAAGGCCTACCGCGAGGCGCAGACGGAATGGCTCCGCCACGCGCTCTCCCGCAAGGAGATCGCCAAGGCCCCCTTCCTGGTGGCCTTCTGCCACATCCCGCTGTTCGATCCGGATCCAAAGCACAATCCCGGCGACCTCGCCCCGGCGGACTCCGATCCGCAGTACAGCCCCGATTTCGCGATGTGGCAGCGCACCTGCGCGCAGATGTGGACGCCGCTCCTGGAGAAGGCCGGCTGCCAGCTCATCATCACCGCGCACCAGCACCGCTACCATTGCGACGCCCCCGAGGGCCGGCGCAAGTGGACGCACCTGATCGGCGGCGGACCGGACCTGACCGCGAAGGACGAAGGCCGCTTCCCGACCGTCATCGAAGGCGAGGTGGTCGGCGGCCAGCTCAAGGTCACCGTCCACAACCTGCGCACCGGAAAGGTGCAGGAGACCTTTACCTTCCGCAAACGCTGACGCCCATGAAACACAGTCTTCCTATCCTGGCCCTGCTGCTGGCGCTCGCCCTTTCTTCCTGCGCGAGCGCAGGACGGCTCGTCGTGAGCCCCGAACAGGCCCGCAGCGTCGCCGTGCTGACGGCGCCTTCCCGGGTCGGCGTCATCTCCCGGGGCAATATGGAGGTGGCGGACGATTCGCTCGGCAATGCGGCGACGTATCTTCTCTCGAAGGCGCTGTCGATCAATTATCTCATCCACGCCGACACGGTGGTGCAGGCGGAGCGTTTCTCCGCGCTGGAGGACTCCGTGTACCGGGTGGTGAGTGTCGCGCAGGCCGTCCGGAAGCGGAAACTGTCCCAGATCCGCGTGCCGGACAATGTCGTGGAATTCGCCCGTTCCCACGGCAACCGGTACCTGCTGCTCGCGACCCACGGCGGGTTCAGCCGGACGCGGGAGAATTACCGGAAGGAGACGGCCAAGCAAGTAGGCGCCACCGTGGCTTCCGTAGCCTTGTCTGTCCTGCTGGGCGGCGGCGCCGTCTATGTCGGCACCCCGTATCACGACGGATCCACGCTGTCCGTCGCCCTGGTGGACGTCGAGGAGCGGCAGGTCTTCTATGCCCGCACCGTCTTCTCCGAAATGCCCCCGAATGACCTCAAAACCCTTTCCTATCAGTTGAAGTCGGCCCTCGTCGACTTCTACGATCCGTAAGAAAAAAGGGTGACCGCGTCGTCGACGGGTCACCCTTGAAGTTTGCGCGCTTCCGGCTACTGGTTCAGCGCGTCGGCGGACTGGATGAACTTCGCCAGGTCATCCTCGCTGACATGGTAGTTCTGCATCTCGCCGGAGAAGTACTGGTCGTACGCGCCCATATCCACGAAGCCGTGGCCGGAGAGGTTGAAGAGGATGGTCTTCGCCTCGCCCGTCTCCTTGCACTTGAGCGCCTCCTTGATCGTCGCGGCGATCGCGTGGCAGGATTCCGGGGCGGGGATGATGCCTTCCGTCCGGGCGAAGAGCACGCCCGCCTTGAAGGAATCGAGCTGCTCGATGTCGACCGCCTCCATGTATCCGTCCTTCATCAGCTGGCTGAGGATGACGCCGGCGCCGTGGTAGCGCAGGCCGCCCGCGTGGATGGAAGCCGGCTTGAAGTCGTGGCCGAGGGTGTACATCGGGAGGAGCGGCGTCATGCCGGCCTCGTCGCCGAAGTCATACTCGAACTTGCCCCGCGTGAGTTTCGGGCAGGAGTAAGGCTCGGCCGCGATGAAGCGCGTCTTCTTGCCTTCCAGGATGTTGTGGCGCATGAACGGGAGCGCGATACCGCAGAAGTTCGAGCCGCCG
>JAEEGL011996076.1_pt1 | contig 10403 bp, 9 predicted proteins | sample 9134231 | NCBI WGS metagenome assembly JAEEGL01 (sample SAMN16246548, study PRJNA631951) | gut metagenome | biome: gut microbiome; feature: rumen; material: fiber-attached | host: Bos | place: Iran: Karaj | collected 2018-10
GTTTGTGTTTTAGCAATTGAATTTTACTTATTTTATCATATTTAATAACAACTCTAATTATTTAGGGTTGTTTTTTCTTTTTATAAAAAATATTCATGAAAAATATCATTTTTCCCTATACAAGTTAATTAATTTGTGTTACTATTGATATATAAAGATAGTATGTACGAGGTGAATATAATGAGTAATTTAATTGATTTCTTAACATCAACAGAAATAATAGTTGTATATATAGTAACATTAACTACTATACTTTTATGTTTAATTGTTTATTTATTTGATAAAGGTGCAGAAAAGAGAAAACAAAAACAAAATACTAAGGAATTAAATAGAATAGTTGTTGAAGAAGAACCAATTAATGATCCTGAAGAACAAGCATATCAAGATAGTCCAATTATGGTAGAACCTTTAATTACTACTGAAGAACCTACTAATGTGATTGAACTTAAAGAAGAAGAACCTGAAATAGAAGAATTAGTATTAGATGAAGAACCACAAAGTGAATTAATATATACAAATATTGAACCTAATAAAGAAGAAGCAACAGCTGAATTAATGAAATTAACTGAAACATTAGAAAAGAGTTTAAATGATACTGAACAAGACAACATAAGTATTAGTGTTAATAAATATGAAGAAGATCAAGAAAAAGATGCGATTATATCTTATGATGAATTACTTGAAAGAACTAGAGAATTAAATTTATCTGATACAATTAGCGTAGAAAATAAAGTAACACAACCAGAACCAGTTATCTTAACTGAAACAAAAGCTGAAGAAATTGAACAAATTGAAAATACTCCTAATACTGTAGAGCCTTTAAAAGAAAGATTTAAATCTAGTCCAATTATTTCACCAGTATATGGAATATCAAATAATGACATAGAAATAGAAAATACTGCTAACTTTGATAAATTAGATGCAGAATTAATTAAATCAAATATGTTTCTTGATAAATTAAAGAAATTTAAAGAAGAAGAAAATTAAAAATAAAAATCCTATCATTTTAGATAGGATTTTTTATAAGCATTAATTTGGTGCCGAAAGAAGGACTCGAACCTTCAACCTCTTCATTACGAATGAATTGCTCTACCAATTGAGCTAAGTCGGCACATATTAATTATAACATACATTGAAAAATAAAAACTAAAATGATATACTTAAGGAGATAAAGGAAGTAAATTATGGCCAAAACTATTGAAGAAAAAACAATTGATAATATGAAGTCTATAACGTTAGATGCTATGTATGATAAAGGTATTGCCTCTTATTTACCATTAGAAGTTATCCCTACCTTATATACATTATACACTAAGTATCTTAATATTAATCCGCTTCATAATGATTATTTTAATAGAGATAGATTAATTATATCTAATGCGACTATTATGCCTGCATTATATACAACTCTATATTTTTCTAATTTCCCTATAACTATAGATGATTTAAAAAGTAATAATGAAAAAACATCTATAACACCTGAATTAAATAAAGATTTGGGTATAGAAATGACAACAGGATATGATGGCGAAGGAATAGGTAGTGGAGTAGGTATTGCTTTAGGAGAAAAATATATTAGTTCTATTCTAAATGATAAAAAGAAAGATATTATAGATTTTTATACATATGTAATATGTACTAGTAGTGACTTAATAAAAGGTATTAGTTACGAATCAACTACTATCGCATCACAAAAGAATCTAAATAAATTAATATTATTATACATAAAAGATCAAGAAACAGATGAAAATATTACATATCGTTTCAATTCTATTGGTTGGAATGTAATAAGTGTAACGGATGGAAACAATATAGAAGCAATATCTAAAGCACTAGAACAAGCTAAAATTGAAAAGAATAAACCATCTATCATAGAAATAATTATTAAAAAAGATGAATATAAGGATATTGATTTTAATAATATTACAGAAGAAACTTTATCTGATTTAAAAGAAGAATTAGAAGTAAGAGATATACCATATACTGTATCACAAGAATTATTAGATGATTTTAGAAATAAATTAAAAGAAAGAATTAATAATAAATATGAAGAATATTTAAAAAATATAGATGAATTAGATGGTGAAAAGAAAGAATTCTTTGATTTATTAAATAATAATAAAAATATATCATTTAAGAATTTTGAATATTCGTTACCTGATGAATCAGTAGAAAATCCATCTACTACAGTATACAAAATAATAAACAAATTAATAGATGAAAGAAAAAATATTATTAGTGCAAATCTAGAATTATTAAATAAAGATACTAATAATGATAGAAATATAACTATCTTAGGTAGAACACATGCTTCATCATCTATATCTAATGGATTAGCTTTATTAGGATTAAAACCTATATCTATTACAAGATTAATAGAGTTAGGTAATGAAATGATACCATTAAGATTATCTAGTATTATGAATTTACCTATAATATACATTTATTTAGAAGATTCTATAAATAATGGAGGAAGTAAAGTATTAGAACCAGTAGAACAATTAACACAACTAAGATCTATTCCAAATTTAAATGTATATAGACCAGCAGATGTTAATGAAATAATTGGTACATTTAAAGATATAACTAATAATGAATCTTCTCCTAGTGCAATATTATTGTCAAAAAATGATTTACCAATATTAAATTGTACTAACAGTAATAATGTTTCATATGGAGGATATATAGTAAAAGATTTTGAAAATGGTCTTAAAGGTATTATAATATCTACTGGAGAAGAATTACATAGTGCCTTAGCTGTATCAAAAAGATTAGAAGATAAAGGTATCTATATTAGAGTAGTATCTATTCCAAATTTATCTAAATTCTTATCTCAAGATGATGAATATATAGAGAAAGTAATCCCAGTAGAATACAAGAAAATAGTAATAGAAACATCTCCATCTATGTCTTGGAGTAGTATAGTATTTAACTCTAAATACTTAATTACACAAAATTCATTTGGTTCTAATGGTAGTAAAGATGAAGTATTAAAAGAATTTGGATTTGATATAGACTCTCTAACAGAAAAAGTAGAAGAGTTATTAAAATAAGGAGGTTTTTATGTTAAGTGATATTTTATATGTATTATTAGGTTTAGTTATTGGATTAGTAATTGGATTCTTTGTATCACGTGCAGTTACAAAAAGATATATGAAGAAAAATCCACCTATTAATGAACAAATGATAAAAGCATTAATGCTTCAAATGGGTAGAAAACCTAACCAAAAACAAATCAATCAAATGATGAAATCAATGGAAAAATATCAATAATTAATTGATATTTTTTTGTAAATAAATGTAAAAGTATAGTAAAAGGTATTGTAAATACAATTAAGAGATTTTATAATTAAATTAAGAATAAGAAAAATAGGAGTGATATAATGAAAATTAAAGGAAATAAGATGCTTGATAGAGTATTTATGATTATGGGTGTGTTCGCAATTGTAACATTAGTAGCCGGAATAGAAATAGGATTTGAAATAAGAGATGGTGCATATGATCGTTATAAAAGTGTAAACAACGATTATACTGAGTTATATGTAGAAGATGTAGATGATTCAGTATATTTGAATGATGTATTAAAACCACAACTAAAAATTAATCAAACACAAGACCCATTAACTATGACTTATAAAATTACAAACACTTCAAATTCTAGAATATATGTAGAATCAGCAAAAATAAATGTATATAATAATAATGATGCTGTAATTTATACTACTACAATTAATATTTATAATAATTATGAACCAAACGAAGTAGATACAATTGAATTCCAAGTACCACAAGATGCTAATAGAGTTGGTAGAGTAGAAATTGAATTAAAATAGAAAAAGAATATTAAATTCTTTTTTTTTGTTATATAATGATAATAAGAAAAGGAGGTTGTCACATGCCTACACCACATATAGAATCTAAAAAGAGTGATATAGCAGAAATAGTTTTAATGCCAGGTGATCCTCTAAGAGCTCGTTATATCGCAGAAAAATATCTAAAAGACTATCGTTTAGTAAATAAAACAAGAAATATGTATTTTTATACAGGCTATTATAAAAGAAAGAAAATAACTATCGCCAGCTCTGGAATGGGTATTCCAAGCATGGGAATATATGCCTATGAATTAATTAAATTTTATGATGTAAAAAAAATAATTAGAATTGGTTCATGTGGTTCATTCAATGAAGATATTAAATTACAAGATATAATACTATCTACAGGTAGTTATAGTTATTCTTATTATCCTAAATTACTAGACAATAATAATTTAAATTATATAAATTCAACAAATGAATTAAACTCAAAGATTAAAGAAACATCTAAAAAATTAAAAATAGATATTAAGAAAGGTAAAACTATAACATCAGATGTATTTGATTTATATTGTGATGATATGGAACAATTTAAAAGTAATTTCAAAGACAAATCATGTCTTGGTGTAGAAATGGAAGCCTTTGCTTTATACTATTTAGCTCATAAATTTAAAATACAAGCTACATCATTATTGACAGTAGTTGATTCATTCTATGATAAGAGAAGTATATCTCCTAAAGAAAGAGAAAAAGGGTTGGATGATATGATTACACTAGCACTAGAATCAATAATTTAGAAAGAAGGTTACAAATGAAAATAACATATAAAGATTATGGTGCTTATAGATTACACTTTCATAATACTAATAAATTTAAAACTACAATATTTAAAATTGAATTAAAAGAACCAATAAAAAAAGAAAATATCACTAAGAGAAATCTCTTATTTGATATTCTTTTTGCTGGAAGCAAAAAATATGATACAGAAAGAAAAATAAATATAGAATTAGAAGAATTATATGATGCATCTATATATCAAAGTAGTATTAGAGAAGGAAACTATATAACTACTATAATTACTTTAGAAGTATTAGATGATAAGTATACAGAAGAGAATAATTTTGAAAAAGCAATAGAATTTATAAGTGAAATATTACTAAATCCACTAGTAAATAATAATGCATTTGATAATAAGAAAGTAGAATTATATAAAAACAAGTATAAAGAAGCACTACAAACTATAAAAGAAAATCCAAATTACTATGCATCTATAAGATCTAATGAAACACACAGTAAAAATAGTGTTACATCTATACGTACAATTGGATATATAGAAGATATAGATCTAATAGATGAATATAATCTATATGAATATTATTTAAAAATATTAAAAGATAACTTAATAGATTTCTTTGTAGTAGGTAATATAGACTATAAAAAAATTAATGAATATATAAAGAAATATTTTAATGATATAAATATAGTAAAAAGATTAACTTCTAATTATATAATTACTGATAATAAGAAAATCACTAAAAGGAATTATATAGAATCTCTTCCAAATGAACAATCTATTTTAGTAATGACTTATAGTTATAATAAACTTACTTATATAGAAAGATATTATACTGGAGTATTATTATCACTAATATTAGGAGGAAGCCCATCATCTAAACTATTTCAAGAAGTAAGGGAAAAAGAATCTCTTTGTTATTACATAACAAGTCAATATAGAATATTAGATGGTACTATTAAAATATATTCAGGAATTGATAAGAATAATTATAAGAAGACTAAGAATTTAATTATTAAAATAATAAATCAATTGAAAAAGAAAAGTATAACTGAAGAAGATATTAAAAATGCTAAAACAATATTATTAAATGATTATGAAACTATAGATGAATCACCTAATAGTATTTGTAATTATATGAATAAGGTTAATATTATAGGTTCTAAAGAAAAAGAAGAGTCTATTGAAATTATTAATAATATAAAAAGAAAAGATTTATTAAAATTAATTAAAAGTATTAAATTAGATTCTACATATTTATTGGCAGGTGATAAGAATGATTGAAAATAAAATAACTGGGGCAGATCTAACTTTATATGAAGAATCATTTAATAATAATTTAAAAGTATTCTATGTACCTATTCCAAATAAAAAAGAATATTTTATCTCATATGTTACTAAATTTGGTAGTAATATTACTTCGTATCAAAAAGGTAAAAATAACATTAATTTACCTCTAGGTATAGCTCATTTCTTAGAACATAAAAACTTTGAACAAGAAGATAAAGTAAATCCATTTAATTATTATAATAAATTTGGTACTGAAGTTAATGCTTTAACAACATATGATTTTACTGATTATTATTGTACTGGTAGTACTAATTTTGAAGATGATTTAGATTATTTAATAAAATTTGTAAATATGCCATATTATACAGAAGAAAATGTAGAAAAAGAACAAGGTATAATTGCTCAAGAAATAAAAATGTATAATGATAATCCAAATTATATAATAACTAGAACATTATTAAATAGTATATTTAAAACTCATCCTACAAGAAATGATATTGGAGGAACTATAGATAGTATTAAAAAGATAACTCCTAAGAAATTATATGATTGTTTTAAGACTTTTTATACATCAGATAATATGTTCATTGTAATCACAGGTAATATTGATATAGATAAAGCTAGTATAGTAATTAATAAGAGATTAGATGATCTATTAAGAAAAGAAAAATATATTATAAAAGGAATAGAAGAACAAGATGAAATAAATATAAAGAAAAAGACAATTAATGCAAATATAGAAGTATCAAAACTACATATAGGAGTAAAAATAAATAGAAATAAATTAGGCAAATATGATGATTTTGAGTTAAAACAATACTTAAGTATCATTAATATGTTATTATTTGGAAAAACAACTAAATTTATAGAAGAAACTAACAACGACAATTTATATGTAGATTTTTACTCATATACAGAAACAGTAGATAATTTTACTTTATTACTAATAAAAGCAACTACAGAAGAATATAATAAACTAATTAGTAAAATAGAGAATACATTTAATGAGATAGAAATTAGTGAAAAAGATTTTGAAAGATGTAAAAAAGTAATAATAAGTAATTTTATTAAAGATACTACAAAAATAGATATAGTAAATGATTTAGTAGTAAACAGTATAATAAATAATAATAAAGTATATACAGATTATATTAGTATAATTAAAAAATTAAAGTATGAAACACTACTAAAAATACTAAAAAAGATAGATTTTAATAATAAAAGTATAGTTATTATGGAAAAGAATATTTAATTATTCTTTTTTTTATATTTTTATGATATTATTATAATATAGTGGAGGATAGAAAAATGAACAATGAATTCGATGATAATAATGAAAACAATGAAATGAATGATGAATTTGAATTTAAAGAAGATAACTCTTCAGATGATTTTAATTTTGATCAAAATATCGCAAAGAAAAAAAATAATACTGCAAATAAAAAAATAAGTTGGATTATTACTATCGCAGTAGCTCTTTTCTTTGGAATAACTATATTTATTATATTTAGTTTAATATTTAAAAAAGATAATAAACAAGAAGAAGGAAATAAACCTTTAGATATTACAAATGAAGGAGTACTAGAATTATATGATAAAATGACTTACGGAATGAATGGTGTAAGATATGAAAAATTAATAAAAGAACCAAATGTATCAATAGATTCGTTAACTAATTATGATAAATTTTATTATGCTTTATCATTTGTAAGAGAGAATGATTTAAGAGAAACTGGTAATAAGGATGATAAAGGATTAATAGAATATTCTATATCAAAAGATAAAATCAATAGTTTTATGATTAATTATTTTGGTAATGATGTAAAGTATTCATCAGATACTACTATAAAATATACATTCCCATTTAAAAAAGAAAATATGAATACAGGTACTCTTAAATATGACAATACTAATAATAGATATAATATTTATTTTAATGAGTATGTAGAACCTGTAAATCAGGATATAAGTAATAAAGTTGCTTTCTACGAATTAAGTAGTGCAGAAACAGATGGAGAAAATGTAATATTGAAAGAAAAAATTATATATCCAGTATGTACTATAAATGCAGATAAAGTAACATATAACTGTACTGTATATAGAGATTTTGAACATACAGTTAATATTGGAGAAGTTACAGAAGTAGAAAAGAATTATAATTTTAATTTAAGTAATTATAATGATTGCAATATTATAGAATATACATTTACAAAGAATATTGATTCTTATCATGTTTTTAATTCAAGTAAAATAGTTTACTAGGAGAATTAAATGAATAATAGAAAAGGATTCACATTAATAGAATTATTGATTGCAATAACAATAATAGGAATAATCCTATCTTTTTCTAGTACTATAATAAAACATTTATCAACTAAAAATGAAAAACAACAATATAAAATATATGCAAATAGTCTTTTACAAGCTTCAAAAGCATATAATGATGAATATAGTATAGATACCTTTGCAAATAGAGAGTATGGATGTACAAAGATAGGATATTCAACATTATTAAATAAAAATTTATTATCAACAACTAAGGTAAAAGGGGTAGATTGTGGTTATATAGTAAGTGGTAAAGATTCAAGTGGTGTAGTAATTCGAAAAGTAAAAGACAAATACTATTATGAAGTAGTATTGTATTGTAAAAAAACAAATGCTACTAATAAAACAAAAGATTATGTATCTGGTAAAAAATATAAATATTTTTATGAATTGGATGATGGTTATTGTAATACAGAAGCAACTACAGATGTGGAATCACCTAAAGTATCTTATAAAAATAATAAATATAGATTAGGACATTTCTATAATAAAGATAATAGACCACAACCACAAATACAATTAAGTGATAATGGAGTAGGATTAGATAATATCTCAGATATAAATTATGCTTGGTCTAGTAAATCACCAAAAATAGAAGTATTAAGATTTACAAATGAAGAAGGAACTGGCTTAACTAATTGGAAAAACATCCCATTATCAGAAGCGTTTACTAATCCATTAACTAATAGAGCAGAACATTTAAAAGTATCAATTAAAAATCTACAAGATTTAGCTAATAATGGTCACGAAGAAGACAATGTAGATGAAAAATTAACTAAATTAAATGATATAGTCAAAATAGATAATGTAGAAGAAGAATATATAGGTACATATTATATAGACAATACTGTTCCTGAAATACAAATAACAAATAAAGTTCCTTGGACAAATCATGACTTTAATGTAACACTAAATGTAGAAGATAAATTGGTAAATAGTATAAGAAGTGGAATAAAAGAAGTAACATATAAATTGACAAATAAATATGCAGGAGGTAACCAGTTTGAAACTATATTAAATTCTACTGCTCCTCCAGAATCGGGAATAAATGGAAACTATGAAGCAGCTAAAGGAGGAAGTACAAGTAACAAATTCAAAAAACCTGTGACAATAAATAGTAATGGAGATTATTCATTATATGTAAAAGTAGAAGATTGGGCTGGAAATGTTGTAGAACAAGAATATCCTAATTATTATCAACTTGATAAAACACCTCCTAGTTGTACTTTATCTTATGTCAGTGGAGCAAATGTTGCTGGCCATGGATTAACTGTATCTTTAAAATGTAATGATAATTATAATCTTGCACAATGTGGTACAACAATTTCAGGTGGTGAGAATCAAACCTCTGCATCTTTAACACTAACTGGTCAAACAAGTAGTATTACAAGATATGTAAAAGATATAGCAGGAAACAATTCATCTTGTTCAATTTCTATTTCTGCATCAACATGTAAAACATCTTGCTGCGGAACAAGAAAATGTCATTGTGATTCAGAAGGAAAGAACTGTAGTAGATGTAATAAAACATGTACTTCAGGAAAATGTTGTGGTTACCATGTTGGTTAACTAAAAAAAGAATAAAAACAGAATATAATAAGGGAGTATTCATATGAAAAATAAGAAAGGATTTACTTTAGTAGAATTATTAATAGCGGTAACAATATTAGGAATAATCCTTTCTTTTTCGATTGTTATAATAACTAAATTAACAACTAAAAATAAAGAAACAGAATATAGAATATATATAGATACAGTTCTACAAGCGTCTAAAATATATAATGATGAATATAGTATAGATACCTTTGCAAATAGAGAGTATGGATGTACAAAGGTAGGATATTCAACATTATTAGAAAAGAAATTATTATCAGATGTAGCGTTAAAAGGAGTAAAATGTGGATATACTGTTAGTGGTAAAGACTCAAGTGGAGTGGTAATTCGAAAAGTAAAAGATAAATATTACTATGAGGTAGTATTATTTTGTAAGGATACAGAAAGCACAAATAAAACAAAAGATTATGTATCGGGAGTAGAACATGATTATTTCTATGAATTGGGAGATGATTATTGTAATACAGAAGCTACAACAGATAATCAACCACCAAAAGTATCATATAGAAATAATAAATATAGATTAGGACACTTTTATAACAAAGATAACCTACCACAACCACAAGTAA
>JAEEGL012295902.1_pt1 | contig 10403 bp, 11 predicted proteins | sample 9134231 | NCBI WGS metagenome assembly JAEEGL01 (sample SAMN16246548, study PRJNA631951) | gut metagenome | biome: gut microbiome; feature: rumen; material: fiber-attached | host: Bos | place: Iran: Karaj | collected 2018-10
AGGCATTGCGGCCATAGAGATGAACGATGCAGATGGCCTTGGTTTTTGGTGTGATAGCAGCCTCAATAAGGTCATCATTAATCTCCAAAGTGTTCAACTTGGGCTCCACCAAAACTGGCTTCAAGCCATTTTCCGTGATGGCAAGGATGGTAGCGATATAGGTATTAGCAGGAACAATCACTTCATCGCCAGGCTGCATCACACCCAATTCGATATAGGCACGGAAAATCCAAATCAGTGCATCTAAGCCGTTGGCACAGCCTATGCAATGTTTTGTGCCTATGAATTTCGAGTAATTCTCCTCAAAGCGTTTGTTTTCTTCGCCTTGCAGGTACCAGCCGCTATTTACCACACGGGTGACCTCAGCATTGATTTCGTCACCATGAAGAGCGGTGACATCTTTTAGTGAAAGAAAGGGAATCATATTTTTTTATTTTAATCAATATCCACAAAGAATCTTTAACCATTTGATTCTCCGAGTGATTTCGACAATAATTGTTGTTGTTATCAATTGCAACACAAACACAGAAAATAAAATAACAAATGGATTGGCAATGTGTAATACCGACACTATAACTGTACGGATTATCGGATAGCAAAAAGGAAATAAATAGAATTGCAAAGAATACTTGCCGCAATACTCGACATATTGCACTATTTTATTACGTTCGACACTCTTCTCCAAAAGAAAAGCCATCGTCATCACTGCCACTGTTCCCGTGAAGGGAAGCAAAAAACGATACACAAATATGAATTGATAAAAGGTCATGACAAAAACGACATTGCCAAGAACAAAAATAGAAAAAACAATCCACCACCACTTCAACAACCAAGCTTTGATTTTATGGTAATAGTCACTCAATGCATAACCCGCGATAAAGAAAACCATAAAGTAAAACACTTTTTTGAGTGCAAATATTTTAGGCAAGAATCCAAGATAATAAACCCCTATAAGAACTGCGATCAACACCATATCCAACCATTTGTATTTAAGCCAACCTCTTAGCGGAATCAGCATCATAAAAATAAAAAACAATGTATAGACAAACCATCGATCGCCTCCGTAACACAACCAATTAATTATCAAAGAGATTATGCCTCCATTAGCAGCTTGATTATACGACATTTCAACCGGCAACACTGATTTCATTCCTATGATGATAACCATTGTAGTCAGATATGGCACTAGTATTCTCAATGTTTTTCCTTTATAAAGATCTGCAGTGGTCTTGTGTGTTTTTGAGAACAAATAGCCTGATATGATAAAAAACATGGGCATGTTAAAAGATTCTATCACTCTTCCCAACACATTGCACCAATTATACATTGCTTCCATGTGAATTGGATGATACAACAAACTATGTCCCAAATACACAAACAGAATTGCCAAACCTTTGGATAAATCAATAGAGCGATCTCTCATGATTCAATAAAGAAAACACTATTTGCTTTCCGAAAGCTGATCTATTATATCGAGATAATTTTTCGACTGGCTGTCCCAAGAGAACTCTTCTATTACAGCACGACGGCCGTTTTGACCCATTTCATAGGCTTCTTTCTTGTGTGTAAGCAGGTACTCTATAGCACTTTTAAAGTCTTCAACCGAATGAGGATGCACACAAATGCCACAATGGTATTTTTCCACCATTTGTTCGTAAAGCGGTACTTTAGCAAGAATAACAGGCACCGCGGCTTCCATTGTCTCGAAAATCTTTATGATTGAATAAGACCCTTGCGGTGTTTCCGTTTGATTAAAATCCTTCACCACATTACCTATGATAGAACAATTGATTATTCCTGGCAATTCAGCTCGTGTAAACCCGTTTTTAAATTCAACTTGCGACCAAGCAGGCATCTTCATCAGTTTGGCTTTGTATGTTTCTTGATAGAAAACTCCTGCAAGAAGGTATTTTACATTAGGAAATGATTCCAATGCTTTTAAAAACTCTTCCTGACAACTAATAGTGTAAATACTACCAAAATAACTTATAATAGATTCTCGTTTACAGTAATCTTCATACGAGAGTTCAAAATTTCTATGAATAATGGGGAAATTGGCCACATCAACAAAACGACAACATGGCATAACCTGATGAATATAATCATGCATCTCTGGCATACAATTGAACACCGCATCATACCTTTTAGCTACGTGATGAAAAAAACGTTCCACCAAATGATTAACTATTTTTTTCTTCCACGCCTTTCTGAACTTTCTGGCATAGTATTCGGGATACCATTCACGAAGATTAAACACCACCGCTTTCCCTTTCCGCTTAAGATAAAGGCCAAGAGGTAAAAGTTCTGGTTCAGAAATCTGATAAACATCAGCAGGATAGGAAGCAAGAAAACGCTTCAGCATCTTAGGGCGTTTAAGAAAGCGGTTTCTTTTACCATCGGCAACGGTTCCTAAAGAAAAAATTTGGATTCCTTCCTTGACTTCATTTTCATAAGAATCGAACACACTATACGACACTTCATACCCTGAATCGACAAGTGATTTACCTTGTCGATATACAATTAGTGCGTCTTCACGCCCAAAAACGCTGTTAACAAAAAAAACATGTTTCATACAAATTAGATTGGATGATGGAAAAAGAATACCCTATAAGGCCAGTATGTGCTAATTCTTCCTGGTTCTGTACCATTATAATTCGGCAAGGCCAACTGATAAGCAAGTAGTAAAATAGATAACACGACTATCATATTGTTTATTGCTTTGGGTGAAAATCTCGGGAATATTTGATTGTAATAGGGAATCAAGAAAATGATAAAGAAATAATATACCTTACTAAACCTAGACATCAAAATAGGATTAGCGCTAAAAAGAATAGCCAAACAACAACCGACATTGAAAAGTGTGATATACTTTGAATTGTTAAAGTCCATTTTCACCAAAGTATCGTATTTTAATAGATTAATAATATTCAAAAATAGAAAAAAATAATGGAGCTTTGACTGGCCTCCTGTGAGATTCTCTGATTCCAGATACCACAATAAACGATTATAATTACTCCCGAAAAACGATAATTCTTCTAAAGAAGAAAACCATTCTAAAAAAATCCTAGATATCACAAAGGACAAAATTAAGGCTGAAATATTTAATATTTTAGATGTTTTCAAATAATAACACGGGATGAACAAAATGGCCACAATGATGGAAGCATGAAAATTGTAGGCTACAAACAACAAAAGTAAAAACCATAAAGGCTTTCTTTCTTTCAAGAAATAAACATATCCAAATAAAACAATGGATAATGCAGCAGCAAATCTGATAACAGACAAACCTCCCAAATAAAAAAGAGGAAAACAAAGGAATACAATAAAGGAAAGGTATTGGTTTTTCGACTCCTTGTAGATAACCAAAGATATAAATAAAACAATGATAAGATGGTTGACAATAAAAAACAATTGCGGAAATTTGTTTTCACTACAAAACAACGCCAAATAATATTCAACACGTTCATATCGATCAAATGTCATATCCCAAGTCATCGACTTGTAGTATGGTAAATAATCCCAACCCACATCATAGCTTATGGCTGCAAAAACGAATAACAAGAAAAACGATAGGATGACAAAACGTTTCTCGTTATGTTGGTTGGTAATATGGAAAAAATAAATAAGAAAAACCAGAAGAAAATATATAGAAGTATAATATAGATATTCTACCATGATAGTATTTATTCTTTTTGTTGAAAAACAATTTTTTGTTTATGTCACTTTTTTCTTTTTAAAATACTTATTGCTGCATCTTTACAAATCAAATAGCCATCAAGTTTGATCAGATAGGATAGTCCTAAATAAACCGCAGCAAAAATAAGAGATTGGACTAACATTTTCAACACAAAATGAATATCAATATAACGCCCCAACAACCACGAGACAAAACCTGCAAAAATCGCCAATAACAAACTCGGTAATATATCCCCCAACTGCTTTACGAGAGAATAGTTCACCACTCGACTCCGAACAACACTACTGACAAAGAAATTCAAATAACTTGACAACACCAACGCCCACAACAAGCCATAGATACCCCAACGCATACCAAGAAAAATGATTGAAATGCCAACTATGCGCGTAATGATTTGGGTCAAGAAAAAAAGAGTGCCTTTACCTAGTGATTTTATGACATTTAGATTGACTTTATCCAAAGAATAAACCATACCAGCTAGACATAAGATTTGAAAATAAGGAATGGCAGCATCCCATTTATCCCCATAAATTAAATGAATCAAAGGATAGGCTATTATGATAAGCAAAACATATAATGCAAAATTAAGGAATGAAACAGCCTTTACATTTGTACGAATACCTGAAACTAACTTTGTTGCATCTTCCCTTATCTTAGAAAAAACAGGGAATGTTACTTGGTCAACAATCATTGTAACTGTGTCGGATGGCACAAATTCCAACCGCTTGGCTTGGTTGAAATAGCCTACATCGGTAGCTGAAAACCTTTTTCCAATAATCAATGCTTGAATATTACCATATAATGTATTTATAATTCCCACCAAAGCTATCAATCCTCCAAAAGAGAATAATTCCTTAAACGACTTAAAACTAAAACACCAAGCCGGTCTCCAGGAGCTTTTCTTCCAAAACAACAAAACACCCATCACACTATGAACAAGATTAGACGCAACCAAACTCCAAACACCGAAGCCACAATATGCCATTGTAATAGCGGTGATTGTTCCACAAGATATTGAAATTAACACTACTTTAGATATTTCCTTGAATTTCAAATTCTTAACCAATTGAGTACGTTGAATCATTCCCAAAGAACTTGTAACGAGAGCAATAGCATGAATCCTCAACACTGATGACAATTGCGGCAACTGATAAAATCTAGCAATAACTGGGCTGAAAAAAAATAGAATAAAATACAACAACAGAGCAGCTATGATATTCCAATAAAAAACAGTATTATAGTCTTCCTTCGTTGGGTCCTTTTTCTGAATTAAAGCCGCTCCAAAACCGCCATTAATAAGTGTGTTGGACAAAGCCATAAAAACATATAACATGGCAATACACCCAAAATCGCTTGGAAGCAGAAGTCGAGCTAATACAATATTACTTACAAATGAAATGAGTGAGGAACCTGTATTTCCAAGTCCGTTCCACATTATTCCAAATATTGTTTGTTTTTTTAAACTCTTGCTCATAGTAAATTAAATCACACAAAGAATAAATTCCAACAAATCACCATTTCTTTTGTTGTTCACCAATACTCTCTGAATGTAAGTGAGGTCATTATTCCTCAAGCTTTTTATGAAACCTAGCTGGACATCCCGTCCAAATCTCACCATCTGGAATATGATGTGATAAGAGGCTTGCTGCCCCTAACATGGAAAAGTTTCCAATTGATGAATGGGCCAATACAGTAGCTCCGACAGCTACATCAGAACAATCGCCAATATTAACACATGAAACAATTGTAGAACCCATGGCAACATGACACAACCTGCCAATCTTCACATCATGTCCTATATTAGTGTTTGCCTTAACCATTGTGCATTCGCCCAACTCTGTTCGGGGAGCAATGTAGGCGTTGTACATCACAAAACAACCAGGACCGATAATAACAGTATTGTCAATAAATGCAGAACAATGAATGATTGTTGCTAAACGGTCTTGTGGAATGTTCAAACTATTATATAATTCCCAAGTCTTATAGTTCTCAGCAATAAGATGTATACCCCAAGAAAAATAATAACCTTCTTCTATCAGTTTTGGAATGTCTGACAATTTACCTAACACAGGATAACCATCTACTTCCGTATCAAAATCATTACAAAACCCTTTTAAATCCCATTCCAAATTATTATACTTCTTGCGATTATCCTTCACGCAAGCTTCAATAACGCATCCATGACCAGAACCGCCGATTATAATTAACGGTTTATTGATTTTCATTGTTTTTTACAAATTTCAAAAAATCCTTATAATCCCTAATATAATCCTCCACCTGATATACCTCGCTAGCTAGCACCATACAAACGGCACCAGAGGAAAAATCCTCCAAATCACGCCACATGCCTGGTTTTACATAAAGGCCTTGGTGAGGACGATTGAGAAAGAAAGAGCGCTTGCATTGGCCGTCATCAAGTGTTACCTTGAAGGAGCCTGAAGCTGCAATAATCAACTGTTCCAGTTCTTTGTGAGCATGGGCACCACGCGATTCACCTCCTGGCACATCATAAAGATAATACACCCGCTTCACGTCAAAAGGAAGCGTCTTACCATTCTCGACCACTGTCAAATTTCCCTTTCGGTCACTGTGGTGACGGTCAAGTTCCACCATTGTACAATCGAAAATACTATATTTTTTCATCGGCCTTTAGTTTTAGAAATTGTGGATAGTCTCTCACATAATCTTTTTCATCGTATGGCGACGAGCCAAATTCCAAGGCAAAGGCATTGGTAGAGAAATTCTCCATCTCACGCCAAAGGCCTTTCGGAACATACAGGCCATAATATGAACGGTTTAAAGTGAAAGTCTTCTTTTGTTTGCCATCATCAACAACCACATCAAACGCTCCTGACAAAGCGATGATAAACTCCTCATTGTCGCGATAGGCATGACCACCACGACTTTCACCGCCTGGCACATCATAAATCCAATATGTCCGCTTGATTTCAAACGGTATTTGCTTGAAGTTCTCGACAAAAGAGAGATTTCCTCTTGCATCAAGGAACTTCGGCAAATCTATGATTCTTGCGTCTTCTACCGTCATCGTTTTTGGTATTATTTCGTTAAAAAAAAGCGATGATATTCCTACCGACTTGCAGGCATATCTCCAGACCAACCGTGGCCGAGATCCCAATGCTCATCATACACAAACTCGAAATATGGAAGTGAGAACTCCTGCTCTATCAAAGTGGTCAACTCTTCCTGTATTGGCTCGGCCCAGTGGCCAACCAGCACTATGAACTTGTCAATGGTCCAAGTCACACGACCTCGAGGGATTTGCGTATAATCACCTTTGAACTTCGTCTCGGAATGCTTGGCCTGCGCACGGAAAAACTCCCTCGCCCATACTTGACGATGCAGATGCGGATAGTTAATAAAGGGCTTCCCTTTCTCGGCAGCCTCTTCCACTTCTCGCGGAGCCAGCTCCTTTTTGCGCACTCCAAACAGGGTGTGATCCTCAGGATCGTACCAAAAAATACCTACACAAGGCATCTGCTCATCAAAGGATTTCATGTCGTCCATTTGCGCCTTGTGTTCCTTTTCGTCAAGTTGTGTCATAGAGATTGTTACCGCTTAGTCTTTTTCAACAATAATTACCGTACAATTGATTGTTAATTTGTCATTAATTCATTTCGCTCATCAACGCAGACCTAGATTCCTTGCTCAACCGCAAACCCTCCACAGGGATGACATACCCGCTCACTCTAAACACTAAACTCTAAACTACTCATCTTCCTTTATACATATCCTCGTAATACTTCTGGTAGTCGCCGGAAGTCACGTTGTCCATCCATTCCTGGTTATCGAGATACCAGCGGACAGTTTTTTCAATACCTTCCTCAAACTGCAAGCTCGGCTCCCAACCCAGTTCTTTCTGAAGCTTGGTCGAGTCAATGGCATAGCGCATGTCGTGTCCCGCACGGTCGGTGACATAGGTGATCAGGTCCATGTCGGCACCTTCGGGACGGCCAAGGATACGGTCAACTGTGTTGATGACCACCTTGATAATGTCGATGTTCTTCCACTCGTTAAAGCCACCGATGTTGTAGGTCTCAGCGACTTTGCCCTCATGGAAAATCAAATCAATGGCACGGGCATGGTCTTCCACATAGAGCCAATCGCGCACATTCTCGCCCTTACCGTAAACAGGCAACGGCTTGCGGTGGCGGATGTTGTTGATGAACAGCGGTATCAGCTTTTCAGGGAACTGGTAAGGACCATAGTTGTTGGAGCAGTTAGTCACCACAGTGGGAAGGCCGTAAGTGTCGTGGAAAGCTCTCACAAAGTGATCACTTGAAGCCTTGGCGGCACTATATGGACTATGCGGTTGGTATTTCAAGTCCTCTGTGAAGAACTTGCTCCCGTAGGCGAGGTGGTGCTGACCACTGCTGGCCTTGGTGCTAAAAGGTGGCATAATACCCTCGGGGTCGGTGAGCTCCAAGGCACCATAGACTTCGTCGGTGCTGATATGGTAAAAGCGGCAGGGAACGCAGGTCGTTGAGCCTGTCGAAACGCCGTTATTCTTGGTCGGCCCTTCGACGGGCTCAGGGACCTCGATTTTATACGGCGTTGGCAGACTCTCCCAATACAGCTTGGCAGCTTGCAACAGGCTCAAGGTTCCCATCACATTGGTTTGGGCAAAAGTGAACGGATCCTTGATGGAACGATCTACATGGCTCTCGGCGGCGAGGTGGATGATGCCGTCGACATGCTCGTCCTGCAATAGCTTATAAACACCGTCGAAATCACAGATGTCCATCTTGACAAACTTGTAGTTGGGATTGTCCTCGATGTCCTTCAGGTTGGCGAGGTTGCCGGCGTAGGTCAGCTTGTCGAGGTTGATGATTTTATATTCAGGATATTTGTTCACGAAAAGGCGAACAACATGGCTGCCGATGAAGCCAGCACCGCCTGTTATAATGATATTTCTTTTGTAACACATATTTTTGTTGTTTTTATTCTTTTTTGAACACGGATTTATCGGATTGACACGGACACCATTTCGGGGCTAATACAAGGTCTTCGTTTGCTAAGCTTTGGATTGACACGGTTTTTTGCGACTCGTCGCAAATATATCCGTTAAATCCGTGTCAATCCGTGTTCAATATTATTATTTATCCGTGTTTATTGATTATAGTACTTTTCTTTCTATTTGTAGTTCATCATATTTTCCGAAATTAATCAGAAAACCTAATTTGAAACCAGTAGCTTTTAAATAGTTGAATATTTGGCTTCTATGAGAGTCTTCCAGTTCCTTTACAGCTTTTATTTCCAAAATGATTTTATCGTAACACACAAAATCTGCAATATATTTCTTTCCCAGTTTTATTCCATCATAATATATCTCCAATTCTTTTTCTTTTTCGTATGGAATGTTCCGTTTTTCTAGTTCTATTTCCAATGCTTCTTGGTAAACTGCCTCGAGGAAACCACTTCCAAGGACATTATAAACCCTCATTGCTGCACCTCTAATAGCATAACTCTCGTTTGGAAAGACTAAGGACATACTGGATAAAATACCATGAACACGGATTATACAAATTCTCACGGACTATTTTAGATTAGTTTCGAATTTTCACGGATTTTTGCGACGAGTCGCAAAACAATCCGATAAATCCGTGCTATCCGTGTTCAAAATAACACGTGTTCTCTAAAATCTTAGTTTCTTTTAGGATGTGTCAAAGTGTCGGAATTGATTTCTTCTTTCAACTCATCAATCACTTTCAGCAAATACTGTCCGTATTGGTTCTTCAGCATCGGCTTGGCCAATTCCCTCATCTTCTCTTCAGTGATCCAACCATTGCGGTAGGCAATACCTTCCAGACAAGCAATCTTCAGTCCTTGACGCTTTTCAATCACTTCTACGAAAGTAGAGGCTTCGGCAAGACTGTCATGAGTACCTGTATCCAACCATGCAAAGCCACGACCAAATACTTGTACCTTCAATTCACCATCCTTCAGGAACTCCTGGTTCACCGTGGTGATCTCCAACTCGCCTCTTGCACTAGGCTTAATAATCTTAGCCACATTAACGACCTTGTTGGGATAAAAATACAAACCCACTACAGCATAGTTGCTCTTGGGCTCCTTTGGCTTTTCCTCAATGCTCAAGCAGTTACCTTGTTTATCGAATTCAGCTACACCATATCTCTCGGGGTCGGAAACCCAATACCCGAACACGGTGGCTTTCTTATTCTCCTCTGCATCCTTGACAGCGTTCCTCAACAAATTAGTGAAACCACTACCGTAGAAGATGTTATCGCCCAAGACGAGGCAAGCGCAATCATCACCGATAAACTTCTCACCAATGATGAAAGCCTGTGCCAAGCCATCGGGCGAAGGCTGCTCGGCATATTCGAAATGTACACCATAGTCAGAGCCGTCACCAAGCAAACGCTTGAAACCTGGTAGATCGTATGGAGTGCTGATAATGAGGATGTCGCGGATGCCGGCGAGCATCAGTGCCGAAATGGGGTAATACACCATCGGCTTGTCATAGATGGGTAACAATTGTTTGCTGACCCCTTTAGTGATGGGGTAAAGTCTTGTGCCGGAGCCTCCGGCGAGAACGATGCCTTTCATATTCTGATAATTGATAATTGATAATTTACAATTGATAGTTTAGAGTTTAGAGTCAGTGGTAAGTTGAGAGTAGTTAGTTGAGAGTCTGGTTCGAGTCCGGGTAGGGGCGACGCACAAAGAT
>JAEEGL013321282.1_pt1 | contig 10403 bp, 12 predicted proteins | sample 9134231 | NCBI WGS metagenome assembly JAEEGL01 (sample SAMN16246548, study PRJNA631951) | gut metagenome | biome: gut microbiome; feature: rumen; material: fiber-attached | host: Bos | place: Iran: Karaj | collected 2018-10
TAAAGAAAATAGATGATATTAATTCTTTAACTGAAGAATTAAAAAATATAAGAATTACAGTAAAAAATGAAAATGATCAAATTAAAGAAGCTATAGGTGATTTAACAAAAGGTGAATCATTATATAACTTACTTAAGAGACCAGAAATAAAAATAGAATTCTTAAAAGAATATATAGAAAAAGAATATTCTAATGAAGTATATAATATTGTTGAAATTCAAGTAAAATATGAAGGTTACATTGCTAAAACTAATAAAGAAGTTGAAAGAATGTTAAAACTTGAAGAAAAACAAATACCAGAAGATATAGACTATGATAAAGTTAAAAATATAGCATCAGAAGCTAAACAAAAACTTAAAGATGTTAGACCACTTACTCTTGCTCAAGCATCTCGTATAAGTGGAGTTAATCCAGTAGATATATCTGTATTATCAATATACTTAAAGAAAGAATACGGAAAGGATAAATAATATGAATGTAGAAGAATGTATTAAAGCATGTAATGAATTAAATATATCATTAGACGATAAAACATTATCTAATTTAAATATATATAAAGAATATTTACAAGAATATAATAAACATACTAATTTAACTACTATTACAGAAGATAATGATATTTATTTAAAACATTTTTATGATTCATTAACAATAGTTAAAGCCATAGATTTAAATAAAGTATCTAGTCTAATAGATGTAGGAACTGGAGCAGGTTTTCCAGGAATGGTATTAAAAATAGTATTCCCACATTTAAATGTAACTTTAATAGATTCTAATAATAAAAAGACTACATTCTTATCCAATTTAAAAGAAAAGATAGGATTAGATAATTTAACTATTATAAATGAAAGATCTGAAGACTATGCTCATAAACATATAGATGAATATGATGTAGTTACTTCAAGAGCAGTTGCTAATTTAAGAGTATTAACAGAACTATGTTTACCAATGGTAAAAGTAGGTGGTAAGTTTATACCACTTAAAGCAACAGTAGAAGAAGAAATAAAAGAAGCAGACAAGATTATTAATATATTAAATGGTAAGTTAACAAATAAGATTATGTTTAATCTTCCTAAAGAAGATGCTTTAAGAAATATATTAGTAATTGATAAATTAAATAGTAATCCAAAAGGATATCCAAGAAATTATGGCAAAATAAAAAAAGGTAACTAGTAATAGTTATTTTTTTTATGTATAATTAAACTAGGTGAGTGTCGTGAAATATTGTAAATTATGTGGCTATGAAGTAGAACCTACTGATAATTTTTGTATAAATTGTTGTGAAGTATTATATAACAATAATAATTATAATAATGAAGTAAATCCAAATCCAATTATTTATTTTTATGTTATTCTCAGGTTATCAATTAGGTAGAGGATGTATGTCAGGTTGCGATGAATTTTTTCAAATGATGAAAGGTTGTGAATAAGATGAGTAATAGTAATTCTGGAAATGAAATAAAAATGATTTTATTGTTAATAATTGGATTGTTTTTAACATTTTTATTATTAGGTGGTCTAACATTTTATGCATGTGGTAAAGGAATAGAAAAAGCAGAAGATGATTATTATTCAAAAAAATCTTCTCAAAGAGCAGCAGCTCAAGAAAAAAATGGTGGAGTTCCTGTTTGGCAACCTGGATATTATGGTTCATGTGATTAGGAGGATAAAATGAGTATTTATATGCCAAAACCTAAAAATTATGAAGATAAATCAAGAGATTCATCTTCAATTGTAAATAGTGTATTAGAAAATACACCAAAAGGGGAAAAAACAAGATATATTGAATGTGTACAATGTGGAACAGAATTAAAGATAAGTGATAATTTTTGTCCAGAATGTGGACATAACAAAGTAATGCCAAAAGAGGAACCTCAAATTGATATAGAAAAAACAGAAAAAGTAAGAGAACAAGGTGGAAAATATTTAAGAATAGCAATGCTTCAAATTTTAATTTTGGTTATTGCAATTTTGTTAGATAAATTTACAGGTTCTTTTATTATTAGTTTTTTATCACCTATTTGTTTATTATTATTTCTTGTTTTCTCAGTACAAGGAATAGTTTATTTAAATCAAACAGTATATGTTAATAAACCGTTTAAGGTAAAAGGAAAAAATTTAGGTTTAGGAGTTGGTCTTGCAACTTCAGTTGTATATGCAATAGGAATGGTTATATTAATTGGAATGATGGCTTTTGGTATGATTCATATAATGACATGCGGAGTGATATAATATGATAATTAATGAAATAAAATTTCCAATATATGGAATGATGATTATATTGTCTATATTTTTAGGTATGTTATATGTATACTTAAATATAAAAGAAGAAATAAAGAAAGATAATAGAATTTTATTATTCTTTGTATTAGTATTTCCATTTACAATCATATTTGGAATATATTTTACTATGTTAGTATCTTTAGATTTTACTAAAATAGGTTTATCATCATATGGTGGATTAATAGGACTTATATTATCAGCATTGTTATTCGAAAAAATATTACCATGCAATAATAAAATAATAAAATATACAATCTTATCATTACCACTTATATATGGTATATCAAAAATAGGATGTTTATTTGCAGGTTGTTGTTATGGTATTCCATATAATGGTCCATTGAATATATCTTATCCTTTTAGAGATATTTATAATGTATTTCCAATTCAATTAGTCGAGACTATAACATTCTTAATAACATTCTTTATTTTAAATAGATTTAAAGATAATAAGAATATTATATTAATTACGATAATAACAGGAGCAACTTTAAAATCATTATTAGAATTTTTAAGAAACTCACATATTAATCAAATAATATCAGCTAATCAAATATTTTCTATATTATTAGTAGTAATAACAATAATTATAATAATAATTAGAAAGAATAAGAAAAAAACACCTAAAAAAGACTAAATTATTAGTCTTTTTTTTATTTATAAAAAATGGTATTATATTTATAGTAGAAAAGGGGAATGTTCCATGAAGATGGAAGCTCAAATTAGAATGATACCTGTAGATCATATTATTCCTAATCGTTTTCAACCAAGATTGGAATTTGATCAAGAAGCATTAAATACTTTAGCAAATTCTATAAAACAACATGGAATAATCCAACCATTAGTTTTAAGAAGAGTTCAAGATAAATTTGAAATAATAGCAGGTGAAAGAAGATTTAAAGCTGCACAAATGTGTGGAATGATGCAAGTACCTGCAATTATTACAGACTTAGATGATAATGAATCAGCTGAAGTTGCTATAATTGAAAATACACAAAGAAAAGAATTATCAGCGATAGAAGAAGCACAAAGTTACAAAAAATTATTAGATAGAAAATATTTAACTCAAGAGCAATTAGCTCAACGTTTAGGAACTTCACAATCTAACATAGCTAATAAGATAAGATTATTATCATTAGATAAAGCAGTACAAGAAGCTTTAATGAAAAATCAAATATCTGAAAGACATGCTAGATCATTATTAAGAATACAAGATCCTAGAAAACAAGTTGAATTACTTAATAGAGTAATTCAAGAACGAATAAAAGTTAGAGATCTAGAAAAAGAAATAGATAAGATATTAGGTATATATGATAATCAAAAAGCGGCTGTAGGTGGAATTAATATTGGTAAAGGTGATATTGATATTGATATTCTTACTCAAACAGCACAAGATATTACACCTACATATGAATCAGATATCCCTATTTATCAAGTTCAATCTAATAAAGATAAAGAGCAATCGAAACCAAGAACTAATACAATATTTGGTAATAAGTTAGAAGATGAAGCTGCAAATATGGATTCATCATTAGGTTTTGGTTTTAATCCATTCCAAACACAAGCAGTAAATGGTGTTGGAGTTGGAGATGATTATGATCTTCTTGAATTAGATGAAGAAACAGAAGAAGAATCAGATGAAGATACTCCAAAAACAACAACTCAAGTTATTAAACAAGTAGTACAAGAAGAAAAATATGAAAATGCAGATGATGTAATTGCAGGAATTAAGAGAATCATGGAAGCATGTAAGGAATGTAATTTAGTAGTATCATCAGAAGAATTCAACTTTGATGAAGAATATCAATTTGTAATACGAATACCAAGAGATGAAGAAGATACTAAGAAATAGTATCTTTTTTTATTATTTATGCTATAATACCGCCAAGAAAAGGAGTTAATATATGAAAACACTTTCATTTAAATTATATTCAAATAATAAGTTAGAAATAGATACTATTACTAATTATTTTATTAAAGATAATGTATTAAATTTCAAAATAGAAAATGATACATATAAATATGACTTAAATACAGACAATTTAGTTAAAACTAATCATGAGTATACTATTGATATTAACTTAAATAAAAAACTTGTCTTAATAGCTTTAAATGGCTATACATTTGAAATGAATATACTTAATCATTCAATAAATAAAAAAGATAATAATATTGAATTAGAATATACCTATGAAGGTGAAGAAATAACTAATAATAAAATAATAATACAATATTAAAAAAAATCGTTGACAATACGTCATTATATGCTAAAATTATTGGTGTTTTTAGTATAAATTGAATTGGAGTGATATATATGGCAAAATTAAGCTTAACTAGTGATCAACTAGAAACTATGTCTTATGGGGATGTAGCAGCTTTTGTTTTGGAACAAAAAGGAAAAAAACAAAAAATCCAAGATTTATTTAAAGAAGTTATTAGATTAATGAATTTACCAGAAAGTGATTTTGAAAATCATATTGCAGATTTCTTTCAATTATTATCAACTGATATGAGATTTACTATGGTTGAAAAAGGATACTGGGATTTAAAGATTAATCAAAAACATAAAGTAATCGTTGCATCAGAAGATGAAGAAGATGAAGAAGAAGTAGTTGAAGATAATGAAGAAGTTATTGATGAAAACGACATTGATTCTGAAATCAACTATGATGATGACGATTTAGACGATGATCCTGAAGAAGATGATTTTAAGGATTTAGTTATAATTGACGATTCAGACGAAAATGGTTCTAATCAAGAAATATAGCTAATATCTATTAAATCATAATAGATGGAGGTTATAAAATATGATAGAAAGATTAGAAATAATAGAAAAAAGATATAATGAAATAGTAGAACAATTAAATAATCCTGAAACATTATCAGACTATAATGTTATGATGAAATTAAATAAGGAAAAAGCATCTATAGAAGAAACTGTTAATGCTTACAAAGATTTTAAGAAAACTACTGAAGAAATAGAAGAATTAAAAGAAATGATTAAAGATCCTGAAATGGGTGAAATGGCTAAAGGTGAATTAGAATCAGCTCAAGCTCATTTAGAAGAATTAAATAAACAAATTGAAATTTTATTAATTCCTAAAGATGAAAATGATGGAAAAGACATCATCATGGAAATTAGAGGAGCTGCAGGTGGAGATGAAGCAAACATCTTTGCTGGAGACTTATTCAGAATGTATTCACAATATGCTATGAAACAAGGATGGAAAATTGAAGTGATAAATGAGGAACCTGGAACAGCAGGAGGATATTCACAAATTGAATTCTATGTTAAAGGTGATAACGTTTATTCTAAATTAAAATATGAATCAGGAGCACACAGAGTACAAAGAGTACCTGTAACTGAATCAAATGGTAGAATTCAAACTTCTACAGCTACTGTTGCAGTAATGCCTGAAGCTGAAGATATTGATTTTGAATTACCAATGGATGAAATTAGAGTAGATATTACTCGTGCTTCTGGTAATGGTGGTCAAGGTGTTAATACAACAGACTCAGCAGTTAGATTAACTCATATACCTACAGGTATAATAGTTTATCAACAAACTGAAAGATCACAATTAAGAAATAAGGAAAAGGCTTTCCAAATCATGAAAACTAGATTATATGATCTTAAATTAAGAGAAAAAGAAGAAAAAGAAGGTGCCGAAAGAAGAAGTAAAATAGGTACTGGAGATAGATCTGAAAAGATAAGAACATATAATTATCCACAAAATAGAGTAACAGATCATAGAATTGGATTCTCTGTAATGCAATTAGAGAGAGTTATGAATGGTGATTTAGATTCTATAATAGAAGCTTTAATAACTGAAGATCAAAGAAGAAAGTTAGCAGATGAAAAAGCCATCTAAAATAACAGATCTTGATTGGAAGCTGTTAAAAGAAAAATATTGTGAAAAGAAACTAAACAAGATAGTTAAATTAATAGAAAAAAATTATCCTGTTCAATATTTAATTGGAAATGTTGATTTCTATGGATATGATATTCTTGTTAAAAAAGGAGTATTAATACCTAGATTTGAAACTGAAGGATTATTAGAAGAAACTATCAAATTATTAAATGAATACAAAATGGATGATATATCTGTGTTAGATATAGGAACAGGAACTGGATGCATTCCAATAGTCTTAAAAAAAGAGTTACCTAATCTTGAAATAACATCTATAGATATTAATAGAAAAGCATTAAGATTAGCTAAGAAAAATGCTTGTAGAAATGATGTTAATATTAATTTTATACATAAAAATGTGTTTAGATATAAACCTATTAATAAATATTCATTAATAATAAGTAATCCACCATATGTATCTAAAGATGAACCGGTTGGTCCAGAAATAAAATATGAACCTGAAAATGCAATTTTTGCAAAACATGATGGTCTTACATATTATGAGTATATAATAAAAAATGCTTATAAATGGACAACAGAAAAAAATATATTGGCATTTGAAATAGGATGTAATCAAGGATCATATTTAAAAAAATATGCTAAAGAATATTATCCAAAAGCAAAAATAATAATAAAAAAAGATTTATCAGAAAGAGATAGATATTTATTTATAATTAATAAATAACCATTGAAAAATGGTTATTTTTTATCAATAAATATATTAAATATGATATAATTAAATAGTTAAAGGAGTAGATGAAATTTGAATAAAATAACACTTGAAGAACTTAGCAACATTACTCCAATTCTATCTTTGAATAATGTTAAAAAGAAAACTGAATTTGATTATTTTAGAATTGTTAAATATAACGATGATAAAATTATTAAATATAAAAGTAATGTATTATATTTTCCTATAACTATATCTAAAAAAGATGTTAAATCAGGTTGGTATAATAAAGAATTAGATTTAAAACAATATATTGCTAATATATCTAAAAACAATCCGAATTACACATATGTTATAGAACCTGATATGGTAGAAATGGTAGATAAGAAAACATCATATATTGTTGTAGAAAATATCATGGAAGCTATTGAAGCATTATTTAAACATTTTTTAAGCCAATATAAAGGTAAAGTAGTATGTGTAACTGGAAGTGTTGGCAAAACTACGACAGTAGGATTTATTAAACAAGTATTGGGTAATAAATGTTTAAGAATATATAGTAAAAGAATTACTCCATTAGTATTAAAATGTTTTATTATTAATTATTTATCTAATGAATATGAATATCTAGCAGTTGAAGCATCACTTTGGTATAAAGAACATATTACATATTTCAGTAAAACATTGAAACCAGATCTTGCAGTAATATTAGACGTTTTTGAAGAACATATTGGTATAGGTGATATAAAACATATATCCGATATAACAAAATTCAAAGCTTTATTATTACAATTTTCTAAAAATGCAATAATAAATGGATTAGATAAAGAAATAAGTAAATTATCTATTAAAGATGGTAAAGTATATTACAACAAAGAAGAATTATTTAAAACAGATGTTAAAAACTTAATGGTTTTAAACGAACTTAATAAAGAAATTGTTCCATATATTAATACTAATTTAACTGTATTAGAAGAAACAATAGCTTATAAAGTTGGTGAATTCTATGGATTACCTAAAAAGGTAATAATGAATAGATTAAATAGAGCTGTTCCAGTTGAGAAAAGAATCAAGAAAGAAAATTTACTTGGACATCAAATAATATTTGATGGAGATGTATCAGGGGTAGCTAGATTAACTAATCTATCAAACCATTTTTATAAGAAATCATGTTTAATAATATGTAACTTAACAGAAAATGGAGAAGAAAACGAACCATATGAAAAATTAGTTAAAGTATTTCCTAATTATAATAAAGTATATGTTAGAAGAGGATTAGAAAAATACTTTAAGAAACAAGATATAGAATTATTTGATGATTTATCATTTATGAACAAAATACCAAATAATGTAACTATTTTTGTTCATTATGGTAGTTATTATAGAAAATATCATTATTTTAGCAAGAATAATCTAGAAAAGAGGTAATATATGAAAACTATTTTACTTATTCATGGATGGGATTACGATAATTATTATGGTAGAACAACTGAAGAAGCATGGAATAATAGAAAGAAGTTTATAAAAGAGTTAGAAAAACATTATAAAGTATATTATCCATCATTACCTGGATTCGGAAAAACAAAAGAACCTAAAGTAAAAGCATGGAATTTAGATGATTTTGCTAATTACATAAATGAGTATATAGAAGATAATAATATTAAAGTAGATTATATATTAGGTTATTCGTTTGGTGGTGCTGTAGCAGTAAGATATAAGAAAATCTTCAATGAAAATATTAAAGAAATATTATGCTCACCAGCATTAATAAGAAATGAAAATAATTCAAAGAAATTTATTAAAACACCAAAGATATTTAATCCAATTAGAAATTGGATAAGGGATATTTATCTAATAAAAAAAGTTAAAGTAAAAGAAATGGTATATGGTACAAAATTTTTAAGAAACACATATCAAAATATTGTTAGAATTAAAATGTTAGATGAATTAGAACAATTTAATCCTAAAGACTTTCAATTAATATATGGAAGTGAAGACAATATGGTTGATCCAAATAAAGTATTAAATACTGTTAATAAAAACTTTAAAAATAGAATAGCTATAATTGATGGTGGAAGCCATGATATAGCTAATACACATACAAAAGAAGTTGTTTCAATTATCAATGACTTTACTAAATAAGGTAATATTTTACCTTATTTTTTTATTATTTGATATAATATAAGTATGAAGGTGAATTAAATGAAAAAACTTATTATTGAAGGTGGAAAAGAACTTTCAGGGGAAATACATATAGGAGGAGCAAAGAATTCTATAGTAGCTCTTATACCAGCTTCTATACTTACTTCTGGTAAATGTATTATTAGAAATGTACCTGATATATCAGATGTACATGCATTGATGGAAATAATGAATGAATTGGGATCTAAGATAAAATTTCATGATGAAATCATGGAAATTGATAATTCTAATGTAAAAAACACATTAGTTAAAGAAGAGTTTACAACTAAATTAAGAGCATCATATTATTTTATGGCTTCTTTATTAGGAAAATATAAGAAAGCTGAAATATCATATCCAGGAGGATGTGTTATAGGATCTAGACCTATTGATTTTACATTAAACTCATTTGAAAAAATGGGAGTTAATATAAAAGAAGTAGATGGCCACTACAGCATGAAAGCTCATAAATTAGAAGGTACTGAAATATTCTTTGATGTACCATCAGTTGGAGCTACTATTAATTGTATGATAACAGCAGTATTAGCTGAAGGTAAAACAAGAATATTAAATGCTGCAAGAGAACCAGAAATAGTAAATGTTGCGGACTTTTTAATTAGTATGGGAGCTAACATAAAAGGAGCAGGAACTGGTACAATTGAAATCACAGGAGTTAAAGAACTTGGTGATGGAGAAGTTACTGTTATACCAGATAGAATTGAAGCAGGTACTTATGTAATAATTGGAGCATTATTAGGTAAAAATTTAAAAGTATCTGGAATAGTAGAAGAACATATTAAATCATTATTATATAAGCTAAAAGAATCTGGAGCTAAATACAAAATAGTTGGAGATTCAGTAATATTAAATAAAACAAAACACTTAAAAGCTATAAATGTAAAAACAACAGTTTATCCAGGATTCCCTACAGACTTAGGTCAACCAATGAGTACATATTTAACTCAATGTGAAGGTGAATCAGTATTTGAAGAAACTATTTATGAAAATAGATTAAGACATATACCTCATTTAGTATCTATGGGAGCTCATATAAGCGCTTTTGATAAAAAAGCAGTAATAACTGGAGCCACTAAATTACATGGCACTAAAGTTAAAGCAACAGACCTTAGAGCAGGTGCTTCTATGCTAGTTGCTGGGTTAATTGCAGATAAAACAACATCTATATCTAATATTGAACATTTATTAAGAGGATATGAAAGAATAGTTGATAAATTAAATGGAGTTGGAGCATCTATTCAATTTACAGATAAATAGTAATTTTGTCTTGATTTTTATATGTATTTTCGTTATACTAATCAAGTAAATATTTCTAAGGCATGAATATGTCTTGGCGAAAA
>JAEEGL013613643.1_pt1 | contig 10403 bp, 7 predicted proteins | sample 9134231 | NCBI WGS metagenome assembly JAEEGL01 (sample SAMN16246548, study PRJNA631951) | gut metagenome | biome: gut microbiome; feature: rumen; material: fiber-attached | host: Bos | place: Iran: Karaj | collected 2018-10
GCTGCTTTGCTGATCGTAAAGCAGGACTTTGGAAACAGTCTCATCCGTAAAGAGCGAATCTTCTCCCATAAAACGCTTTCCAATGGCGTTGTTTTCGCCCGGATCGATGGTGAAAAGCTCATAATAGTTGGAGCTTGCCACAAAATCCGTGTTGTAGTCGAATATCAGCTGGAGATTTCCGCTGTAATTGTCCAATGTGAATTTGCACTCCGCCCAGATCGTCTCGAAATTACTGAATATCGTGTAGTTGTTTTCGGTATAATAGTCCGGATATTCCGCATCGCCCATTTTCAGATTGTAGTCTTCTATAATCTTATTGATGTACGAAACATAATCAAATCCGTCTGCGAAAATGTCCTGCAGGCCGATGAGCTCGCCCGTATTCAGGTCAAAGTTCAGCGCATCCACATCGTTCAGATAAACATAAGAGTCGCTGTCCTCGAAACTGTAATTTTTGTACATCAGCACGGATATGATGTTGTTGCAATTAAATCCCACATAGGAGTACATCCTGCTGCCATGCGTATAAGACGGACTGTTCTTGTCGATCTTGCGCATTTGAACATTCACGCCACGGAACGGCGGAAGCTTGCTGCTTTCGTACATTTCGTAGAAGCGGTCCTCGATGGCGCGGTTGATCTTCCTCTGGACTTCGCTGTCCTTGAGGCCTGAAATCTGTACCATGGAAGCCGAAAGCACATCCGGGTTTCCGGTAACTTCCTTATCTTCCGTTTCGATGTTATTTTCGATCATGTATTGCAGCTTATCGCCCTGCTTCACGTTTTCGCCGTGAGTTTCCAGCTCTTTCATGCAGGCAAGAGCCTGCCCCAGCCTGGAATCCGGATCTGCTTTGACTGCATTTCCCGTCGCATCACAGCCCGTCAGGAATATGCCGGACAGCGCCAAAGCTGCCGTTAAGATTAACGCTGTTATCTTGTTCTTTCTCATAATATTTTTCTCCGTTTAATCTACGTTAACAGGTTTTGTGCCGGCCGACTAACCTCTTGGAATATATCCTGCTCTTCTGGCCACTTCCTTGCCCTTTTCGCTGCATATCCATTCGATGATGTCACGCAGGATGGAGTCCTTTGGAGTATCTGCGCTGATGATGACATAGCTTGGGTTGATGATAGGATAAGTGCCGTTTCCGATGGTTTCGTCAGACGGCTCGATGCCTTCAATCTTGAGGAGCTTGATATCCTCCTGGTAGTGCATGTTGGCTACATAGTAGTAATACGAATAGCCGATGGCGCCTTCCGCATTGTCATAGTTGGCAACAGCGTCCACGATACCGTCCATGGCGCCGAATACCATTTCTTCAGGAGCATCCATCAATTCGTCTTCCTTGATGATATATTCGTAAAGTCCTGTCTGGCTGCCGGAATTGTTCGGCCTCTGGTAAGCGATAATTTCTCTGTCTTCGCCGCCCAGTTCTTTCCAGTTGGTGATCTTGCCGGCATAGATGTCATGCGCCTGCTGTATTGTGATACTGTCCACAGGATTGCTCTTATTTACGAAAAATACAAATCCGCCGTTGAGGAACGGTGTCTTTTCAAACTTGAAGCCTGCATTGTCCGCCATTTCCTGCTGCTCTGCGGATGGCAGTGAGCAGAAGATCATGTCTGCGCTGCCGTCGATGAGATTTTCGTATGCGCCGTCAGTGCGGTTGCAAAGCACATAAGTCTTGGCTTTTTCAGGCTCCAGTCCCAAAAGCTCTGCTGCCATAGCCTCGTAGAAAGGTGCCAGAGCCGTTGCTCCGTCGATTACCGGCCACTCGTCTGTGGTGTAGTGGAGGTCCGGGCCTTCCAGCTCCGCGATATCCTTTGGTTCAGGCTCCTCTGCCGGCTGGCTGCCGGTACACCCTGTCATGGCTGCCATGCTGAAAATCAATGCCAGGCACAGCATCGCCGATAAAAATTTTGTTGTCTTCTTCATAATACTTTCTCTCCTTTAGCTTTCTCTTCTTTTTTTGTCGCAGCTCTCATTTGCTGCGTACACTTTTTTCATCTTAATTAATTTTTCACTTTTTAACTTTTTAGCCTATGCGTTTAGTTATTGCTGAACAGAGCCGCCAAATTTTCTTTGAATGGCGGTCTGACAATGCCTTTTTCCGTTACAATACCTGCGATCAGAGCGTTGTCCGTCACATCGAACGAAGGGTTGTAGCATTTCACATCTTCAGGTGCCGACGGAGTCTTGAAAAACATATTTTTAATCTCATCAGGCTGCCTTTCCTCGATGACGATGCTCTCGCCGGACGGACAATTCATGTCGATGCTCGACGAAGGTCCCAACACATAAAACGGTATGCCGTAGTATTTTGCCAAAATGGCCACGCCGGAAGTTCCGATCTTGTTGGCCGTATCTCCGTTTGCCGCTACCCTGTCGCAGCCCACAAAACATGCCTGCACTTTTCCCGACTTCATGACAATGGATGCCATATTGTCGCAAATCAGAGTTACGTCCACTCCGGCGCTTGAAAGCTCAAAGCTGGTGAGCCTTGCGCCCTGCAGGAGGGGCCGCGTCTCGTCTGCGAATACGTGAAACTCCATGCCGCGTTCCTTGCCCAGGAGTATCGGTCCGAGTGCCGTACCGTAACGGCTCGTTGCCAGCGGCCCCGCATTGCAATGTGTCAGTATGCCGTCTCCGTTTTTCACCAGGCTCAGGCCATACTCTGCGATGCGTGCGCACATTTCCATATCTTCTTTGTGGATGGATACGGCTTCGTTTTTCAGTATATTAACAAAGTCCTTTGAAACTATATTTTCATTTTCAAGAGCATTCCTGGCGCAGGCGACCATCCTGTCCACCATGTGACTCAGATTCACCGCCGTAGGCCGCGAAGAATTGATATAGGCTCCCAGCTTTTCAAACTCTGCCAGAAATTTCGCCTTTTTGCCGCTGTCAAAAGCAGCATCTTCCGTATCCAGCAGACGCTGCTTTACCATAATGCCTTTACCGCAAACGTACATGCCATACGCTGCGCAAATTCCGATGGCCGGAGCTCCTCTCACTGCCAGGCGCTTGATGGCATCGTAAAAATGCTCCGGCAGCGACAGCCCAATGTATTCCAGCTTTCCCGGAAGCTTGGTCTGGTCGATGATGATGACCTCGCGCTCGTCTCCCGACAGCTTGATATTGTCCATACTAACTACTTTTTTCAGGTTTTTTTCCATACACTCTCCTCTTTTCATCCAATCCCTTAATCCCTTGTGATTGTACCATATCCGCCAATACATTTCTATAAATTTTGACTAATGCCTGAATTTTTGCTATATTTTTAGGTGGTACTGGGAAATTTATAGCTTGAAAATACGGAGGATATTATGTTTTTTGATAGCAATATCTGGATGGGCGGCAGCGAAAAGCACCTGAACCTGCTGCTGAACAAAGCCAATCGCCACGGCCTGATCACCGGCGCCAGCGGCACAGGCAAAACCATCACATTGAAAGTCATGGCCGAAGGCTTTTCGGCTGCCGGCGTTCCTGTGTTCCTCGCCGATATCAAGGGCGATCTGGCAGGCATGTGCGCGCCGGGAAAAGACAGTGAAGATATGCAGGGCCGCATCCAAAGTTTTGGAATAGATAACTGGGAATATACAGCATTCCCTACATGTTTTTGGGACGTATTCGGCGAAAAGGGCCTTTTCCTGCGCGCCACTGTCTCCGACATGGGGCCTATGCTTCTTTCGAAGCTGATGAACCTGACGGAAGTCCAGGAGGAAGTGCTGAACTGCGTATTCAAAATTGCAGACGATAACGGGCTCCTGCTGGTGGATACCAAAGACCTCAAGGCCATGCTCAAATATGTGGGCGAACACAAAGACGAATTCACCGCCGACTACGGCAATCTGACGCCTCAGAGCCTTTCCAGCATCCAGCGCAATGTAGTCAGCCTGGAAACTCTCGGCGCAGAAACATTCTTCACCGAGCCAATGCTGGATATAAACGACCTTTTCAGAACAGACGAAAACGGCCGCGGATATATCAACGTTCTCGACAGCGTAAAACTGGGGCAGAACAAGACGCTCTACTCCACTTTCATGCTCTGGCTCATGAGTGAGCTTTACGAAAATCTCCCTGAAGTGGGCGATCTGGACAAACCAAAGGCAGTTTTCTTCTTCGACGAAGCTCATCTTCTCTTTAACGATGCGCCAAAGGTGCTCATCGAAAAAATCGAGCAGGTGGTACGTCTCATCCGTTCCAAGGGAGTTGGCATATATTTTATCAGCCAGAGCCCTGCAGACGTGCCGGACACTATCCTGGCCCAGCTGGGCAACAAAGTGCAGCACGCGCTTCGCGCCTACACTCCGAAAGAACAAAAGGCCGTGAAAGCCGCAGCTGCTGCCTTCAGGCCAAACCCTGCATTTGATACAGAATCTGCCATCACAGAGCTTTCCACGGGCGAAGCGCTTATCTCCTTCCTGGACGAAACAGGCGCGCCTTCCGTGGTGGAACGTGCCAAAATCCTGCCTCCTCAGAGTCAGATGGGCACCATCGATGGATTTTTACGCACCACAGTCACCACTCAGGATGCACTGGCGAAAAAATATATGGAATCTGTTGACAACTACACAGCCTACGAAAAGCTTTCCGAAGTCGAAGCTGAAGCAAATGCTGCAAAAGCCGCTGAAGCTGAAGCTGCCGCTGCTGCCAAGCTCGCCGAAAAGGAGGCCGCTGCAGCCGAAAAAGAAGCTGCACGGCTGGCGAAGAAAAAGACAGGCTATGTATCTTCAGCCGCCAGCCGCGTGGCAGGCAACACTCTGGCTGCAGCCGGCCGCAGCGCCGCCAAAGCAGCCTTCGGTTCTTCCACCAAATCCGTGGGCGGCGCTGTCGCCTCTTCCCTGCTGGGCACAGTAGGCCGAGAAGCCGGAAAATCCCTCGTCAGAGGCCTTTTCGGCTCGCTCAAATAATTCGGGCAGCAATACACAAAAAAGCATCTTAAAATGCCAAAAAATGCCTTCACGGGGATTTTCCCCGGAAGGCATTTTCTTTGTTTATCCTAATTTATATTCTATTTATCTTCCTTATTTTTGCGAAGTTCTTCTTTTGTAGGAAGATTCAGGGATTTGCAGATGGCATCGAAGAGCACTACCGGAATAACAGGTTTTCCGATATGAGCATTCATGCCGGCTTCCTTGGCCTTTTCCCTGTCTTTGTCGGTACTGTTGGCCGTAACCGCGATGATAGGCGCATCGGCATTGGCATTGCCACCCATATTTCTGATTGCCTGAGTAGCTTCATATCCGTCCATATTCGGCATCTGAATATCCATCAGGATAGCGTCATATGAATCTTCTTTTTCGGAAACCATATCAACGGCAATCTTACCGTCTTCAGCCACTTCAGTATTGCTGCCCCACTCCTTCAGGAAATGGTTTTCAATCTCGGCGTTAATCTCATTATCCTCTACCAGGAGGATTTTCTTGCCTGCCAGAGCATTGAACGGATACTGGCTTTCTGCATAAATCTTTTCGGCAGTGGCATTGATGTCCGCTTCGATCTCGATAAATACAGCTGTGCCTTCGCCAGGTGCTGTCTCAATCCAAACCTTACCACCCATATCTTCCACGATGCTCTTAACAGCGGAAAGGCCCATGCCTATACCCTGAACACCGGACTGAGTGGTGGTCTCTCCCCTTACGAAAGGCTCAAATGCATGCTCTGCCAATTCTTCGTTCATTCCCGGGCCATCATCTTTTATAACAAATGTAAATAGCCCGCTTTCAGCAGATTTGCCCGGTTTTTGAGTAACCTCCAGGCTCACATGTCCGCCTTCAGGCGTAAAATTGATAGCATTCTTTAATATATTGGAAAGCGCCTGCCCCAGATGCATCGGGTCAATTTTGATACAAACGCTGCAATTCTCAGCCACAGAACTTGAAAGGTTCATCTTCTTGCCCGGCGAATAAACCTCCGCCAAAGCCATAGTATCCTCCACAAAGCCTCTGAGAGTAATGGTCTGAATCTCTATGCGCCGTTTGTTACCGCCACTGACTGAGAAATTCAGCACATCTTCTATCATTCCCACAAAATGTTTTCCCGCCAGCTCTGCCTTTGAAAGGAATTCATATGCCTCACTGCCTTGCTTCAATTCGCTCTTTGCCATAGCCAGATAGCCCATGATGGCGTTGAGCGGAGTATTCAAATCGTGTGACATATTGAAGATAAATTCATCCTTCTGCTTGGCTGCAGCCTCGGATTTTTCCAAAAGGTCCTGCAATCTTGCCACATTAGCCTTTCCCTCACGCACAATATTGTCAATATTGCGGAGAGCCGCTACATAGTTGTGAGTACGCTCAAACTGATGCGTCTTGATGAATATAGTCTCGAAATAAACATATTCCGGATCCTGAGGCGGCGGATTAAAATTGATCCTGTACTGTACACCGCAAACATCCTTTGTCTTGAATTCTTCTGCTATATGTTCGGGCCGTACAGCCTCTGCAAAGTCGTCCCAGTCATCCGGATGCACGATGGAGCGCTGGAAATCTTCAAGTTCTTTTGCCTTTATATCCTCAAGCTCCCCGAAATTTTCGTCTGTGAATTCCTGAACGACCTCATTTCCGTGCTCGTAAGCATAGAGATTTTTGCCCGTATCCAGATTTGTCAAATATATCAAATCATAATTTTTCGCAAGAGCGGTAATCAGCTCATCACGCAAAGAATCAGCTTCAGGATTCAACACTTTCTTTTCTTTTTTCTCACCTTTACTTTCTTTTTTCATATTTGCCCTCGTTTTTTTAATTTTCAAACAAATACTGCCATCCTTATTGTAACACAAAAGCCGTTTACTTTTCAACGGCTTTATTGTTTTTACCTATTAAGTTTTTCAAATTCTTTTGCAAAACGCTCCCAAGGGAATCCCACGATATTGTCATAGTCCCCCTCTATGGAAGTTATGTATCGCTTAAAATGTCCCTGAATAGCGTATCCCCCGGCTTTGTCATACGGTTCTTCCGTTCCGAGATAACTTTCAAAGTCATCATCTTCGTAGCTGCCAAAATTCACCTTGGATACTTCCGCAAATGACACCCTTGCAGGCTCTCCCGCGCGCAGGATGGTCACTCCCGTCACCACATAGTGACTTTCGCCCTCCAGCTGCCGCAACATTTTCTCTGCATGAGCCCTGTCTTTTGGCTTGCCTATCACGCTCCTGTGATAAACTATGGTGTCTGCCGCCACGATAAAAGGTCTTCTTGCCAGAAGCCTCTCCGACCCTTCTTTTCCGAAACGCGTTTCCCCCTCGATAAGCCTTCGTTCCACCCAGAGGGCTTTTTTCAGCGAAAGAAACCGCACCACATCTTCTTTTCCCATTTCCCACGGCAGATTTTCATCGCATTCGGGCTTGATCACGATAGGCGTAATACTATGCCTTTTCATGATTTCTATCCTGCGCGGAGACGATGAGGCCAAAATAATGTCAAAATCCTGCTGCATCTTATTTCCCTTCCTCGGAAATTGAATCCCTGATTTCGTAGAGCCACCAGGTCAGTCGATTTATCTGATTTATCCTGTGAGCCACAGTATAGGCATTTTCTTCCCTGTAAAGCAATATGCTGTTCAGCGTTTCGTACAGGTCATCGCAGAGTCTGTCCACCTTCTCGATGAATTCCTCGTAACCCATCTGTGAAATGCCTGCCGGCAGCTCATCTATATCATAAGAATATTCCATTCCGAAGAGCTCATCCACTTTTTCGGAAAGGTTGATCCTGATAATATTCAGGTGCACTTCGAAGCCGAATTTCTGCTGGCGCGCGTATTCCTTCTGGGTGTCGATAAATTCCTTGATCTGAGCGAATCTGTCATCCAGATCTTCCATGCGCATATTCATGGCTTTCCAATAAAACCTCAGCTGGCTGGTGGTCTGTGCGATAATGTCGCGCAGCTTCTTCCTCCCCGACTCTTCCATGATCTTTTCGGAAATTTTTTCATAATCCGAAAGGATGGCAGTTTTCAACGCTTCCACACCCTCGCCTGTCTTGGCGGATACCGGGAATATTCTGATGCTTTCTGCTCCCGTCAGCTGACATATCAATTGGTTGCAATAATCCGTGTAAGCTTTAAGATCCGCCTCCGCGACGGTATCGGTCTTGTTCACGGCGAAATAGAATTTCCCCACATATTCGCCGGTATTCTTCAAAAATTCAATTTCTATCTGATTGATAGGGCTGTCCACCGAAAGCAGGAAAATGACTCCATCGCTTTCCTTCAGGTAGTCGTAGGCAGTTTTGGTATTATTCTGGTGAAACGATCCCACGCCCGGTGTGTCCACAAAGGTGATGCCGCTTTTCAGAAAATCCGAAGGTGCCTGCATCAATACTTCTTCCACGCCCAGCTCATTGTTGGAATTCTGCTGTTCACTGACATATTCGGGCAGCTGTGCCGCATCGATTTCTTTTCTGATGCCGTTTTTGAAAAGCACTTCGCATTTTTTGCTGTCGCCGTACACTACCTTGGTTACGGCGCTGGTGATAGGCACGATACCTACGGGAAAGAGCTCATGCTCCAATATGCGGTTTGACAGGCTGCTCTTGCCGCGCTTAAACTGGCCGATCACGGAGATGTTGATCCTGCCGGATTTCAGTCGTTCCAGGAGCTTAGCTGCCGCTCTCGCCTGTCCGCTGCAGGCCTCGTCTTTTGAAAGCAGGTCGTACACCCGCTGCGTTTTTTCGATAATCTCTGACATACATATCCCTTTCTATCGTTACTTCGTTAGTCATTTCGTTAGTCGCGTCGCTAGTCACTATGCTATTTTACCACAAACCGCGCCAAATTCATACCCACAGTATCAAACTGCATGATATCTATGAAACTGCTCGCCGGCACGAAAAAAGCAGCGGGGTTAACCGCTGCTTTGTGTTTGAAATCGTGGCTAATTATTTGTTAGCTGCATCGAACAGTGCTTCTGCATTGTCCCACTCTTTGATGATTTCAGGAATTACCTTGTACAGGTCACCTACGATACCGTAGTCAGCTACTTCGAAGATAGGAGCATCCGGATCCTTGTTGATAGCAACGATGAGATCGGAGTTCTGCATACCTGCCAGATGCTGGATAGCACCGGAGATACCGCAAGCGAAGTAGATCTGAGGCTTTACAGTTGTACCTGTCTGACCTACCTGGTGGGAGTGATCAATCCAACCTGCATCTACGCAAGCACGGGAAGAACCAACTACACCGCCAACCTTGTCAGCGAATTCCTTGATGAGCTTGAAGCCTTCAGGACCACCAAGACCACGTCCACCGGAGCAGATGATCTTTGCGTCTGTCAGGGAAACGAGTTCCTTAGCGGACTTAACGATTTCCTTAACTTCTACTCTGATATCGGAAGCCTTGAGTTCAACCTTACCGTTCTTAACAGTTCCCTTAGCACCCTTAACAGGCTGGCACTTCTGCATTACGCCAGGACGAACTGTGGACATCTGAGGTCTTGTGTTCGGGCAAACGATTGTAGCCATCAGGTTACCACCGAATGCAGGACGAGTCTGCTTGAGTCCTGTGTTGTCATCGTTAGGGTCGAGAGTGGAAGTATCAAGAGTAGTGTTCTTCTTGTTGAATTCGATGTAGGAAGAAACCTTGATATCCAGTCTTGTGCAGTCTGCAGTCAGACCGCAGTTTTCTCTTGCTGCTACACGTGGTGCCAGGTCACGACCGATGTGAGTTGCACCGAAGAGGATGATTTCAGGCTTTTCTGTTCTGATATTGTCGCAGATAACCTTTGTGTATCCGTCTGTAGTGTAGTTTTCGAGGAGCTTGTCGGAGAGTACGAGAGCTTCGTCAGCACCGGATTCGAAGCATTCCTGAGCGAGGTCTGCAACCTTTTCTCCACCGATCAGGAGAGCTACTACCTTGGATTCTTCGCCGCGAACGTCGGAGATTTCCTTAGCAAGTCTCTTAGCTTCGCCCAGCAGTTCAAGAGCTACGCCCTGGAGCTTGCCGGCTCTCTGCTCTGTGTAAACCCAAATGTTCTTATAGTCAGCAAAGCGAGGATCAACTCCACCCTTTGTCTTTTCCTTGATAGCGCCAACCTTACATGCTGTGAGGCACTGGTTACAGTTGGAGCACTTTGCGTTGAGCTGTGCAACCTTACCGGTTTTGTTACCGGAGTATGGTACTAAATCAAGACCGTCATAAGGGCATGCCTTGAGGCACAGTCCGCAGCCTATACATTTTTCTTTGATAATTTCTACTGCCATTTCTATTCCTCCTTAAACCTATTAGATAGCGTGCTTGCCCTTGAGTGCAATAAGAAGATTCTTAGCTACTTCGTTGTCAGTATCGCCGGATACAGTAACGCCCTTGCCCTTTGGAGCAGGTGTGAATGATCTGTAAACGTTTGTAGGAGAAGCTTCCAGACCTACTGTAGCCAGGTCTACGTTTACGTCCTTTGCGTTCCAGAC
>JAEEGL015598250.1_pt1 | contig 10403 bp, 8 predicted proteins | sample 9134231 | NCBI WGS metagenome assembly JAEEGL01 (sample SAMN16246548, study PRJNA631951) | gut metagenome | biome: gut microbiome; feature: rumen; material: fiber-attached | host: Bos | place: Iran: Karaj | collected 2018-10
CCCGGTGATGTACTTTCAGTCGGACAGGAGATCGAAGCAAAGATCATCGACCTCAATATCGAGGACAAGAAGATATCCCTCAGCATGAAGGCTCTTCTTCCCGAAACAGAGGACGAGACGGTTGCAAGCACAGATGCCGAGACAGTAAGCGCAGATGAAGCACCTGCAGCAGATGAAAGTCCTGCAGCAGAAGGAACACCCGCTTCAGAAGAATAATTATTATTATCCCTATGGCGAGGCCATAGGGATTTTTAAAAGGTTTTTGTATGGATGAACTTATCGCAAACGAACTGACAGTTGAAGATGATATTTACCGGCCGCCGTTTTTTCCGGAAAAGGAAAAAACAATATTTTTTGACATAGAGACGACGGGCCTTTCAAGCAGAAATGCCGGGGTCTATCTTATCGGCTACGCAGTGTATGAAAACGAAAAATGGCAGCTCAGGCAGCTTTTTGCGGAGAGGATGAGCGATGAACTAAAGATCCTTAAAGCGGCATGTGACCTTCTTTCTTCTTATGATGCCGTAGTTACCTTTAACGGTGACAATTTTGATATTCCATTCATAAACAAGTCTTTAAAAGACTACGGCATTGAACCCCCCACTATAAAAAGATCTGTGGACCTTTTTAAGATACTAAGGCCCTTTAAGGATTTTCTTGGTCTTGAAAACGCAAAGCAGACTACGTTTGAAAGCCTGCTTGGCTTTGACAGAAGCGATGACAAAAACGGCGGAGAACTGATCCCGGTCTACAAGGAATATCTTAAAGACCATGATGAGCGAAAAAAAGAAGACCTCTTACGGCACAATATGTATGATGTAAGAAGAATGCTCAGCCTGCCCGAAATCTTAAAAATATCCGATGTTATGAAAAACATCCTGCATATTGATAATGTTTCGGCTCAGGCGGACCGGCTGTCTATAGAGTATACCTCGGCATGCAGACTTGCTTTTAAGCTGTCTCATTCTTCCAAAGATATTATGCTTGAGGCAGAAGAAGACAGGGTGCATATCACAGTCCCTGTCTCAGACGGAAAAACAAGATTTTATTATAATGACCCCGAAAATTATTATTACCTCCCCATGGAGGACAGGGCCATACACAAAAGTTTGGCAGGATTTGTTGATTCGTCGCACAGACAGCGTGCCACAAAAGCAAATTGCTACAGCAATGAACCGGTAAGTGTTATTGTAAATGAAAAAAATCTTACAAGATTTATAGATTCTCTTGCGGAAAGGTTTTTGATAAAAGTTAAAGCAAGGTGAAAATTTGTTCGATTTTCGCTTGCGTATTGCCGCGACATAGTGTATAATCATTATGTCATCCGGCAACTATATATCCGGCGGGCAATATGGAGAGAAAATGATCGCATCACTTAAAGGAAGGGTTTTATACAGAGATATTTCATCCGTTGTTATAGAATGCGGCGGAGTGGGCTACGAGGTATTTGTAACTTCATCTGTTATGTCACAGGGGCTTAGCGCGGGCGACGAGATAATGCTGCATACATATATGCAGGTCTCGGAAAACGGGATAAGCCTTTTCGGCTTTTCTTCAAGAGAAGAAAAAAAGCTATTTGAAAAGCTTATTTCGGTAAGCGGAGTGGGGCCTAAGGGCGCTGTTTCAATTTTGTCCGCTTTAGGACAGACCGGCCTTTTGATAGCCATCGCAACAAATGATCATAAGAGCATCTCAAAGGCACCGGGCATCGGCACAAAGACAGCCCAAAAGATAATACTTGATCTTAAAGACAAAGTAGATACAGATCAAATCGAAAAGAGCACCGGAATCTCGGTGGATGTAAACGAAATATCGGGCTCTGCAGCGGAAGAAGCGCTGATGGCGCTTACTTCACTTGGCTTTAAGGATGCGGAAAGCCGTTCGGCCATCGCTTCAATAAAAGACAAGGATAAGATGGATGCGGAAGCCATACTTGGCATAGCACTTAAAAAACTGGCAAGATAAGGGAAAAAGTAAATGGAAAAAAGGATCATCACAACTGAATTTACGCCGGAGGATTCTTTGATAGAAAATCACCTTCGCCCGCAGACTCTTGCTCAGTATATGGGTCAGGAAAAGCTTAAAGAGACTCTTGGCATATATATAAAAGCCGCCAAAGAAAGAAACGAGGCGCTGGATCATCTGTTGTTCTACGGGCCTCCCGGCCTTGGCAAAACAACGCTTGCAGGTGTCATTGCAAACGAGATGGGTACAAATTTAAAGGTGACAAGCGGCCCGGCAATAGAAAAACCCGGCGAAATGGCGGCCATACTCAACAACCTTTCCGAAGGGGATGTCTTATTTGTCGACGAAATACACCGCTTAAACCGTCAGGTCGAAGAGGTGCTTTATCCCGCTATGGAAGACTTTGTCATAGACATCATGATAGGAAAGGGCGAGACAGCGCATTCCATCAGACTTAAGCTTCCAAAGTTCACTCTTATAGGCGCTACCACCCGGGCAGGTCTCTTAAGTGCGCCCCTTCGAGACAGGTTCGGAGTCATGCACAGAATGGAATATTACACCCGGCCGGAACTTGAAAGCATTATCAAAAGGTCGGCAAAGGTCCTTGATGTGGAAATAGATGACGAAGGCCTCGCAGAGCTTGCCAAAAGATCAAGAGGAACCCCCAGGCTTGCAAACAGGCTCCTTAAAAGAGTAAGGGATTTTGCTCAGGTAAAATACGGCGGGGTGATAAATCTTGAGGCAGCGGAATATGCTCTCGATATTCTTGGCGTGGATCCTTTGGGGCTTGACGCAAACGACAGGAAGATCCTTGAAAGCATAATATACAAATTCGGGGGAGGCCCTGTCGGTCTTGACACTCTGGCTGTTTCACTGGGAGAAGATGTCGGCACTTTGGAAGATGTATACGAGCCCTATCTTATTCAAAACGGTCTTTTGATGAGGACCCCGCGGGGAAGGGTTGCTACAGAGGCCGCTTATGCGCATCTTGGCATAGAAAATGCATAAAAACTATTGTATATTTTCTATTTTGTGTGTATAATCAAAACAGTAAATCTCTGTTTTGGAGGCGCATGATGCAGGACAATAATACAGTGGAAGTTATGATCGGCGGCAGGGTATACAATCTGTCGGGCTATGAGGATGTAAGCTATTTGCAAAAGGTTGCAGCGTACATAAACGGGCGCGATCAGGAGCTTATGAAGCAGACAGGTTACGCAAAGCAGAAGCCTGATATGCAGAATGTACTTTTGCAGCTTACACTGGCAGATGATTATTTTAAATGCAATCGTGAACTCGAAAACATCAAAAGAAAATATCATGATCAGGAAAAAGAGATGTACAGGCTCAAGCACGAGCTTGTTTCGATGAAGATGAAATATCAGACAGATAATAAGTGATGAAAGGGCCTCTTTGATTAAGAGGCCCTTTACTTTAAGAGGTTTGTATGTATAAAAAATGTGAGCTTTTGGCACCGGCGGGTTCTGCTTTGTCACTAAAAGCCGCGATCAATGCCGGCGCCGATGCGGTATACATGGGCGGTCCCGCTTTTTCGGCCAGGGCATACGCGGACAACCCATCCGTTGATGAATACCTTTCGGCGCTTGATTTTGCGCATATAAGGGATAAAAAGGTCTATCTTACCATAAATACTCTTTTTAAAGAAAGGGAGATAGAAGAAAAACTTTATGATTACCTTTTGCCTTTTTATAAAAACGGGATCGATGCGGTGCTCATTCAGGATCTGGGCGTTCTTTCTTTTGTAAGAAGAAACTTTCCAGGTCTCATTACCCACATAAGCACGCAGATGACGGTCACCGGGGCTTATTCCGCGGAATACTTTAAGAGCCTTGGCGCAAAAAGAGTTGTCCCCGCAAGAGAGCTTTCCTTTGAAGAGATAAAGAAGATAGCCGCGACCGGCATAGAGGTGGAGTGCTTTGTTCACGGCGCCATGTGTTATTCATATTCGGGCAAATGTCTTTTTTCAAGCCTTGCGGGCGGAAGAAGCGGTAACAGGGGCAGGTGCGCCCAGCCTTGCAGGCAGTGTTACGATCTTTTTACCCCTGCCGGAAAAAAACTGAACCGGGCGGGAGAAAGATATCTTCTCAGTATGAAGGATATGAATGCTCTTTCTTTGCTTCCGCAGATCCTTGACGCAGGTGTGTGTTCACTGAAAATAGAGGGAAGAATGAAAAAGCCCGAATACATCGCAGGCGTCGTATCGATATACAGAAAATATCTTGATATGGCAGAAGAGATTCTATATAGTGATGCATCTTTTGGAAGCGCAGATAAAAAATATATCGTTTTGAAGGATGATGAAGACAAGCTCTTTGATCTTTTTAACAGAAACGGTTTTTCGAAAGGCTATTACGGGCAGAGAAACGGCCGTGATATGATGAGCCTTAAAGAGACGTCGTTTCGCGCGCATGACGAAAGCTTTATAGGCAGGATCAATGATGATTATATAAAAAAGGATATTCGACGGAATGTCCAAATGGAAATCGTCATGAAACAAGGCCAAAATATAAAGGTCCTGGTATATGACGATGAAAACAGGCTGGAGCTTTCTTATTCAGCCCCCGATGCCGCAACTATCAGGCCGCTTTTGACAGGGGATGTAAAAAAACAGTTTTCAAAAAGCGGCGGCACTGATTTTAATGTGACGGACATATCGCTCGATATGGATAATGACATTTTTGTTCCCGTTTCGGCAATGAATTCCATGAGGCGAGAAGCGCTCGACAGATTTAAGGAACTGCTTTTGAAAAAATACAGGAAAAATGCGCCGCAAAAGGAAGAGGAAAGCCGTGAAAAGGATCGATATGCCAAAGAAGAGATTTCCGGCATAGAGAAAAGAGTATCGGTAAAGGTTACTTCATATGACCAGCTTAAGGTCTGCCTTGATTCGGGTCTTTTTGACAGGGTCTATTTATCGCCTTTTACAGTTCCTGTAAACGATCTTAAGGATGTATGCGAAAAAATTAAAGCAAGTGGCGCGGAATGCTTTTATTCCTTCCCGGAACCGCCTCGTTATAATGATGAGATCTTCTATGAAAAAAATATCGCTGTCTTAAAAAATGCCGGACTGAGCGGTTTCTTATGCGACAGCGCCGAAAGCCTGTGTTTTGTAAAAAAACATTTTGAAAATGCTTATATCGTGGCAGACCAGGGGCTTTATACATGGAACAAAGAGGCTGCAGGTTCTTTAAGGGATATGTGCGATGAATTGACCTGCCCTGCGGAATTAAACGAAAGAGAGCTTAAAGAAAGAGGAATGCTTAGCTCGGAGCTTGTCGTATACGGCTATCTTCCCATGATGATATCTGCAGGATGCGTATTTAAAAATACTGCGGGCTGCCTTAAGGCTGCACCCGGCAACAACATCGCGGTCTTAAAGGATGACAAAAAACATGAATTTAAGGTCTTGGCGGAATGCAGCTCATGCCGGAACATAATATATAACTGTGTTCCGCTGGTCTTATTTGATGATGAGAAGCTTCTTTCACGTATTTTGGCTGATCATTTAAGACTGTCTTTTACGGTGGAAAACGAAAAGGAAACCCGGGCCGTGATAGAAAGCTTTAAAAAGAAAAAATATGATCTTTTGTTTACCAGGGGACATGTTACAAGAGGTGTGGAATAATTGATAGAACTGTTTACACATATATTACAATATCTGTCCATATCGATCATCGTAATGCTGACCATAAACAGCTATTCGCTGCTTTTTAAGAGCGAGGAGGATGCGGTCTTTGGATACAGGATAAACATATTTTTGACACTGATGCTTCATTTTACGCTTTTTGCACCGGTGCTTTTACAAAATATGCATCTGTATTATCTGGCTTTTTACCTTGCGCAGATGGCATATCTTTTCCTGTTTCCGATCATCTTCAGGGCTGTACACAGACGTTCAAACAGGCTACTTATAAACCTTATGATGATCATGCTGTCCATAGGCCTGCCCATACTTACAAGGCTTGGCAGACAGAAGGCGGTAAAACAGTTCGTGTTCCTGCTTATAGCAAGCGCGGTAGTTTTGTTTATACCGATGCTGCTTAAAAGGTTTGAGACGACAAGAAAGCTTGCGGCCGTTTTCGGCATCCTCGGACTTATGATGCTGACACTTGTTCTCCTTGTTTCAAGGACCACATACGGCGCGAACCTGTCGCTTAACATCGGGCCGATATCGCTTCAGCCATCAGAATTTGTAAAACTTACATATGTTCTTTTGCTGGCGGTGCTTTTCAGAAAAAGGACGGATATTAAAAGAATAGGTTTTGTTACGGCAATAGCGTTGATGCACACCGGGGTCCTGGTGCTTTCAAAGGACCTTGGAGGCGCTCTTATATACTTTGGGATCTTCATTGCCGTACTCTATGTTGCATCCGAAAAGCCTGTGTATCCCGCTTTGGCAGGGTGCGTGCTTGGCGCGGGCGGCGTAGTGGCATATTATCTCTTTTCCCATGTAAGGGTCAGAATAACTGCATGGCTCGACCCCTGGTCGGTCATAAACGATCAGGGATATCAGGTCGCACAGTCGCTCTTTTCATTGGCCGACGGAGGCCTCTTTGGAAGCGGCGTATACCTTGGAAGCCCCAAAAGCATCCCTGTAGTGGAAAAGGATTTTGTTTTTTCCGCGATCTGCGAAGAGCTGGGAGCGATATTTGGAATATGTCTTATACTTTTGTGCCTGTGCCTGCTTCTTGTCATGGTAAAAATGACTATGAAGAATTCCGTTGCGCTTTATAAACTCATCGGTGTCGGCTTTGAAACGGCCTACGGCATACAGACGCTTCTTACCATCGGCGGAGCCATAAAGCTCATACCTTCTACCGGAGTAACTCTTCCCTTTGTCAGCTACGGAGGAAGCTCCCTTATTGCAAGCATAATGATGTTTGGAATACTTCAGGGGCTTTTCATAAAGGGAAACAGGGTAGAGGATGCAAAGAGACTTAAAAAAGAGCTTGAGGAGGCGACTTCGGAGGAGGTCGAAGAGGGCGAAGACGGAAAGAAGATAGTAAGGAAACGCGTAAAGGTTCCAAACAAAAAGCAAAAAGCCCTGCTTAGGCAGGATGATACCATGAGGGGCCTTACAATAACCTCGGTAAAGCCTTCTAAACGGATAGGGATAGGTTTTTCCGGGCTGTTCGTTATATGTATCGTTTATCTTCTGTATTTTGTGCTCATAGGCTGCAATGATGAAAAGATCGTGGCCAATACATATCATACCTCAAGGGTCGGAGGCGCTTCCGAAAAAGTTATAAGAGGCGATATACTCGGAAGTGATATGAACGCTCTTGCTTCTACGACCGTAAGCGGCGGAAAGGAACAAAGAACATACCCTTACGGCAATCTGTTTGCCCATGTTGTGGGATACACAAGCGGAGGCATGACGGGGCTTGAAAGTATTGCGAACAAATATCTGCTTACCGCAACGCGAAACGTTCAGGAAAGCCTAAAGGAAGACCTTTCGGGCTCAAAGAAAAAGGGAGACAGCATAGTTACCACCATTAATCCGGCGCTTCAATATACGGCATATACGGCAATGGGAGACAACACAGGCGCCGTAGTCGTTATGGAAGCCGATACGGGCGATATCCTTTGCATGCTCAGCAAACCGGATTATGACCCCAACAACATGGATGAGATATGGGAAAACATATCACAGCTTTCAAACGGAGAATCCTTCTTTGTAAACAGGGCTACGGGAGGAATGTACCCGCCGGGGTCTACGTTTAAACTCCTGACAATGCTTGCATATTTAAGAAGCGATCCAAAGGGGTATTTAGGCTTTGAATACGACTGTACAGGGTCATTTACCTATGACGGCATTGAAATGAAATGTGCCCAGGGTCATGTCCACGGGCATCTGAACCTTTTCGGAGCGCTTGCGCAGTCATGCAACGGTGCATTTGCCAAAATAGGAACGGGGCTTCCCGATGACACACTTATAAGGATAGCGGATGATTTCCTGTTCAATAAAGAATTTACATTTTATCCAATGCGTCAGAGCAGCCTGCCCGTGAAAGCAGGAATGACCGCAGGAGAGAAGATGCAGATATGCATAGGACAGGGCGCGGTGACCGAAAGTCCACTCCACAACTGTATGATAACCGCAGCCATAGCAAACGGCGGAGTTATGATGCAGCCGAAGATCATAAAAAAGATCGTTTCATCGACAGGCAAAGTGGTAGAAAGCTTTGCGGATACAGTTCTTGCAAGACCCCTTACAAAGGATGAAGCATCCATCATCGAAGAGGCGATGCTTACGGTGACAAAAGAAGGAACCGGCTATCTTGTATATTCGGATGAATATTATTCTGCCGGAAAGACAGGCTCTGCGCAATACGGAAAAGACCCGGACGCTCTGCATGCCTGGTATACAGGCTATGCTTGGAAGGAAAACGGCAAGAAGATAGTTGTCAGCGTGATACTTGAAGGCGGAGGCTCGGGCGGAGTAAATGCCGCACCCATTGCCAAAGCGATCTTTGATCAGTACATGTCGATGACAGATTAAAAAAAACTTGCTTATGCAGAGAAAATCTGCTAGAATATGGTCTGCATGTGCTTTTTGCGCCTGCAGACCATTTTTTACGGAAGGAGGATCATACGTTATGGAAGCAACAAGCTGCGGCGGCATAGTTATATATCGCGGAAAGATCCTTGTTCTGTATAAGAATTACAACAATAAGCATGAAGGCTGGGTAATGCCCAAAGGCACGGTAGAACCCGGAGAGACCTTCGAACAGACCGCGCTTCGTGAGGTAAAGGAAGAAGCGGGAGTGGATGCCGAGATCATTTCATATATAGGAAAGAGCCAGTACACATTCCATGTAAGGGAAGGCTTGGTGGAAAAAGAAGTTCACTGGTACCTTATGAGCTCATCCGGCTATCAGAGCGTGCCGCAAAGAGAAGAGTTCTTTACGGATTCAGGGTATTACAAGTTCCATGAGGCATATCATCTCCTGCAGTATCCGAATGAACAGCAGATCTTAAAGGATGCCTATGCCGAGTACAAAAGAAAAAGACATGCCGGCGAGTGGCCCGATCAGAGTTGACCGAATTTTTCCGAAAAAAGAAAAAATTTCTATTGACAAACAAGGGGCGTTGTGGTAGTATGTCTCGTGTCTTGCAGGTAACGAGGTGTGGCTCAGCTTGGTAGAGCGCTGCGTTCGGGACGCAGAGGTCGTGGGTTCAAATCCCGTCGCCTCGACTTGATCTGGCCAATTGGTCAAGCGGTTAAGACGCCGCCCTCTCACGGCGGAAACAGGGGTTCGATTCCCCTATTGGCTATTAACGCAGATGCTGTCTGCGTTTTTTTTATTTAAACTTAAGGACGTCCATCAAATGAGCAAAAAACGAAGTCTATGACTGAGTTTTTTGCGAATTGATGAACGGATGCTGAATAGTTTCCCTATGAAAGGATTCGAAAATGGACTGGTTCGATTATCTTAAAGTCGTAATAATTGGTATCATAGAAGGTGTTACCGAGTGGCTTCCCGTCAGCAGTACAGGGCACATGATACTTGCCGAAAAATTCATCCCCTTAAACATGTCGGAAGATTTTATGGAGATGTTCAATGTAGTTATCCAGCTCGGCGCGATACTTGCTGTCGTAGTTTCTTTCTTTAAAAAACTTAACCCCTTTGCCTTAAGCAAAGATAAAGAAGAGAAGAAAGACACATGGAAGCTTTGGGGCAAGATAGTTATTGCAGTCATTCCTGCAGGCGTTACAGGCGTACTGCTTGATGACTGGTTTGACGAACACCTTTACAATCCTGTAGTCGTATCCATAGCGCTTATATTCTACGGACTTGTCTTCGTCATAATGGAGACGATAAACCACAAACGGGATTTCAAGATAAAAAAGTTTTCGGATATGCCCATATGGGTGGCATTTCTCATTGGCTGTTTTCAGGTCCTTGCCCTTGTTCCGGGCACATCAAGATCCGGCGTTACGATAATCGGCGCGATGATCCTCGGCTGTTCAAGATTCATTTCCGCCGAATTTACATTCTATATGGCAATACCTGTCATGGCCGGCGCAAGCGGACTGAAAGTTCTTAAATACTTCAAGGCCGGAAACACCTTCGCCTCAAGCGAGATAATAGTGCTTGCCCTCGGCTGCGCCGTGGCATTTGTTGTTTCTTTGTTTGTAATTAAGTTCTTTATGGGGTATGTGAAGAAAAAAGATTTCAGATTTTTCGGATATTACCGCATCGTGCTCGGAAGCGTGATTCTCGGAATACTTTACAGCAACGTGTTTGCGGGTATATTATAATAGAAGAGTGAGACGGGGGGACGGAGTCAGAGTCTCATTTTCGAAACGAAAATGAGACTCTGACTCCGTCCCAATGCCGTTAAGTTAATCCGATGATCAGCGAATAACTATGAAAATACAGCCACGACAAATGGCTCGAACACCTTTTACC
>JAEEGL015598331.1_pt1 | contig 10403 bp, 6 predicted proteins | sample 9134231 | NCBI WGS metagenome assembly JAEEGL01 (sample SAMN16246548, study PRJNA631951) | gut metagenome | biome: gut microbiome; feature: rumen; material: fiber-attached | host: Bos | place: Iran: Karaj | collected 2018-10
CCGGATAAATCCTTTAATCCGAAGATCACATGCGGTATTAGCTAATCTTTCGACTAGTTATCCCTCAGTTTGGGGTCCGTTCCCACGCGTTACTCAGCCGTCCGCCGCTCGTCAGCAGCTTCACTGTTCCCTCGTATCAACCAACTTGCTATCTAGCCAAGTGTGACAAGAGAACGGTGAAGCCCTGTTACCGCTCGACTTGCATGTATTAGGCACGCCGCCAGCATTCATCCTGAGCCAGGATCAAACTCTCCATTAAAGACTCTAACGAGTCGAAAAATTTGAAAACTCAAATATAAAAGACTGACGATGATAAAGTTCTAAAAGAACTTAAATTGCACAACTAAATTGTTAATTTTCAAGAGACCACTAAAATAATATCTCGCAGTTTCTTAGACTGTAACCATCTTATCTCAAATCTCAAAAAGTGTCAAGGACTTTTTTGATTAATTTTTAGATTTTTTATCCAAGAATTCCAAAAACTGCTACGCCAATCAAAATTCCTAGCAAAATCCCGACCAAAACCTCAATTTTAGTGTGTCCTTCAATCACCTTCACACTCTTTTCGTCGATTTTTTGTTTTTCAATAATCTTATTGATCTTCTTTCCCTGTTCTCCAGTCGCATATCTTACATTCACCGCATCATACACAATCACGATCATCATGCAAAGCGCCAAGGCAAAAATTATCGAATTAAAACCTTCGTGAAACCCAATATATGTAGTTGCAGCGCCAAAGCTCGCCGAATGCCCAGATGGCATACCGCCAGATTTAACAAGCCAGCTTAAAACTTCTTTTGCTTTCAAACCCTTTTTACGGTTAAAAATCAGAAAAATGATTAATTTTAGTATCTGTGCCAAGGTAAAACCCAGCACAAAAGATAATATTACATAGATACCCATAACCGTATTATATCACAAGTGCTTATTTTTTCTCTTCAGCTTCTTCTTCATCTGGGAGCACGATACCAATCGAGGCTACAGTGTCACCTTCGCTCATCTTCATAATTCTTACCCCTTGGGTAGCACGCCCAAGTGTTGGAATTTCTTTCATCGCCACTCTGATAGCTTGACCTTTAGTAGACATCATAATCACCTCTTTTGCGAGCGGGTCAAGCGTATGCACAGCAACAATCGGACCAGTTTTTGCTGTTACAGCTGCCACCTTAATACCAACGCCGCCTCTTCTGTGTGCTGGGAAATTAGATACCAACGTGGCTTTTCCGTATCCGTTAGCGGAGACTGCGAGAAGTTTTTGATCAGGGTCGGTAATCACATCCATACCTACAATTTCGTCTTTTGGCCTGAGTCTCATACCCCTCACACCTCTAGCAGCACGGCCCATACTTCTGACTTCGCCCTCGTTAAATCTTGTAGCTTGGCCTGCTGAAGTCGAAATCACAATGTCATTCTTGCCGGTTGTTCCTTGTACCCACTTTAATTCATCACCAGCGTCTAGTTTGATTGCCACAATACCATTGGAACGAATGTTGAAGAAATCCTTAATTGGAGTTTTCTTGATGGTGCCCTTCTTAGTCGCCATGAATAAGAAGCCGTCTTCCATCCCTGTTCCTTGCTTGATAATCGCGGTAATTTTCTCTTCTGGGTGCATATTGAGCATATTTACGGCCGCTGTACCCTTTGCTGCAAGGGATGCCTGTGGGACTTCGTATGCTTTAAGCCTAAAAATTCGTCCTTGGCTTGTGAAGAATAGCAAGAAATCGTGCGAATTTGCTGTAATAATCTGTGAAATGACATCTTCTTCCTTAGTCGTCATGCCGCGTTTACCCTTTCCGCCTCTGTTCTGACGGCGGAAATCGTTTTGAGAAACGCGTTTCATATAATTCTCAGTCGTGAGCAAAATTACGCTTTCTTCCTCTGGAATTAATTCTTCTTCAGAGAATTTACCGACTTCGTGATTAATAATCTTGCTACGCCTTTCGTCACCATATTTCTCTTTAGCGGCAAGAAGCTCTTCCTTTACCACATTAAGGACTTTCTTCTCATCAGCCAAAATCTCTTCTAGTTTCTTGATGAGTTCATGAATCTCTTTGAGTTCGGCCTCAATTTTATCTCTTTCGAGACCTTGAAGTCTACGAAGTTGCATCTGTAGAATAGCTTGAGCCTGGATTTCAGACAAACCAAATCTCTTCATCAACTGCTTGTCGGCATCATCATAACTGGCGCGAATCACCTTAATAATTTCGTCAATATTATCAAGCGCGATCTTCAAACCTTCTAAGATATGGGCGCGTTCTTTTGCTTTTTTAAGATCAAATTCGGTCCTTCGGCGTACTACTTTTTGACGGTGTTTAATAAATTCGGCCAAAATCTCTTTAAGCCCCAGAATTCTAGGCTGAATACCGTCCACCAGCGCGAGCATATTATAGTGGAAAGTAGTCTGAAGAGCAGTCATCTTATAGAGCTGATTTAGAATCTTCTTCGGGAAGGCATCCTTTTTAAGCTCTATCACAACTCTAATCTTGCCACGAGCCGACTCGTCTCTGGCATCAGAGATATGATCGAGTTTTTTGCTAAGTACCAGTTCCCTAACCTTCTCAATAAAGGCCTCTTTGCTCATCCCGTAAGGAACTTCGGTGATTACAATATTATATCTACCGCCTTTGCGCTCCTCGATATTAGCTACGGCGCGAATCGTCACCGAGCCTTTACCTGTAGCATAAGCTTGCTTCATTGGTTCGCCACCGTAAACTTCTGCCCCTGTTGGGAAATCCGGACCTTTAACGTATTTCATTAATTCATCGAGGGTAATCTCTGGGTTGTCGATTTGCGCCACCGTAGCATCGACTAACTCACCGAGGTTGTGTGGTGGAATATTAGTAGCCATACCGACGGCGATACCCATCTGACCGTTCAAAAGAATATTAGGCAAAGATGCTGGCAAAACTACCGGCTCTTGCTCGGTACCGTCGAAATTATCTCTAAAATCAACTGTATCTTTCTCAATATCCGTCAAAAGTTCCGCCCCAACTTTATCCATTCTGGCCTCTGTATAGCGGTAAGCAGCTGGCTCATCACCATCCATTGAGCCGAAGTTACCTTGGCCCTCAATCAAAGTGTAGCGCATCTTCCAAGGCTGGGCGAGATTCACCATTGCCATATAGATAGAAGAGTCACCGTGTGGGTGATATTTACCCATGACGTCACCGACGATACGAGCGGACTTAACTGTGGCATGCGGAGCCTTCCAGCCATTCTTATTCATCGTATAAAGAATACGACGGTTTACTGGTTTAAGACCATCTCTTACATCAGGGAGAGCACGATCTACGATCACCGACATCGAATATCTTAGGAAGTAATCTTCCATCGTATTCTCAACCGTGCGGACCTCAATGCCCTTTTCTTTTACCACTTCGCCTTCAACCGGTTGCTCAACGTTCTCTGTTAATTTCTTCTCAGGTTCTTCTACATTTTCGATTTTTTTCTTATCTTCTGCCATGATTCCTCCTAAAAGTCCAAATCATTAAGGTCAACCGAAGCCGCCCTAGATTGTATAAAGTTTTTTCTCAGATCTGCTTGGTCACCCATCAGTTTCGTAAAGATCGCATCCGCCTTCTCGGCATCTTCGATGTTAACTCTGACCAAAATACGATTTTCAGGGTTCATTGTGGTTTCCCAAAGCTGTGCAGCATCCATTTCACCAAGACCTTTAAACCTCTGTTGCGCAGTATAACCAGCTTGTTTAAACCTCTCGGCTTCCTCGTCAATCTTGACGCCGTTAGCTTTTCGCTCAGCAATCTTCTCTGTTAGAGTTTTTTCTAGAGCTTCTTCGTCATAAATATAATCAATTTTGCGAGTTGCGCCAGTACCCTTAATCAAACCAAATAGTGGCGGTTTTGCTAGATACACATGCCCTTGTTTGATCACCTCTGGCATATATCTGAAGAAGAATGTTAAAAGCAGAGTTGAAATATGCGAACCATCCACATCGGCATCGGTCATGAATACAATCTTGTGATAACGAAGCCCTTCGATATTGAATTGTTCACCAATACCTACGCCAAGCCCCTTAATCAGAGAGACGAGCTCTGCGTTAGCAAGCATCTTATCAAGCCTTGCGCGCTCGGTGTTAAGTACCTTACCACGGAGTGGCAAGATCGCCTGAATCTTAGAATCGCGCCCTTCTTTTGCGGAACCGGCCGCTGAGTTACCCTCTACGATAAAGAGTTCACAATCTTCAGCGTGACGAGAAGAACAATCGGCGAGCTTCGAAGGAAGATTTAGCCCCTCAAACGCCCCTTTACGGATAACATTGTCTCTAGCTGCCCTGGCTGCTTTGCGTGCCCTGGCTGCCAAAGTAGCTTTAGAGACGATTTTCTTTGCAATTGCTGGGTTTTCTTCGAGATAATAGCCAAAATACTCAGACATTACCTTATCGACATAGCCACGCACTTCTGGATTACCTAGCTTGTTCTTGGTCTGACCTTCAAATTGTGGATCTGGGAGCTTTACCAAAATTACCGCTGTGAGACCTTCTTTAATGTCGTCTCCTGTTAGGTTGTCTTCTTTCTCTTTAAGAAGTCCACTTTTTCTAGCATAGTCATTAATCGTTCTATTAAGCGCCGTTCTAAAACCTACCACATGCATACCACCATCAGGAGTAAGAACGTTGTTAGCGAACGGTTTCATAATTTCTGCGAACGAATCATTGTATTGAACAGCAATTTCCACCTCAGAATCTTCAATTTTCTTCTCTACATAAAAGATATCATCCGAAAGCACCTCTTTACCATTGTTAAGGCGCTTTACATAGCTCTTGATACCGCCTTCGAAGTAAAATGTTTCGCTCTTCCCTGTACGCTCATCTGATACGGCAATCAAAATCCCCTTAGTTAGATAAGCCTGATGTCTAGCATAGCTCGAAACCCAGCTGTAATCAAAGGTAACTGTCTCCTTAAAAATCTCTGGATCTGGATAAAAAGTAATCGCTGTACCCCTCTTGGTGGTATTCCCAAGAATCTGAAGTTCCGATTCTGGTTTACCGGTATCAAATTCAATGTGATGAATCCTGCCATCTCTGTAAACCTCTGCCACCATGTGTTTAGACAAAGCGTTTACTACCGAAGAACCTACACCGTGAAGCCCAGATGATACCTTATATCCACCATCACCGAACTTACCACCAGCGTGTAACACTGTTAACACTGTCTCTAGAGTGGATTTACCAGTTTTTGGGTGAATATCTACAGGGATACCACGACCGTTATCCTCAACTTTCACACCACCATCGTTCAAAATGGTGATATCTACTCTGTTTGCTTCCCCAGCAATCGCTTCATCGATTGAGTTATCCGCAATCTCTTTAATTAAGTGATGCAGACCATCATACCCAGTCGAACCAATGTACATACCAGGGCGTAGTCTTACTGGTTCTAGCCCCTCTAGAACCCGAATTTCGGACGAATCATAATTATCGGATCCACCGCTTTTCTTATTTTCAGACATGAAGAATTACCTCAGCTTTAATTTACTATACTATTATATATAACTTTTTCTCTATTTTCAAGAGGTTTAACGCAGTTTTATAACCTGTTCATGTTGTAAAATATCAGAATCATCGGGCTCTTCTTGTTTTTGCGGTTTTACAGCCTGTTCCTGCGGCTTTTCACTTTGGTCCGCGTTCATATCCACCTTTGCATCTTCAACCGCCACAGCAGGGCTCTCAGGCTTTTCTAGCGGCATTTCTGGTTCAGGTTCAACGTCCTTAGGCAATGATTCATTCTTTTTTGCCTGACTCTCCTCAATTTCCTGCTTTCTCTTCGCCCAATTAGCCAAAAAGTCATTCTTTTTCTCAGATTTTGGCACCACCTCTTCCTTCTGTCGAAGACCATTAGCATCTGACTCTTTGATTTCTGCCTCGGGCTTCAAACTCGAATCATCTTTTTGCGTTGTCCACCTCTCTTGAATTTCCTGCTCCACCTCTGCACGCGTCTTAGCGTATTTCGTTGCAGTATAAATCTTAAGATTGTTCATTAACTCTTCATTTGGATCGCCCATCGGTGGCAAAAGCTTCATCGTAAACGGAGAAGACGGCATGCCAAACATCATTACCTTCGCAATAGCCGCATGGTTCATCGTCTTCGTTAAATCCTCAGCCGTAAACGTAGGAGAGAAAGCTTTCACCATCAAATCTGCATCTGTTACACCAATACGACCACATATTATCGTACCTACGTTACCCAAAATTGCTTCTCTAATTTTCTCTGTTAATTGTGTCATAAACTGGTTCGCAATAATCAAATTTAGACGATATTTTCTTGCTTCAGAGAGAATTGACTCGAAACTATCAGTAGCGAAATTCTGGAACTCATCTACATAAAGACAGAAATCTCTACGCTCTTCCTCTGGAGTGTCCGCCCTACTCATTGCCGCCGCTTGGAACTTCATCACAAAAATCATACCTAGAAGCTGCGCGTTAAGGTCACCTAATCGTCCTTTAGAGAGGTTTACAAGGAATATCTTATTAGTATCCATAATTTCACGAATATTAAATCCGGATTTCGTCTGTCCGAGAATATTTCGCATAATTGTATTAGAGAGGAATGGCCCCCATTTTGAAGTAAACCAGGTAATCACTTCACCAGCGTCACTACTCTTCTGCGAAGCTGGAAATTCCTTAGTCCAATAGTCATACACCGCTTTATCCGTTACGTATTTTAGTTTAGACTTTACAAACTCTGGATCAGTAAAACATTGTGGAATATCAATGAAAGTCGCACCATTAGGGTCCGACATCAAGAGCAACGCCGCATTTCTAAACATATGCTGACCACGTGGCCCAAAGAATCCCTGATTTGTCGGATCAAATAGGCTTTGCAACATATTGATTCCCTCTTGGACGATAAAGTCCTTCTGATCAGGAGAGCTAAATTCAAACATATTCATACCAACCGGATGCTCTATATCTGCTGGATCAAAATAGATAACGTCATCAATTCTTTCTTTTGGTACCCTCTGAAGGAGTGCCTCTACAGCATCACCATGTGGATCTATAAAGGCAAAGCTACGCCCATCACACATATCCTGAAAAGCAATATTTTCAAGAAGGACAGATTTACCCATACCAGTTTGACCGATAATGTATGTATGTCTTCTACGGTTATCGTCGTCCAAATATATTTTCTTCGATTCGCCCCTAAACTCATTTACGCCAAGCAGAATGCCTTCTGCGGTAAGCTTAGCCGGACCATCCACCTGTTTCACTAACTGCCTTTCAACCTGACTGTTTGGAATCGAATTCTGTGATGGTAAATGGAAAATTGACGCAAGCTCAATACTGTTCAATACCATTCCTGCCTGTTTTTGCGGGAAAAATCTCAGCACGTAATCTTTTACTAGTTCCTTACTCTGTTTTTGTTTATAGGTAAAACCGTTATTCATCTGTGAATCAAATTGTGAAAACGCTGCCACTACCCCACCGGCCATAGCCTCAGCTTTTGGTTGCGATTTGGAACTCGCAACGATTCTAATCAATGTCTCGAAACCAGGATATTTGGTCTTTTGTTCAATCGACTGAATCTCCTCTTGCTGAAGATTCGTCAAAACTTTTTCCTCAGGTTTATCAGACTCATGCATCTCTGGCGGATGCCATAACGCTTCGGACAAATCTTTTAAGAACCAGCCTATCTTCTCCAATATGTTCATGCTGCCAAATGTTTTATTTTTCCTCCCATCCTTTATATTTTTTACCCAGTCGGTCGATTTTTTTATCCAACCACCATCAGTTGGACGAATCATAATTTGAACGGCCATGCCATCATCATCTTTGGCTGACGACATCGCTCCTAGTATTGCAAGGCTTGCATCTTTTTTAAGTTTGTCATAGGTCTCAATCGGATATACAAACTCTTTTTTCAACTCCAATTCTCCACCTGCCACCCCAGAAACACCGCCTTCTTTCGAAAAAATATTCTCTTCATACACTTCTTCTACTCTAGCCGTCGGATATGCTGAGAGCACTGCTTGCTTCACCGTCTCCGTTAATACCGCTGGCGTCATTGCGTAATATTTTATTGTTCCATCTTTAGCTACAATTTCAAACGAAATGTGTTTTTGCCCATTAATTCTCGTTTTAAAACCCTTAGCAAGGGTTGAAGAAATAATAGAGTACATCACCTGAGCCTGGTCAAGCTCCTCGTTCATCACATCTGTTTCGTTACGTCCATTCGCATTGATGTCATCCGTAGAAGGGGGCAAGTGTATAAGCATCGGAACCATTTTGAGTGCACGTTCATAGTTTTTTGCCTTGCGTGTCTTATTAGAATGCTTAGCAATCAAAAAGGCTATCACAATCAAACATATCGCCACCCCAACTGCAATATAAGCCCACCTTTCCATTATGCCGTATTCCTATCTCCTATATGACGCCCGAACGCTTCTTCCAACATCTTGTCCCTCCACTTTTGTAAAGAAATCACCGCGCCATAGGCATCACCTTTATTTATTTGCTTATTAATATCTTTCTCTACGGCATAAGTCTGCTTGTCTGTCAGTTTGGTAAGATTTTTTGAAATAGTCTGTCCCTGATCATCCATAAATTCTAGCTCTTCGTTCGCAGAGATAAATCCATCACCATTAGCATCCGCAGCGGCCAAAGTTTTATCTATCTCTGTCGCAAAATCTACTACCTCACCAGAATTCCCATTTTCACTCAGCGGTTCACCATAGTTCGGCCCAGCATTAATCAGGCTCTCGCCACTGTTACTACTGGCTATTACTTGATTGCCTGAGCCACTTCCGTAAAAACTTTCAGCCTCATCGTTTTCCCCACCAAAAACCGAACCACTCTGCTCTATAGCTCTATCAGATATGCTGCTGCTTGGAAAAGGAACGGTTTTACCCGTATCACTACCTCCAAAAATAGCACCTTTTGTATCCATAAGCTTTATTGTATCACACTATGCTCTTTTTATCACTAAAAAACATCCAAGAAAAACAAAAATTCCTACCCCAATAAAAGTGAAGATATTGGCCGATCCAAACGATTGCATAAGAAGAAGCATAATCGGAGCAAAGGCAATTACGCCTACACAAATATAATCTTTTCTTTTAAGCTCACCTTTCTTCCCTAGCATTCTTCTAAAAATTCGCCACAAGCCCAAAAAAACACAAAAAAACAGCAGATAAACTGTTGTGAAAAATACTAAAACCCCGAACGGACCAACCGTTGTCGGGGTTGTGAAATTCAACATAACAAGCAAAATAACTAAAGCAATTATCCCCAGTGCGATAAAAATATGATTACGCATAACGCAATTATATCACGCTCTTGCTTTTATTTAGCTAAATTATGAGACATATAAAATGCTCCACCCCCAAGATAAGGGCCTTTAGAGTGGAGGAATTATCTGGCGCAATAACATTACTTTAAGCCACAATTCTCTACCACTCTTTAGGCTTTTGTCTGCTCCACATATAGTGAAGCATGATCCTTACTAGCGATTGCAATCTATATTTTCGATTTGTTTGTTTTATATTTAAGGTACGATAGATTTTTTAATCACTAATGCGCTCTACGCTATTTTATTTAGCGGAGCCCTAGGTAATTCCTAAAATTGTAATTTATGGCTAGAAATTACCTTTTCGCCCGCTAAATCTAATTATTTATCTTTCATTTTATTTCCTTTTTTGTCTTAGTCTTTCGACTCTTTCAGAATAGCATAATTATTATAAAAACTCAATACTATACACATAAAATGTGTTGTTTTTTTTACAATATTACTCTGTTGATGCGTGAACAATTCTGTTGTACAAATTACAACATTCTTATCCAATATTTCTCCATTTTGCAGTGTCCATCGCACAAATCACGGTTTTTAACTCGTTCCTCGTGTTTTTGCTAGCACCAAAAGTATTTACTCAATTCACATATTGTACACGCATACTTAACTCTTCGTTTTGTCATGATAAATAATGCCAAACGCGTTCGTCTTTACATACAACATAAAAAATTGTATGCTGCATTAATTTAGTATTTTCAATATATGCACGTTTCATTGTTTTTTTGTTACGTATTTTATTTCCAAATGATTACACATTAACTATTTCATTTATACCAACATTTTTCAAAGCTCGTTTTCACTATTCAATTTTGCAACAAGTTCAACCATCACGATCAAACATTATGAATACTACTTTCTCGATCACATAGCATTTTGTCAGCAAAATTCACAACGTTCACATTTTTTGCTTAAATTTACTTGTGGAAAACTCTGCAAAAAATGTAAAAAAATTGTGCAAAAAAACTATTGACACAAGCATTTTTCTGCCGTATTATAGAGATAGCTTTTGAATAAAATAATTATACAAAAGCCAAAAACAAAAATTATAGCCAAAAAACTCCACATTCTCTTAAAAGACCGGCTTTCCTCGCAGTTGCC
>JAEEGL015794446.1_pt1 | contig 10403 bp, 6 predicted proteins | sample 9134231 | NCBI WGS metagenome assembly JAEEGL01 (sample SAMN16246548, study PRJNA631951) | gut metagenome | biome: gut microbiome; feature: rumen; material: fiber-attached | host: Bos | place: Iran: Karaj | collected 2018-10
CGAGGCGACCCACGCCCCGATGACCATCATCCCGGAGATGTTCAACAAGACGGACATCACCATCGACAAGATCATCAAGCTCACCGTCTCCACGATCCTCAAGCGCAACATCCTCGGTATCGGCTACGGCACCGTGGTGGTCGCTGAGGGCGTGTTCCACGACCTGGCCGCCGACGACATCAAGGCTGCCGGCGTGCACATGACCTACGACGAGCACGGCCACCCGGAGCTCGGCAAGATCAGCAAGGCCGTCCTCTTCAACGAGCTGCTCGAGAAGGAGCTCAAGAAGCTCGGCCTCAAGGCCAAGACCCGTCCGATCGAGATCGGTTACGACGTCCGCTGCCAGGATCCGATCGGCTTCGACCTGACCTACTGCTCCGAACTCGCCATGGGCGTGTACGAGCTCTTCAAGAAGGGCGAGACCGGCTGCATGGTCTATGTGGACGCTTTCGGCAACGCCAAGCCGCTCTACCTGCACGACCTGCAGAACGAGGAGGGCAAGATCCCGCCGCGCCGCGTCGACATCGAGGGCGGTATCGCGCAGAACTACTACAACTTCATCTGCCACTTCATCACCCCGGCGGACTATGAGGCTGCGAAGAAGTATGTCGCCGATCCCGAGGCCTACGACTTCAAGAAGATCCTCAACTGGTAGTTGAGCTTCCAATACTAAAAAGGCCCCCGGAGAATATCCGGGGGCCTTTTTTGTCAGGCTGACGGCAATCAGTCGCCGGTGTTGGCGAGGGTGCCGGAGATGTACTGGTCGTAGGCGGTCATGTCCACGAGGCCGTGGCCGGAGAGGTTGAAGAGGATGACCTTGGACTCGCCGGTCTCCTTGCACTTGTTGGCTTCGTTGATGGCGGCCGCGATGGCGTGGCAGGACTCCGGGGCCGGGATGATGCCTTCCGCGCGGGCGAAGAGCACGCCTGCGGCGAAGGAATCCAGCTGGCGGATGTCCGTGGCCTCGATCAGGCCGTCTTTCAGCAGCTGGGAGACGATGGCGCCGGCGCCGTGGTAGCGCAGGCCACCGGCGTGGATGTTGGCCGGGCGGAAGTCGTGGCCCAGGGAGAACATCGGGATGAGCGGGGTCAGGCCCGTCTCGTCGCCGAAGTCATATTTGAATTCACCCTTGGTGAGCTTCGGGCAGGAAGCGGGCTCGGCGGCGATGAAACGCGTCTTCTTGCCGTCCAGCAGGTTGTGGCGCAGGAAGGGGAAGGAGATGCCGCTGAAGTTGGAGCCGCCGCCGAAGCAGCCGATCACGATGTCGGGATACTCGCCGGCCATCGCCATCTGCTTCTCGGCCTCCAGGCCGATGACGGTCTGGTGCAGGCAGACGTGGCTGAGCACGGAGCCCAGCAGGTACTTGCAGTTCGGCGTGGTCATCGCCAGCTCGACGGCCTCGGAGATGGCGGTGCCGAGCGAACCCTGGTGGTTGGGATCGGCCGTGAGGATATCCTTGCCGGCACGGGTGGACATCGACGGCGACGGGGTCACGAGCGCGTCGAAGACCTGCATGATCGAGCGGCGGTAGGGCTTCTGCTCATAGCTGATCTTGACCTGGTAGACGGCGCAGTCCAGCCCGTAGAGCTTCGCGGCGTAGGAGAGGGCGGCGCCCCACTGGCCGGCTCCGGTCTCGGTGGTGACGTTGGTCACGCCCTGCTGCTTGCAGTAGTAGGCCTGCGGGATGGCGGAGTTGAGCTTGTGGGAGCCAAGCGGGTTCACGCTCTCGTTCTTGAAGTAGATGTGCGCAGGGGTGCCGAGGGCCTCTTCGAGGCCGTAGGCGCGCACGAGCGGCGTGCAGCGGTAGTAGGCGTACTTCTCGCGCACGTCTTCGGGAATGTCGATCCAGCGGTCGGTCTGGTTCACCTCCTGGCGGGCGCATTCTTCGGCGAAGAGGGGATAGAGGTCTTCCGCCTTGATGGGCTGTTTGGTGCCGGGGTGGATCATCGGCTGCGGCTTGTTCGTCATGTCCGCCTGGATGTTGTACCATTGGGTAGGAATCTCGGATTCCGGAAGGATGAACCTTTTCTGCTTCATATTCGTTATGTTTAACTATTTGATATTCTGATTGATCCAGGACTCCAGCGACGCGATGGCGCTCTCGGGCGTGGCCCAGCTCGTGCAGAAGCGCACGGCCGTGCGGGTCTCGTCCACGGCCTGCCACGGCTCCACGCCGAATTCGCCGGAGAGCTTCTCGATCGCGTCGGCCGGGAGGATGGGGAAGACCTGGTTGGTGGTGTTCTCGACAAGGAAAGGCACGCCCTTGCGGCGGAAGGCCTCGCGGATGCGGTCTGCGAGCCGGTCGGCGTGGCGGGCGAGCTTGAAATACAGGCCCTCGTTCATCAGGACCTCGAACTGGATGCCCAGCAGGCGGCCCTTGGCGAGCATCCCGCCGTTCTGCTTGATGCAGTAGCGGAAATCATCGGCCAGGGCGGGGGTGGAGAAGACGACGGCCTCGCCGAAAAGGGCGCCCTGCTTGGTGCCGCCCACATAGAACACGTCCGCCAGGCGGGCGATGTCCTTGGGCAGGACGTTGCAGCCGGAGGCCTCCAGGCCGTAGCCCAGCCGCGCGCCGTCGATGAACAGGGGAATCTCCCACTCGGTGCAGACCGTCCGGAGGTCCTCCAGTTCCTGCCGGGTGTAGATGGTGCCGAGCTCCGTGGGGAAGGAGATGTAGACCATGCCGGGCTGCACCATATGCTCGCGGCTGAAGTCGCTGTGATGCGCCTGCAGCGCGCTGCGCACCTGCGCGGCCGAAATCTTGCCGTCGGTGGCGGGGAGGGCCAGGACCTTGTGACCGGTATGCTCCACGGCGCCGGTCTCGTGCACGTTGATGTGGCCGCTGTCGGCGCAGAGCACGCCCTGATGCGGGCGCAGCAGGGAAGCGATCACGGTGGCGTTGGTCTGGGTGCCGCCTACGAGGAAATGCACCTCGGCGTCGGGGCAGTCAAAGACATAGCGGATGCGTTTTGCGGCCTCCGCACAATGCGGATCCTCTCCGTAGCCCAGGGTCTGTTCCAGGTTCGTCTCCCGGAGCGCCTCGAGTATCTGCGGACAGCATCCTTCCAGATAATCGCTTTCGAAATGGTACATACCTACTAAACTAACCGGTCAATAACGGCTTGCAAGGTAAGAAAAAAAAACGAAACGAAAAAGGCCGCGATTCACATCGCAGCCTTTTCTCAATCTAACCAAAATCATTAACCAATGAAAATCAATTTCGATTCATTGATTAGCAAGCACCGTGCCAAAACGTCAGGAATGATCCGGTGCCGATTATAAAACCTTGTAATCAAACGAGATCAGTTCCGCCCCGCCGCACAGCAGGTAGGCGGGTCGCAGGGCGAAGAAACCCTGGTAGTTGTTGTGGTGGTAGCCGGACACGTCCTGGACGCCTTCCGGATCCTGCACCCATTCCCCGTCGTCGGACTGCGTCCAGATGCTGGCCTGGTTGCGTTCGTTGCGGATGCGTATTTTCAGACGCGGAGCGTCACCTGTCCGTCCGTAATAAGCCTTCTCGTTGTAGAAGAGGTACAGGCCGGCCTTCGCGCCTTCCGGCACGGAGAACTCCGCCGTGATCTCGTACGACTCGTCCACGGCCGTCGTGGTCATCAGCGTGCCGCCCTCGAAACCGGGCTGCCAGCGCGCCCACAGCAGGGGATTGCCGTAGTCGCGCAGGTAGGCGTAGTCGCCCTGCAGGCCGCGCTGCTCCCATTTTGCGCCGTCCTTTTCCGTCAGGACGGGCCAGCCGTCCTGCGTCCATTCCACGCTCTCGATGATGGTGCTGCGCCCGAGGGTGTGGAAGCCGTTGCGGTAGGCGTGATAGACGACGTACCAGTTGCCGTCGGCGTCATCCACCAGCGTGCCGTGGCCCTTGGACCACCAGGCCTCGTCGCCCGAGTAGGTGTGCACCATCGGGTTGTGCGGACTGTTCTCCCACGGGCCGAGGGCGGACTTGCTTCGCGCCACCACGACCATGTGGCTCGTCACGGGACCGGCGGTGCCGCCTTCCGCGCTCACGAGGTAGAACCATTCACCGCGCTTGAAGAGCTTGGGCGACTCGAGCCACATCCCTTCGGTTTCCCACTCGGCGGGATACTGCCAGCCGTCATAGACTTTCCGGGGGCGTCCCGCACCGGCCAGGCCGTCCGCGGTCAGGGGCGTGACGAAGCCGTTGTTGGTGTACAGGTAGCGCTGCCCGTCCTCCGCTACGACGTGGCCCGGGTCGATGCCGCCCACGTCCAGCTTGACCGGCTTGCTCCAGGGGCCTTCCGGACGGTCCGCCGTGACCACGTAGTTCTCGCCGCGGCTGGTGGGATAATAGATGTAGAACTTGCCGTTCACCTTGCACAGGTCGGGGGCGTAGATGGAGTAGTCGCCTTCCTCGACGGCACGCGCGACGGGCTCCCAGTGCAGCAGGTCGGTGGAATGCCAGACCAGCAGGGCGGGGAAGTAGGTGAACGACGAGTGCGTCATATAGAAATCCTTGCCGTCGCGGAGGATGGAAGGATCCGGGTAGTCGCCCGGGAAAATGCAGGTCTTGATCGGTGCGGCCTTCGGCGCGCAGCCGGCAAGGGCGGCCAGGGTGGCCAGTATCAGGAAGATCCTTTTCATATGGCAGGGTTCATTAGTGCTGGATGGAAAACAGGCGGATGTATTTCAGGACATAGTCCGACCAGCCCTTGTCGCCGGGGAACTGGTAGCGGGCGTTGCCTTCCGGGTCCTCTTTGAAGAGGGTCTCGCCCGTGGGGGTGAGGGTCACGAAACCGCGCGGGGAGAGCTTGTAGAAAATTTCGTCGCCCTCGACGGCGTTGATGACCGCGAGCGGGTCCCACATCTTCTGGAACTTGTCCTCGGTGAGGTACTCGTAGATCCACTTGATGGGGTGCGCGTCGGTCCAGTCCATGTCCTCGATGATCTGCGCGGCACTGTAGTACAGCGGATCGCCCACCTCGCCGGGAGAGAAGACGATGTCGATGTCCTTGGGCAGGAGCTCGAAGAACTTCAGCGAGAAATCGATGGCCGCGGTGAAGTTGTAGTCGTGCTCGAAAGAGTCGCCGAACACGCCGCCCATGCAGTAGATGTTCTTGACCTTGCGGTCGACGAGCTCCGCGCCGCTGAGCGGGGAATATTCGTCCGGCCCGGACTGCAGCAGGCGGGACAGGCAGGTGACGAAGCCGATGGAGGCGATGGTCACGGACTTGTCGGGCTGCGCGGCCAGGAGTTTGCGATAAAGCTTGTAGCCGTCCATGTACTCGCCCTTGTCGCCGATGCTGCGCTTGAACAGGACGTTGCCGTCCACGTCGCGTGCATAGGCCATGTTGTGGTAGGGGATGTACACGTGCGGATCCTTGACGCCGGCCTTCTCCAGGCCGATGGGGATGTCGGGATAGCCGTAGTAGTTGTTCATCACGTCCACGGCATCCGCGTTGGCGCGGTCCATGCGGTCCACGATCACGCCCAGCAGCGTGCAGCGCTTCATGTCCATGTAGCGGTACAGCATCATCAGGGCGAAGAGGTCGTCGGTGGAGGAGCCCATGTCGCAGTCGAGGATCACGCGGATGTCTTCCTGCTCGTAGTTGGACTTGACGTCGATGCCCGTGGAGGCCACATACACGGCGTGCTGCCCGTTCTCGCGGGCGAAGGCGAGGGCGGCGGCGAGGCTGTCCTCGGGGAAGGAGCGGGTGCTGTCGAAGTAGTAGCGCCCGGTGCCGGGATCGCGCCAGCCGCCGATGATGTTTTCGTGGGCGTGCGCGTGCTTGATCACGGCCGGCAGGCTCTTGCGGTCGAAGTGGTCCTGCGTGGCCTTGTAGGACACCATCAGGCCTTCCTTCGGGTAGCTCATCGTATCGAGGTCCAGGGTGAAGCCTTCGGGCATGGTCTGCCCGATCACCCACAGGGCGGTCGCGAGGTCCTTGTCGGACACCGTCTGCTGGCTGAACGCCGGGGCCGTCAGCGTCAGCGCCGCCGCAATGGTCAGTAGAACTCGTTTCATTAATGCTGGATGGACATTAAGCGGATGTATTTGAGGACGAGGTCGCACCAGACCGGATCGCCGGGGTACTGGTAGCGGGCGTTGCCCTTCGGATCTTCCTTGAAGAGCGTTTCGCCGTTGGGGGTGAGGGTTACCCAGCCGCGCGGGGAGAGCTTGTACAGGGCGTCGCCCTCCACGGCGTTGATGACCGCCTGCGGGTCCCACATCTTCTGACCGGTGTCGCAGTTGAGGTACTGGTAGGTCCATTTGATGGGGTGCAGGTCCGTCCAGTCCATGTCGGAGATGACGGTTTCCGGACGGTAGTCCAGCGGGTCGCCCACCTCGCCCGGCGAGAAGACGATGTCGATTTCCTTCGGCAGGAGCTCGAAGAACTTCAGGGAGAAGTCGATGGCCGCCTTGAAGTTGTAGTCGGGTTCCACCGCGTCGCCGAACACGCCGCCCATGGCGTAGATCTCCTTCACCTTGCGGCGCATGAGCTCGACGCCGTCCAGCGGGGAATACTCGTCCGGACCGGACTGCAGCAGGCGGGACAGGGAGGTGACGAAGCCGATGGAGGCGATGGTCACGGACTTGTCGGGAGACTCGGCGAGCAGCTTGCGGTAGAGTTTGTAGCTCTCCATGTAGGAGCCATTGTCACCCACGCTGCGCTTGAACATCGGGACGGCGTCCACGTTGCGCGCATAGGGAAGATTGTGGTAATTGATGAAGACGTGCGGGTTGGGGATGCCCTGGGTCTCCAGGCCGATGGGGATGTCGGGATAGCCGTAGAAGTTGTTGAGCACGTCCACGATGTCCGCGTTCGCCTTGCCCATGCGGTCCACGATCACGCCGATGAGGTTGCAGCGCTTCATGTCCATGTAGCGGTACAGCATCATCAGGGCGAAGAGGTCGTCGGTGGAGGAGCCCATGTCGCAGTCGAGGATCACGCGGATGTCCTTCTGCTCGTAGTTCGTCCAGATATTGATGCCCTTGGAGGCCACGTAGACCGTGTTCTGGCCATTGGCGCGGGCGAAGGCCACGGCGGCGGCCAGGCTGTCCTCCGGGAAGGAGCGGGTGCTGTCGAAATAATACTTTCCGTTTTCGGGGTTGTACCAGCCGCCGACCAGGTTCTCGTGGGCGCGGGCGTGCCTGATCACGGCCGGCAGGCTCTTGCGGTCGAAGCTGTTCTGCGTCTCCTTGTAGGAGACCATGATTCCTTCGGCGGGCTGCCTGAGGGTGTTCAGGTCGATGGTGAAACCGTCCGGATACATCTGGCCCATCGCATAGATGACGTTGACCAGTTCCTGGTCGGTAAGCTTCTCCTGGGCCCGGACCCCGGAGAAGGCGGCGCAGAGCGCGAGTACGAATAGCAATTTTTTCATAATGGTCACGAAGATACGTTTTTTTATCAAAAGGCCATCCGGTGGATGACCGTCGGGTCCATCTTTTTCAGGCTGGTGACGCCCGTGGCGGCCATCACGCCCGCAAGTTCGGCCGTCATCGCCTTGATGCGTGCGGCGGTCGCGTCCGCGCCGTCGCGCAGGAGCGGCATCAGGTGCCGCCCGACGGAGACGGCGTCGGCGCCCAGCGCCAGGCACTTGTAGGCGTCCATTCCGCTGACGACGCCGCAGTCGATGAATATCTTCATCCGGCCCTTCACGACATCGGCGATCCGTTCCAGCGCGAGCAGCGGCGGGATGGAATAGGCCACCCGGCCGCCGTGGTGGGAAAGGACGATGCCTGCTACGCCCGCCTCCAGGCATTTCTTCGCGTCGGAGGGGCTCAGCACGCCCTTGACGATGAAGGGGATGCCGGCGGCCTGCACGAAGGAGCGCATCTCCGCCGTGCTCTTGGGCTTCATCGGGAGGCCGTACACGTTGTCGTAGCCCCCGGTGCCGTTGAAGGCGTGGTCGATGTCCATGCCGACGGCGAAGCAGCCCGCGCCCACGGCGTGGCGGATGCGCCGGAAGACTTCGGCGTTGTCCTCGTGCGGCTTGATGACCTTGATGGTCCGGGCGCCGGTGGCCACGACCTCTTCCAGATCGCGGTCCTCTCCCATGCCCATCCAGTGGACGGCGCCCGCTGCGGCGGCGGCCTGCGCATAGACCACCAGTCCGCTGCCGCCCGGGACGCGCAGGTGCGACAGCGCGGCGGTCATGACGGGGGTTTCGAAGGTTTCGCCGAACAGCTCGAACTTCGTCGAGGGCTTTTCGGCATCCATGTAGCGCGTCTCCACCAGCAGGGAGTCGAAGAACGCACGCGTGATGGCGTCGGAATCGCCGGGCCGTACGGCGGGTGCAGCGGCCTGGGGCTGTTGCTGTTGCGGGACGGCCGGGGCGGCGGAAGATTCCGGGGAAACGGGGCTTTCAGGTGCGTCGGCGCCGGCGGCGACGAGGGACGGAATGGACATGGCGGCGAGGGAAGCGGTGGATACCTTGACGAAGGACCTCCTGGACATATTGTTCTTTTTCATACGGGTTAATGACTGATTGCGTTGTAAATATACCGATTTTATTTGTAAATTTATGGCCTAACATCTTTCCGTTGTGTTTATGAAGATTCTTTTCCGTCTTTTCGCAGTTTTCTCGGCATGCTGGATTTCGGCTCCGCTCCGCGCCCAGGAATTCCGGACCTTGCTCGACGGCTTCCCGGACCTGCCGTATTATGTGAGCAATCTCGACGTGTTCGAGGCGGGCCAGGAAGAAGGCCGCGCCTTCCATATTCCCGACAAGCGCCTGTCCCTGAACGGGAACTGGCGCTTCGGCTATTACGAGGCCCCCGGCGACGTCCCGCACGACTTCTTCAAGCCCGGGTTCAACGACCGGAAGTGGGCGTACATCGAGGTGCCGTCCAACTGGGAGATGCAGGGCTTCGGCCAGGCGGTGTTCCGCAACGTCGCCCTGCCGTTCCCGCAGAAGATGCCGAAGGCCCGCCTGGACCATTTCCGGGACCTGGTGGACGGAAAGGTGCCGGGTGCCTCGCAGCGCGACATCCGGATGGCGCAGTACGGCCTGTCGTCGGTGAACGACGATCCCTTCGCCGTGTCGGTGCCGGAAGCCCCGATGGAGTTCAACCCCACCGGCGCCTACCGGACGACCTTCACGGTCCCGCGTGACTGGAGCGGCGACGAGGTGTTCCTGCGTTTCGAGAAGGTGGCTTCGGCCAGTTTCGTGTGGGTGAACGGCACGCTCGTCGGCTACAACGAAGGCGCGCAGGAGCCCTCGGAATATGACATCACGAAATATGTGAAATCCGGCCGCAACACGCTCGCCGTGCTGGTGCTCAAGTATTGCGACGGCTATTACCTGGAGGACCAGGATTACTGGCGCCTCGCCGGCATCTTCGACGACGTGTGGCTGTACGCCACGCCCAGGGCGCGGCTTTGGGACTGGCAGGTGATCACCGACTTCGGTGAGGACTACGTGGACAGCGACCTGTCCGTGGACGTCACGGTGCGCAGCTTTGCCGGCGGCGCCGGGCAGTACCGGGTGGAAGGCGTTGTCAGCCGTGAAGGCCGGGAAGTGGCCCGGATGAGCTCGCCCGTATCGCTGCAGGACCGCGCGGAAGGGAAGGCCGGCCTGAAAGCCCGCGTCAAGGCGCCGCTGAAATGGACGTCCGAGACCCCGGACCTCTACGACCTGGAACTCTGCCTGGCGGACGCTTCCGGGAAGGTCGTGGAGACGGTCCGCAAGAAGATCGGCTTCAAGAAGACCGTCATCCGCGACGGCGTGTTCTACCTGAACGGGCAGCCGCTCAAACTGAGTGCCCAGTGCTCGCACATGCAGCACCCTTCGATGGGCCACCGGATGACCGAGGAGGTGATCCGCCGCGATATGGAAATCCTCAAGCAGTTCAATTTCAATGCGGTGCGAACCTCGCACTATCCGCCGGTGAACCGTTATCTGGAGCTGGCCGACGAATACGGCCTGTATATCATCGACGAGACCGGCGACGAGTCGCACGATACGGAGTATGTCTCCACCATGCCGGAATTCGCCCCGATGTACCGCGAGCGGGTGCGGCGGATGGTCCTCCGCGACCGCAACCACGCCTGCGTGCTCTTCTGGAGCGCCGGCAACGAGAGCGGGGAAGGCGAGAACATCACCGAAGTGGTGAAGGAAGGCAAGCGCCTGGATCCCACCCGCTTCTGGATGTACGGCGGCAATGCGGCCAAGCATCCGGCCGAGGACATCGTCGGGCCGCGCTACCCCTCGCCCTTCGAGCATGAAGTGGGCTACGGGCTGGACCGGCTGGACCTCCGCCCCTCCTTCATGGACGAGTACCTGTCCGTGGCCGGCAACGGCGGCGGCGGAATGGACGACTACTGGGCTGTGATCCGCTCCCATCCGCGCCTGCTGGGCGGAGCCCTCTGGGACTTCGTGAGCGTCGGCCTGGACGCCCGGGCCCGGGCGCTCGCGGACCGTTCGCC
>JAEEGL010757124.1_pt1 | contig 10402 bp, 13 predicted proteins | sample 9134231 | NCBI WGS metagenome assembly JAEEGL01 (sample SAMN16246548, study PRJNA631951) | gut metagenome | biome: gut microbiome; feature: rumen; material: fiber-attached | host: Bos | place: Iran: Karaj | collected 2018-10
TATCGATCGAGCAGATGATGTGGTAAATGTATGTGAGATGAAATTCTGCAAATCCGAGTATCTTGTTACCAAAGCGTACTCAGAAAAAATGAATCATCGCATCGAGGTGTTAGAAAAGATGATGCCCTCAAAGACTTTCCATCCAACACTTGTCAGTGCTGCACCCGTACATAGAAATGAATACTCAGACATATTCATTTCTCAAATAGTCATTGATGACCTCTTTATTTAACATTTATGTTTGATTGGACGAAAAAGTACTAACACACATACTTGCGCATGGTGTTGCGGAACAGGTGAAAAGCACTCGATATGCCTTTTATTCCCATTCCCATTGCGTAGCATCGCAATAAATTCTTTAAATTTGCCATTGATTTCGATGTTTTGTGGTTACCACCAGCCAGGGTAGTAGCGCAAAACTACAAAAAGCCCCTGAAAAACGTCTGCTTTTCAGGGGTCATTTTTATTTCGATACGAAGGGTCAATGCTATTTTGTCCGAAGGGGTCAACACAACTCGCCCTCGGGGGTCAAACGCGCGGGGCTATTTCCACCATACAAGTATATAAGCGATAGTATGGGACATAGTGGAAATGGTGACATTACCTCAAACTACATTGGTACCAATCCGTTGGCGAAGATGCTGGAATACAATGCCTATCTGCTCAAAGAGCCGAAACAAGAGGACAAAAAGGCAGACTTACTTGAATTATTGAAAAGTATGAGTCCAGAGGAGCGTGCAGCATTGGTGGAAGAGGCTTCTAAATAGATTATAACTCGGTTCAATCTGGCAAAAAAGTCGAGATTGCACCGAGTTTATAAAGTCAATTACCATGCTATCAGGGATTTAGATTTTACGCTTTGTTTCATGATATACCTCCAAAATCTTGGAAAAGTGTAATAAAATATGGAATTTTACCTTGGGAAAATGTAATTTATTAGCGTTTTGTTCTTGTATATAAGCAAAATCTTGTATCTTTTACACCCACAAAGTCAAGTTGATATGATTACACGCAAAGCTGACGAGCTAACACGTAACTTTATACTCAACGATAGACGTGCCTTGTTGGTAACAGGCGCAAGACATCTTGGAGTGTTCTGAAATATCCATCAATATCTTAACCAATTTCTTATAAACCCTCTGATAGGACTTCTTGTATTTGGCAATGGTCTTTGATACCTCTGGCACAAAGTCTATTCGCTAAATCATAAGCTATCGAGGTATGCTTGAAGTTCCTCATTCGTCGAACAACTTATGTAATTGCCTAGCCTGTATTCTTCCCGTGCCTTGTCTATCTTGGCTTGCAACTCAGGTGTAATGGTAAGGTCATCATCATCGATAGGTACAAGCGTGAAAGCCTGTTTCCTTCCTCTCCTGATGATGATTATCTCCCCCTTATCTGCAAGGTCAAACACATGAGCCTGTTGGCTCCTGAACACTCTCGATGTTAAATTCAATACTGCCATATCAATCAAATACTTATTGCAATTATACGTGTTTTCCACCAAACAGCAAACAAATGTACACCGTTTTGAGTACACACAAACAAAAAATCTTAACATCTCGATATTCTTCTCTTCTTTCTTCCTAGAAAAATAGAACTAATGGTAGGGTACTTAGGAAATTCCGTCACAGACGACCTCTCAGCCAATGCCAAAAGTTCTATTACGATTGCAAAGTTACTCAAAAATGTCGAGAAATAACAACAAAAGGCTTGGAGAGCTGTTTTCCACTCGTTATCGAAAGAATAATTCTCAGAGATGCTCAGACATACCGAAGTACCCGGAACTCCATTATCAGCCTCTAAGCCTTTATCTAGTGCAAATATACGCAAATTATTTGGTATTGAGGGTAATCATAGACAATTATCTATACAATCAGTTTCGAATGCAAAGTCACAACAATCCGTTTTTCTGATATACTACTGGCTTCTCAATTTTCATAATAGAATATTCTTCGCTTATATCTACGTAGCCATCGGCCTGTATGATGATACCGTCTGGCAGTACCTCCGTGATGATGCCCGTCTGCTCCCTGCAAGGAGCCCCCCACACACTCAGCAGAATCCACATACCTTTTTCTAAGGAATGCTTCCGCCTCTCGATGTCGAACTTGTATCTGTAGTTATTATCATCGTCAAAGTTCCAATCAAGGCCCACTTTGGAAAGGCTGTCAGTTATACTGAATAGTTGGCATATTTTTCTTTTTACAGTCAGCAGGTCTGAATATGTCACCTCATGGGGCTGTAGATGCCAGTGTTTTGCGATGAACTCAGTATAGACCTTGAAGATTTCGTCCATGGTCATTTCTTCGTCCACAGCCCATTTGTCACGGGCAATGTCAAGAATCCATCCATCCAGTCCAACGGCAAGCCGGACTGACTCATCTGTGAAAATGTCTCTCATTGATTCTTAATAAAAAATATTTACAGATTGTTTACATTATGCTTTTATTACTTTGTGCGTTGTAATAATTCTGCTGTCAAAGCGGCATTATCTTGCGAGCTACGTTCCTTTGCGGCATAGTCAAAAATACTACCGCCAGAACCTGGGAACTCGGACAAACTAACAAGGTCTCTGATATGTGTGCCGAAAACTACGTCACAATAGACCTAAAAGAGAAGGTCCTGGACCTTACCGACAGTCTACGGACTAATCCCGCTGACTCTGTACGAATAGGTCTAGACTTTGATTCTATTGCAAAGATAATCAAGAATTTTGAAATTCTAAAACTTATAATATAAATCTAAAAGTCTACGATAATTTAAACGTGCCATCACTATATGCATAATGATATAATTGTAAGAATGAAAGGTTAAAGAGTCTTAATAATACTCATTTTCAATACTTTTATTATGGCTGAAATAAATAAAATAAAGTATATTTGTGATGCTTATGCATGTATAGCGAGCCATGACCAAAATGGTGCTCTTCTAAAATGATTTTTTTAGAAAGTGAGTTTGCTAAACTATCGTGGTGGGTTAATCCATTCCGTGGATCGATACATAGGGGGAGTGTTAGTCGGAATGCACTCTATTTTAAACTCTTTGTGGGTAGTTCTCTAGGGGTTGACCGATTAGCATAGCCCGGTCACCAGACAGCGACAAGAGATAACGAGATTGCACAGCTGCATTTGATTATTGTTTCGACAATGATCAAAGGCAGCTGTTTTTGTTGTATTATAAATACAAAAATGGCTGCATGTGTTTGAATTAAATAATTAGTTAAATAATAATTATAACGAATTATGAAATATACAAAATCACTTCTCGTCATCAAGGAGCGCAACTGCACAGCTTCCTTGGTTCTTGACCGCCGCACGCAACGTCGAAATGCGATGGAATTTCCTCTGTCGCTTCGTTTTACCATCGACCGCAAGTTCTTTTATCATACAGTTGGTGGATCTTACACAGAGAAACAATTCTCTGATATTTGCAATGCCTCAAAAAGTACGTCTGAAAAGTATAAGGAACAGCGTATGTGGCGAGATACCATTGTTCCGAAATACAAAACCTTATTGGAAGCACTTAATAAAGGAGGACTTCTTACGTTTGAAATGGTTAGGTTGGCTGTGACAACAGGCAAAGCAACAACGGAAGAAAAGGAAAACCGTTCTTTCTTAGGTATTTGGGAAGAAATCATTCACCACCTTAAGACGGATGATAATGGTATCCGTTATACGACCAGCGAAAGTTATGTAAGCGCCTTGAAGTCCTTCCGAAAAATCATGGGAGAAGACTCCGTAGAAGGCTTCAAAATTAGTGCTGCTGAGATTCAGAAGTGGAAAGATGGTATGAAGAATGGTGTGAAAAAGAATGGAAAGATTGTAGGTAAGATAAGTGATACGACTGCGGGTATCTATCTTCGTGCCTGTCGTGCCGTATGGAACACCTGTCTTCGTGAGGGTTATCTTAAAGATGTGCCTTATCCATTCTCTAATAGGAAGGAAAAGGGGCTTGTTAGCATTCCAACCAGTGCTAGGAGACGCAAATATTATCTTCGTGTCAGTCAGATGACGGAACTTTACAACCTTTTTCTTTCAAAGCAATATCCAAAGACATGGGGTGAGCATTATACAAATATGGCACACTATTCTTTAGGACTATTTTTGGTGCAGTACCTCTGCAATGGATTCAACATGGCCGATGCAGCTCGATTGAAGTATGACTCATATTACTTTCAGTGTTGTGGCAAAGCATTCCGCTTCAATCGGAAGAAAACAGCAAGAAATAGTGTAGATGGCTCTGAAGTTATCATTCCCATCATAGAACCCTTACAGAAGATTCTTGATGAAATTGCAGCACCGCCTACACGCGACGGATATGTGTTTCCCCAAATTCTTAATGGCGCAGAAAGTGAGAGAGACCGTCGGATGAGGACACAACAGGAGAATTCTAATGTGCAGGATCGGGTCATCAAGATTTGTCATGAATCTCTTCATTGGGATGAGTCCATTCGTCCTTCAGGAACTTGGTGTCGCCATTCTTTTGCTACGAATCTCCGCAATGCAGGCGTTGAAATGGAGTATATCTCTGAAAGCATGGGACACTCTTCTGGCAGTCATGCCATTACACAAATCTATCTTGACACCTATCCGTTGGAAAAACAGATGGAATATAACTCTAAACTACTAAATATCGAAACAGAGTTTTCTAAGAAAGAAAAACTGTTTGCCGAGTTGGCAGAATTATCAGAACAGGAACTTACCCTACTTTTATTAAATTATAAGAAGTCTAAAAAATAAAAATCGAAGCATATGTTTATTTTTGATTATACTAGAATTTTTAACATGTTTTCTGGCCATAAGGAGAATACTGATATTATTATTCGTACTTGGAAATCTGAGAATGAAAAGGAATATGATGATTTTAAGAAACGAATAGACAAGATATTCGATAATGACTTGTCCATACTTTTAGATATGTACAAGTTAATGAAAGAATGTGTTCCACCAGAAGCTCAGTCTTTTTATGATTGGTTACTCAATTTGTTGACACAAAAATTAGGCCGAACAAGGAATCTCTTGAAGAAAGAAAAACATTGGGCAGGTAAGTACACAGAGAAGATTGAAAAATGTATTAAAAACAAACAATTATTGTTAGGTATCAATCTCAAGACAGGAGAAGTGGACATCTATACTTCATGCCAAAAGAATCTCTTAATGGTTCGGTCAGGGACACCGTCTGAAACATGGGACCGTTTACCGTTATACATGAAATCATATATTATAGACCAAGCAAACAAACTGTTAGAACAATCCAAAAAACATTTGAATTTCAGTAGATTAAAACGAAAAAAGACGGCTGAGGCATTGGCATTCTTTGCTAATATATTTTACTTATCACATGCTGTGTTTATGCCTGGTTTTATGGCAAACCTATATGATAAAACCATTGAACGACAGGAGTCACTACTTTATTGCATGTATTACTTCGTTGTTTTTGATCATGGGTTGCAAACCATGTTCAAAATTCTCAATGATATTATTTCGAAAGACGATATAGATGGAGAAAATTTGGTTTTTGTTCGAAACTGTGTTCACATGCTTGTACATGAAAGTCTGCAATTGGATGTGGAGAACAAGGGCACGTGGACGAATGCTGTTAATGGCTGTAATCCTGAACTTTGGAAGGAGGTCATGTGTGCCTTGAGTAAGGCAAAAGGGAAAAGGGGTAAGAAAAAGACTATTTATTTGCTTGATGATCTATTGAAAGGAAATGTGGAATCTCTTAAGAAGTTAATAGAAGAATTTATCGAAAGATATGTTGATGTTGGTGAAAAAAACTTTGAATATCTTGCATGTCTTCTTTTTGCTTTGATAAAAGCTGAGAAGATAAAGAAAAATATCGAATACATGACTTTTCATAGAGCCATTGAAGCTTTCAAGAAATGTAATTATGGACATGATACACCTCAAGAGCTATATGGAATACTAAAAAAAGAGCCAAAGGAGGGGCTGAAAGAAAATAAATATAAAAAAGTGCAAAGGGTGATAGAAGAATGGTCTTCAATCTTTAAGGAGGTGAAATAGCCCTAAATTTCGTAACCACTAAGGTGGTTTTTCAGCTTCAATTTTATAAAAAACACCAATCGCCTTTCGTTCAATATAAGATAGCATTTTGCACTCGTGGAAAGTTGCTGACTATCAATAAAATAGATAATATTTCTCTTGCATATTTGGTATTTTTGTACCTTTGTGGGTGAAACGAAGGAAAAGAAGTCAGTAAACAGCAAATCGCGAAACAGGGCGTTGTATAGCAAGAACCTCAAGGTTTCTTGTACAAACAACGTGCACCCTGACGTTGTTCTTGATGCTGATGAAGCATTGCGTAATATCCTCGGGAGGCTTGTCAAACTCGAGAAAGAGGTGGCCCCGATAAAGGCGGAGAACAGGGAATTGAGAGGGCGCAATGAATACCTTGAATCGCAGCACAGGCAGGATCTTGCAACGATTCACAGGCAGAAGGCGGAGATTGACATACTTAAGGTTCGCCTTGACTTCCTGGAGAAGCCCAGGAAGGACAGCCACTATAGCAGCATTCCCCCCTCAAAGGAAGACATTGCATCCTCTGAGAAAAGGAAGAGAACCAGGTTATTACTTAATAGAGGTTAAATACGCTCGGTTTAATTTATGAGAAATTAAACCGAGCGATTATTTTTGTTTAAAGCTTTATTTTTGCGGTCGAAATCGATTTCAGAGATAACGAACGAGGCTCTAATTGCCTCAAATGTATAAAAATTAAACCCATCATTATGGAAAAGAAATTTGATATTATGCTTCTCTTCAAGAAGCCCATAGCAATGATGACAGGCGAAGAACTTACCTTTCTAGTTGGAAGTTGCATTTGTGAAAAGTTAAATCTGAAAGAACCAGAAAAAAAGAAAGGTATTTACTACGGCATTGCAGGTATAGCCCAGATCTTTGGTTGCAGTGTGCCGACCGCCAACCGCATCAAGCGTAGCGGTATCATCGATGATGCCATCACGCAGATTGGGCGTAAGATTATTGTTGATGCCGACCTTGCTCTTCAACTGGCAAAGGAAGCAGGCGCTATCAATGTCAAGGTTGCAATAAAAATGAAACGGTATGACGTACATTGATTATATGAACCAGTTTTGGCGTGTAGCGTTAGACCAACCAATTACTGCAAGTGAAGTGGCGTTATATGCATTCCTAGTAAACATGTGTAATACCCGATACTGGAATATGCCTGTGCCATGCTCTACTGTATATATATGTGAGAAGCTTCGCATGTCAAAGCAGACAGTCATGACAGCCAGAAGTCGCCTTGCTGAAAAAGGACTTATTAAGTTCTCTGAAGGGAAGTCGCGCTATATAGTGTCTGAATACTCACTGCTTGAGTTGACGGCAAACTTGACGCATGACTGGACTCTTAATAATAAAGATAAAGAGAAAGAACATTTTAAACCTCAAAATTTAAATTCACGCTATGATTCAGCTTCCATTAAAAATAAACGTAAGGCAGTTGAAGTCTTTGCTGCTTCAGCGGAGGATTATGAAGCCGCGTTTTAAACTACCTATGTCTGCAGAACAAGCATACGATTGTCTGCTTGCCGCAACCATGGCAGAAGTAGAATTCCGCCATCGTAGTTTCTACGAGAATGATGATGCAAAGGCACAGTTGCGTCAGATGGCTAACTGGATAACGAGTGGAAGCAGTAAGTTCGGCATACTGCTTTGTGGCGAATGCGGTAATGGGAAAAGTACATTGCTCAAAGCATTACAGCAATTGCTTAACTATCTCTCCATTCCGAATCCGAACGGTCATGACAATATGGGAATGTACGTTACTGATGCCAAATTTGTTGCTTATCTTGCAAGAACTGATTACCCAGCTTTCCTCAGACTCACTCAACAGGATATGCTTGGCGTTGACGATCTCGGCACTGAACCGCTGGAGGTTATGGATTATGGCAATGTGGTGACTCCTGTCATTGACTTGCTGACAAAGCGATATGATGAACAACTGTTCACGGTAATTACCACGAACCTAACCCCCAAGCAGATTCGGGAGCATTATGGTGACCGCATTGCTGACCGACTTAACGAAATGGTCGAGAAAATTGTTTTTAACAATAGCACCTATCGTACGATGGAAATATCTCATTTAGAAATTATTCCATGATATACTTCTCATGATTGGCAATTCCCTTTATTTTATTCTTGGTTATTATTTTCAAACATCAAATAATATGGACGAACAAAATATTCACTACTGCTTCACGCTGTCACAGAAACACCTGAAGTATCTTCGCAGCAAGAAGTATAAGATAGACCGCATGGAATGCTTCATGTCACTTATTACTCTTGCTGAACGAGAAAAAAAACTTGTACCGCTGAGCAAGACTCAGCAGGTTGAACTCCTCCGCGGCCAGTTCATGGTTGACAACACTCAGCTGGCAAAGCTCTGGAACAGGGACCGCAAGACGGTTCCAAAGATTCTGGAGGCTATGGAGTCTTTGGGTATTTCCTCTTCTCAGAAGGTGGGTGAAAACCGCATCCACACCCTTCACTCCCTTTCTGGGTGGTATGTGGACGGTCACTTCGTGGGCAATGACTTCGCCCTCAAACGCAATGCCGACCGCTCTGCAATCATCTATGCGGACGTTCCACCTGCAAGGGTTATCACTATCGAGAATGTTGATGACAAGGACAAGGGTGATGAAGGTTCTGCTTTGGATGGCGACAAGTCCGCAGGCAGCAACAAGGGGATGAATCCTCTTGCCGTTGGTAACGTGTCGCACCCATCACTCCTTTTTAATAATAGTGATGATGTGGGTGAGACTGGAGCAGAAACCCAATTTTCTAACTCTGCTCACAACAACATTTCCCATCAGTCAGATGGCATCCCTTCTTCCCATGTGGAAGCCGATGGCATCTAAATGAAGGGAAAAGAAACGAGTGAGCGTCACCGCAGCATTCAGGAAGTCAAGGTGGGCAGTCGAATGGCTACCAGAGACAGCCATACAACAGTTACCAGACTACCATCCAGACGGAAACAAGTAACCCTGTGGACTAAGGTTTGCGACCTGTAACGGCATCCATCCCAAAGGACGATTGCCGATACTGGCTGCAAGGGAAGCCGAAACGGACTTCTATGCCCTGACGGGGAACTTCGGAGTTATAAGGCCCGATATTTTAGAGGGACTTATCGAGAAATCCTTATGTAGTACAAAACAGGTGACCCAGTTTTTGCACTCCTAAAAGTTTTTCGGGCTACTCGCAAGCTCGCAGACCATGTCCTTCTTTCTAACCAATTATTATTATTCCCCTTTCATCAAAAGTTATTGACATGAAGAAGAAACATATTATCAAGAAACCGGCGACCAGAGTACATGCTTTCAGATGTACCGATGAAGTCTGGTCGCAGCTCAAAGCACTTGCCAAAGAATGTGGCATAAGTCTGAATCGCTATCTGACCGAAACTGGCTTGAAGCATCATCCTCGTCAGCGGCTCACTAAAGAAGAGGTCGAAGCCCTCAATTCTCTGGCCTATGCCAGGACAGACCTGATAAAAATCAAAAACCTCCTTGCAAAGAAAACGGAGGAGGAAAAGTTGAAACTCTTCAGGACGGAGAAGTTCATGACATGGTGGATTCGTGTTGTTACAGAACTCATCCAACATTGGTATAGCATCGAAGAGAGCATTTCATCCCCTGTACTGACCAAAGAAAGGAGCGAACCATGATTATGCTTGCAAAAGTCGTACCCTACGGTGGCAATGCCGTAAGGTACGCATTGGATAAGGAGAAGGCAAAGGTGGTCAAGGTAAACCACATGCCTGAAGGCATCGAGCCGACCGCCATCTGGTATATGATGAAGCATCACTGCCAGCTGCATCAGCAGGACAGGACGGTGGGTAGAAAGATGGAACGTTTCATGACCACGTTTGTAATCTCCCCATCAAAGGAAGAGGCTGCAAACTTCACTATGAATGACTGGGCGGACCTTCAAGATGAAGCGTTGGAAACTTTGGATGCTGTCGGTCTTATCCCCAAGGGCATGAAGAAGGAAGTGAAGACCAATTTCCGCAACTCAATGAATGTCGGTGGACTTCACTCCGATTCCAAGTCCGGGACACTGCACCTCCATTTGGATTGCTGCCGTGTTGACCTTGAAGGCAACACCAACGATGTCCACGATATTCACAAGAGGGCAATGATGGCTGCGGAGCTTATCAACATGAGGCGTGGATGGAATCAACCTCAGGAGATTCGTGATATGAGGAAGGCAGACATTGCGGACTTTTGCGAATACACCCTTCAGAAGATGCAGGAGTTTGACGTTGACTTCTATTTCAAGATGCTTCGTTTGAAGGGCTATGAAGTTAATCCTCGTTATGACAAGGACATGAAGCTTGTCGGCTACACCATCGGCAAGAA
>JAEEGL012016115.1_pt1 | contig 10402 bp, 9 predicted proteins | sample 9134231 | NCBI WGS metagenome assembly JAEEGL01 (sample SAMN16246548, study PRJNA631951) | gut metagenome | biome: gut microbiome; feature: rumen; material: fiber-attached | host: Bos | place: Iran: Karaj | collected 2018-10
AATAATTTATTAGTCATTTCTTCAATACTTTGACTTTTTATAGGTATATTATGATTAGGACAATATGGAGTACCAATTCTTGAAAATAACAATCTAAAATAATCATACAATTCAGTAATAGTACCAACGGTACTTCTTGGATTTTTATTAGTAGTTTTTTGATCAATTGATATACTTGGTGATAAACCTTCGATTGAATCAACATCAGGTTTATCACTATTACCAATAAATTGTCTAGCATAAGCAGATAAGCTTTCTACATATCTTCTTTCTCCTTCAGCATAAATAGTATCGAACGCTAAAGAAGACTTACCTGAACCACTAACGCCTGTCATAACAATTAGCTTGTTTTTTGGTAACTCTAAATCTATATTTTTTAGATTATTTTCTCTTGCTCCTCTTATAACTATTTTATCCATAATATCACCAAGCATTAATAATATACCAAACAAGTGTATGATAGTCAATTCTATTTAAAAAGAGGCATACAATATATGCCTCTTTAATATTATTTACAAAAATAAAAATAATATACTATAATTATATTAGGTGAAGTTATGAAAAAATATTTAATAATTATTCTCTCATGTTTTATTATATTATCTATACTTTATTTTATAGAGAAAAAAGATACTAAAGATATAGAATATGAAAGACCTAAAATAGAAGAAAAAGAAGAAGAAGTTAAATATGTAGATGAAAATCAAATAATATTGGGATTATATAAATATTATGGTTCTAATCAAAATAGAAAATTAATTAAAGAATTTTCTAATAGGTGGACATATCATAATGATATATCATCATTTGAAGTATACTACATAAATGAAGAAGAAATACCTGGGAGTAATCAAATAGATACATTTAATATATATAAAACTAAGTATGAAAATGTAGATAATTATAAAATTGGATATATTATAAGTTTTAAAACTAATGATAAAGAAATAAATAAAACTATTTATAGACCAAGTGATGTAGAAGAATTTTATAATTATTTAGAAATATATTTATATGATGATTATCATAGAACAGGTGGTTGGTATAGTCATACTACTGATGAAGAATATAATGATAATACTTTACTTACATCAATTAAATTAACTGCAGGAAAAGATATAGATAATATTACTAGTGATATTAAATTAATAGCATTTACTTATGATAAAGAAAAAGATATAGATAGTTTAGGAAACTATCTAGGTAATAGCAAATATGAAATAATAGTAAAAAAGAGTAACTAATGTTACTCTTTTTCTTCTACTTCAGCTTCTTTTATTTCTATTTGCTTTATATCACTTTTAAATGAATCTTTATATACAAAATAACTAACAAAATCTATTACTCCATATATTGCCATTATTAAACCAATTAATGATAATGCTAAATTAGATACAAATATAATATATAATCCTACTATTATTAGTAGTATACCTACTACTAATAATGCGTAAAACTTTTTATCTCTATCAGTTGTGTAAAAACTAGATGCTATTCTAGATATTCCTGCTATTAATAACCAACCACCAATAATAAATCTTATTATTAATTCAATAGCACCAGCTAAGCAAACAAATAATACACCTAGTACTATTGCAGTTACACCAAATGCCATTTCATTTCTATTAACTATGCCATTTCTTTTATCTTGTACATAGTAACTAGCGCATTTATATGCTCCAATTCCTATAAGCAATCCTCCTACTAAATAAGAAATAAATTTTACTACACTATCTGGATTAAAAAATATTATTAATCCTACAATAAAAAATACTATTCCATCTACAAATGCTATTTTATTATTTTTCATAATTACACCTACCAATAAAATTATACAATTAAATTAATTATTTATCTACTCTAAAAAATTACATTTCTTACATAGTAATTCTCTTTTTTCTCCTCTTTTAAATCCCTCTAACATATTTTTATATTTTTTACTATTAATAATACTATCTAAATCATCTTTATATATATTACCTAATTTTAATAACCCATTAGCATCCAAACAACAAGGAACTATATCACCATTAACAAGTATACCTATATGATCTTTTAAAGCATAGCATTTACCTAATTCATTATAATAACAATTATTTAGGCTAGGCCATATAAACTCTTTATTAATACTTATAAAAACATTATCTATTATTTCAAAACCATTTTTTAATTCAATATCTTTATTAAATAATATAGATAATTTATTTAATATTTCTTTATTATATTTATTATTAACCCAAAATCTTAAAGAAAAATATGTATTATTATGTAATTTATTAATTACTTCATATATATCATTAACATATTCATCTATAGTTTTACTATATTCATTAGTAAAACTATGCATAGATATATTAATTTGTCTTATATTATTATTATCTTTTATTTTATTAATTAAATAACCATTAGTAGTAATATTTACATAATAATTCTTACTAGCTATATCTATTAATTCATTTATATTGGGATGCATTAATGCATCTCCCATTAAATGAAAGTATAAATACTTTGTATATCCATTTAATTTATCTAAAATTATATTAAAATTATCAATTGAAATATATTCTTTATTTCGATTATTTTTAATGCAAAAAGGACAATCTAAATTACATATATTTGTTACTTCTAAATATACTTTTTTATACATAATAAAACCTCAAAAATATTATACAATAAAAAGTTAAAAAAACTTAAAAAAAGTTGTTGACAAACTAGTAAAAATCGATTAGGATAAGTATCACCAATTCGGAAATACTGGATTGGTGCTAGTATCACACTAGTCAACCCCTTTTTATTCTTTGAGGAGATAAGTTAATATCTCCTCGCACACAAACAAAAAAGTTAGATTTATATCTAACTTTTTTATTTATTTAATTCTTTATAATAATTATATCTTTTAATAGCATTCTCTTTTTGTAGTTTTAATAATTCATTTGCTAACTTTTCATCTTTTAGTTTTAATGAATTATATCTAACTTCATTATTTAAGAATTCTTCATATCTATTAAAATCTGGTTCTTTAGAATCTATATATAATTTTTCTTCTTCAGGTATATATCTCATTAATAGTTGATATCCAACATCAACTGCTAGTTTTTCTTCTTTTATAGAACAAGACATACCACCTTCTATGCCGTGTTCTTGGCATGGTGAGTAGCAAATTATTAATGCTGGTCCATTATGTTCCATAGCTTCTTTTAATACTTTTATAGTATGCATTATGTTGCTTCCTAAAGATATACTTGCTACGTAACAATTTGGATAACTCATTGCAATTCTAAATAAATCTTTTTTATATGTTTTTTTACCAAAATTAGCAAATTCTGCTACTTGTCCAATATTACTTGATTTAGATGCTTGACCGCCAGTATTTGAATATACCTCAGTATCTAATACTAAACATTTAACATTTTCATTTTGACTTAATACGTGATCTAGACCACCAAATCCAATATCATATGCCCAGCCATCACCACCAATAGCAACAACTGTTCTTGCGGGTATATAATCTAATAATTCTTTTAATTCTTTTGGTATTTCTTTATCTTTTAATTTGTTTTTGACATCATTTGTTATTTCAAAATCATTTTTATTATCTAGCCACTTTGTATATAATTCTTTTATTTCTTTTGTAACTGAATCAATACTATCATTAATTACTTTTTCTATTCTGTTTCTTTTTTCTTCATAAGATAAATGAATACCTAAAGCAAATTCTGCATTATCTTCGAATAGAGAATTTGCCCATGGTAAGTTATATGGTGTAGATGGAGCACTTCCTCCATAAATAGATGAGCATCCAGTAGCATTTGCAATTACTATTTCCTTACCATATAGTTGAGTTAATAACTTGATATAACTTGTTTCACCACATCCAGCACATGCACCATGAAATTTGAAGTTGTTCTTTTCTAGAGAAACATCTTTAATAGTAAATTTATTATCATCTTTTGGATTTTCATAATCATTAAAGTATTTATCCACTATATCTCTATTTTCTTTATTACCATTTCCAAATGATAATGATTTAGTTGGACAATTTTCTATACATAATCCACAAGATGTACAATCATATTCTGATATTGCTATGTAATAATTATAATCTTTGTTAGTAATACTCTTTTTACCAACATTATCTTTTAATAATAATGGTCTTATTACACCATGAGGACATACTATATTACACATACCACATTCAATACATTTTTCTTTATTCCATACTGGTATTTGATCAGCAATTTTTCTTTTTTCAAATCTAGTTAAGTCAGTTGGAAATCCCCCAAATCTATAAGGTAATAATTCGGATACTTTTAAATTATATCCTTCTCTACTATTAATTCTTTCAAATATATTCTTTTTCTTTTTAATATCTTCTTCTTTTAATGTAATATTATCTAACTCTAATAAATTATCTAATGCATCTTTAATTGCATTAATATTATTATTAACTATATTACTACCTTTATTAGCTAAATTCTTTTTTATACTTTCACTTACTATATTTACTTCATCTTTTATATTTAATAATTTTAATATAATAACTTCCATTATTTTATTAATCTTACCTTTTATATTATTATTAATTGCTATTTTAGATGCATCTATATAAAAGACTTTAATATTTTTATTTTTAATGATGTTTTTAGTATCATTAGATAATAATTCATTTAATGAATTATTATCTCTACTAGTATTAATTAGTAGTATTCCATTATCTTTTATATTATTTAATATATTAAACTTATTAAAATATTCATCTTTAGTTACTACTACTAGAGAAGGGTTTAATACATAATAAGGTTCATTTATTATGCTTTTTCCCCATCTTAAGTTTGATACAGTAACTCCTCCAGATTTTTTTGAATCATATTCAAAATAACCTTGAACATAATTATCTTTAGATAATATTTTTAATAAATCTTTAGAAGTAGATACCATACCATCTGATCCAAAGCCATATATTATAGCTTCAGTGTTATTATCATTAATATCTATATCAATTGGATCAATACTTAGATGAGTTACATCATCTTTAATACTAATAGTAAAATTATTCTTTAATTTAGTATCTAACATATTAAATATTCCATTAATATCTGCTGGAGTAGTATTTTTACTAGATAAACCATAACGTCCTCCAACTATATTAATATTAGTATCTTTTAAAGCACTTAATACATCTAAATATAGAGGTTCACCAATACTACCACTTTCTTTTGTTCTATCTAATACTGCTATATTTTTAACAGATTTAGGTAATACGTTAAGTAAATACTTTTTACTAAATGGTCTATATAAATGAACATTTATTAAGCCGACTTTTTTTCCTTCTTTATTTATTTTATCTACTACTAATTTAATAGTATCAGTAACACTACCCATTGCTATTATTATGTTTTTAGCATTTTTATCTCCATAATATTCAAATGGATGATAGTTAGTATTCATAATACTATTAACTTTTTCCATATAATTATTTACTATATCTGGCATTTCTAAATATAACTTATTTCTTGCTTCAACTGATTGAAAATATATATCTTCATTTTCTGCCATACCATATTGTAAATTATTACCAATATTTAAACATCTTTTTTTAAATTTTTCTATATCATCATAAGGAACTAATTTTAAAATATCTTCATCTTTTAATTCTTCAATTGTATTTAATTCATGACTTGTTCTAAAGCCATCAAAGAAATGAACGAAAGGAAGAGATCCTTTAATAGCAGATAAATGTGCTACTAAAGCTAGATTTTGTGAATCAAATACATTAGATGAAGATAACATACAAAAACCTGTATTTCTTACAGAATATATATCTGAATGATCTCCAAATATAGATAATGCATGAGTTGCAACTGTTCTTGCTGCTACATGTATAACACCAGGAAGACATTCTCCTGCTATTTTATGCATATTTGGAATCATTAATAAAAGTCCTTGACTAGCAGTAAATGTAGTTGCTAGTGAACCAGATAGTAGTGCTCCATGAAAAGCACCTACAGCACCTGCTTCACTTTGCATTTCAATTACTCTTACTTTAGATGAAAATATATTTTTTAAATCTGTATGAGATAAATAATCTATATTTGATGCCATCGGACTAGATGGTGTTATTGGATATATACTAGATATTTCTGAAAATAAATATGCTATTCTACTACAAGCATTATTTCCATCAACTATTTTTTTCATAATATCACCTAGAATAATTATAAAATAAAAAAGAAATATTTTAAATATATTTCTTATTTTAATCTTTTGTGTGGAAGAAAATCTTCTAAATAATCTATTCTTTCTTGTAATAATCTATCTATATTATCTTTAGTTCCAGTATTATTATAATTTTCATTATATGCTTTATTATTTTCTAGTAAATCCACTCTTATTTTAGTTAATTCACCTAAAATATATTCTTTAAACTCACTATCTTCCATAGTTTCAAATATTTCGCTTTGTATCTTTTCAACATTACTTTCTATTCTACTATTTTCGTCAAAGATTTCTATTTTCATATATTACTCCTTATTTAATAATTCTTCTATTTTCATTAATCTATTATATTTAGAAATTCTTTCTCCTCTACAAACAGATCCAGTTTTAATAAATGGTATTCCAAATCCTACAGCTAAATCTGCTATAAAAGTATCTTCTGTTTCGCCACTTCTATGACTAATGATTGTTTTATAATTATTCTTTTTAGCAGTAATAATAGTTTTAGTCATTTCTGATACAGTACCAATTTGATTTGCTTTTAATAATATTGCATTACCAGCATTTTTGCTTATTCCTTCTTCTAATAATTTAGAATTAGTGCAGAAATAATCATCTCCTACTAACATTACTTTATCTCCAACTAATTTTGTTAGTACAGCAAAACTTTCTAAATCATTTTCTTCAAATGGATCTTCTATACTAATAATTGGATAATTTCTTATTAATTCAATATAATATCTTGCTAAATCATCTGAATTATAAAAATGATTATCTATTTTATATACTTTTTTATTTTTATCATATAGTTCAGATGCTGCCACATCTAGAGCAATTAATACATCTTTACCAGGATGGTAATTTGCTTCATTAATAGCATCAATTATTAAATCTAATGCTTCAGTAGTACTTTCTAAATTAGGAGCAAAACCACCTTCATCTCCAACACCAGTAGATAAACCTTTTTTCTTTAATATTTCTTTTAATTTATGAAATATTTCTGATGCTGCTTCTATTCTTTTGGCTTCACCTTTCATAATAGGCACTATCATAAATTCTTGTATATCTAATTTATTATCAGCATGTACTCCACCATTTATTATATTAATCATTGGTATAGGTAAAGATACTTTACCATAAGTAACATATTCATATAATTCTTTATTTTGACTTTTAGCTAAACACTTTAAAGTACATAAAGATACTGCAAGCATTGCATTAGCACCTAATTTGCTCTTATTTGGAGTGCCATCTAATCTTAATAATGTTTTATCTATATCAACTTGATCTATCTTTTTACCAATTAATTCATTTCTAATTATTGTATTAACATTATTAACTGCTTTTAATACACCTTTACCATTATATCTTAGAATATCACCATCTCTTAATTCTAATGCTTCTCTACTACCAGTAGATGCTCCAGATGGAACAGATGATGTGCATTTAATACCACTAGCAAGTTCCATTTCAACTTCAATAGTAGGATTACCTCTACTATCTAATATTTCTCTTGCATGTATATCTTTAATATTCATAAATATCACCACTTTTAGTATATAATTAATTATAATTTATAACAATATGAAAAAAGACGTTTTACACGTCTTTTTACTAAGCAATAAAGTATTTACTTCTTCTTCTAAATAGTATTACTTGTACTAAATTAATAATACCAAAGAATAATATACATAAACCAACTGTTTTAACTGCTAAAGTTTTATCAGTAAACATTGTTATTAATCCAATTACTGCTATAAATAACCCCATAGCGCTATTAATTAACCAACTAGATTCATTAAACTTCTTTAATAAGATACCATAATTAATTCTTTGAACACCTATAATAATTAAATATATTCCTACTATAACAGACATTATATTTTTAAATATTATTACTAATAAACCAACTATTATAAATAATAATCCATATATGAAATTATTATAAAATAATACTATTTTTCCTCTTTCAATAAATGAATATATTGAAGATAAACCACTTATTATTAATAATATTCCACAAATAATAGATACAAAAGTATTACTATCTTCACTTTTAGTTAAAAATACAAATCCAACTAATATAAATATAATAGATACTATAAATTCTACTAAAGTAATCTTATTAAATATACCTTTTACTTCTCCAATTAATTTATATAGCATAATATCACCTATAAAAATTATACTACAAACTATACTAAAATCAATTATTTTGTGATATACTATCTCAAGTGAAGGAGTGATATTATGCATATAAGAACTCTTAATTTAGATGAATTTAATGAATTCCAAAGCCGTCATTTGCTTTCCAATTTATATCAAACAGTTAATTATGGTGTATTAAAAGCAGAAGATGGTTATGAATATGAATTAATTGGTCTTTGTGATGAAGAAGAAAATGTATTAGCAGCATCACTTATATTAACTAAACCTATTGGAGTTGGGTGCATTTATGGTTATGCTCCTAGAGGTTTTTTAATAGATTATGAAGATGAATATTTATTAAGAACATTTACTAAATTATTAAAAGAATATTATTTAAAAAAGAATTGTGTATTTATTAAAGTTAATCCAAATATAGTAGTAGGTAAATATGATAAAGAAAAGAATACTATTATATATAATAAATTTGAAAATATAAAAAATGAATTAATATCTTTAGGTTACAAAAAACTAAAAGATAATTTATATTTTGAATCAATGTTACCAAGATATAATGCAATTATTAATTTAAAAGAATATAGTTCAAATACTTTAAGCAAAAATACTAAGAATAAAATAAAAAAAAGGTATTAGAAAAGGATTAATATTTGAAAAGTGTAATAAAAGTAATATAAATGATTTTTATGAATTAATAAAGAACATGACAAATAAAAATGAATTTTATTATGAAGATTATTATACAGCATTTAATAAAGATAATAATATAGATTTATTCTTAGTATCAATTGATTATGAAACATTTTTACAAAATAGCCAATATATATATAATGAAGAACAAGAAAAGAATAATAGATTAAATGAAAAAATAGCTACTAATAAGAAGGAATCTGCTATTAACGCTAAGATGAATAGTGATAAATCACTATTAACATACAAAAATGATATATTAGAAGCTACTAAAGGGTTAGCAGAAGGAAATAAAAAGATATATGTAGCAGGAGCTTTAGTTATTAGACATAATAATAAAGCAAGTATAATACTAAGTGGATATGATAAGAATTATAGAAGATTTGCTCCTAATTATTTCTTACATTATAGTATTATTAAATATTATAAAAATGAATATGATTATTTAGATTTAAATGGATTTACAGGTAATTTTGATATAAATAATCCATATTATGGATTAAATAGATTTAAATTAGGATTTAATCCAAATATATATGAATATATTGGTGAATATGATTTTATAATAGATGAAAGAAGTTATAATATATTATTAAAGAATAATGTATTAGCAAAAGAATTTAATAAAGTAAAAAAGAATAACTAATAAGTTATTCTTTTATTTTATTCTAAAGATGCTATCCAAGGATTAGTCATTGTACCATCACCTGATGAGAAGGTTACATTTCTATTTAGAGATAGGGCTGGGCGAGACCCAAATGCGTCGTTCACGGTGACATATCCAACCAAACCTCCAGATGAATTAGTATAGCGAGCGGAAGTATTGCTTGTGAAATAGTAAGCCGAAGAAAGCCAGTATATGGATCCCGTTTCATATGGCGATTTCCTTGCATCCGAAGCATTATTGCTCATAGTCTGGATATACATTTCGGTATATGATGGTAATCCAATTGGAAACGCTAGCGATTCATTACCCGATGTTACGCTAAATTCATCTATTACTCTTTCTTGATTATTGCTATCTACACATGATACTTTCCACGGATTCTTATGTTCCATATAATTTATATATGCTGCCGTATTTGTTATGTTACCTGTTTGATTCCATCCCCCATAGTTATTCATTGATGCCCTATTGTTGCAAAATATTTCATCTGTATCTAAATAACTCGATAATTGATTATGATTTGTATCTTCTTTATTTAATATATGTTCTTTATACCACAAATCTATCATATTCTTCATTGCCGAATTGTTTGTGTTTACATCACTATTGTTAAGCATTTCATCCATTATTGTTTCTATAGTTTTGTTTGACGTTTCTATATAATAA
>JAEEGL013668110.1_pt1 | contig 10402 bp, 10 predicted proteins | sample 9134231 | NCBI WGS metagenome assembly JAEEGL01 (sample SAMN16246548, study PRJNA631951) | gut metagenome | biome: gut microbiome; feature: rumen; material: fiber-attached | host: Bos | place: Iran: Karaj | collected 2018-10
ATACGTTCAAACAGGGGTTTGTGTTTTTGTACTGCTTCATAGATAGCAAATACCGTTCCAACATTCTGTACCACACAATTAACATCAATCGGCAAACACCCTGGAGGAACTTCTCGTCCGGTTACCGTTGCAATAAGTTGCTTTTCTGCTCCTTGCGGATATTTTGTGGCGCAAACCTGCACGTTCACTCCGACATAACTGCGAGTAACTTTCTGCAAAGCTTCTATTGCTTTCGGCTTGTTTTCATCAATAGCAATAATTGCTTTTTGAATGCCTAGAGCTTTATTCAATATTCTGGCACCGATTACAATTTGTTCGGCATATTCCTGCATCAAACGGTCATCTGCTGTCAGATAGGGTTCGCATTCAATACCGTTGATAATAACGCAATCAGCACTTTTACCTTCCGGAATATCAACTTTCACCGGTGTCGGAAAACCGGCTCCGCCCATGCCGACGATACCTGATTCGCGAATAATTTTAACAATTTCTTCGGACGATACTTCAATATCACGTATAATATTGGGCGAGCGATCAATTTTTTCTTCCCATTCATCTCCTTCAACACGGATGGTGATCATTTTTTCATAATATCCGTTGTTGACCTCCTGATCTTCAATTTTAGTAACTTCACCCGATACCGAAGAATGCACATCGGCTGAAATAATACCGTCCAAATCGGCCAACAATGTACCGACCTTTACCTTATCACCTTTTTGTACCAGAACTTTTGCCGGTGCTCCGATGTGTTGTCGAACAGGAATAACTACGGTTTCAGGCAAACCTGCGTCAGTAATTTCAATATCAGATGAAATTTTAAACTTGTTTGGGTGAATACCGCCGATTTCGAATGTTTTAATTTTGCTCATCTTTTTTTCCTGTAAAAATGATAGCTCCGGTTGGACAATTAGCAGCCAATTGTGCACCATATTCCTCAGCAGATACTGAAGTTGGAATATGTGATAAATTATCCTCAACCTTTACGTCAGGACAAATTTTGGTGCATTTCATACATCCGATACAGGCTGCCTTACAATTTTTGCGTGCTAATGCACCTTTTTGTTTATTGCTGCAGGCTACATATACTCTGACCCCATTCTTACCGACAGGTCTGATTTCAAACAACCCTCTCGGGCATATTCTCACACACGCCCCACAGGATGTGCATTTATCAGGATTAACCACAGGAATACCGGTTTCTTTATTGAGCTCAATTGCTCCGAACGGACAATTTCTCATACAATCGCCCATTCTCAAGCATCCGTTTGGACAACCGGTTTTGCCAACAAAAACTCGTGATGCCAACCTACAGCTTTTAAGACCGATATATTGCACTTTGTCAGGGGCATTTTGACAAGTTCCGTTGCAATGCAATACTGCACAAGTGCGTTCTTTTTCTTCAGTTGTATATCCCAAACGTTCAGCGATTTTTTTCATCACCGCTTGTCCTCCGACGGGACAATATAGGTTAGCAAAGTCTTCTGCTGAAGCGGAGGCACATTTTGATGCAAAATTTTGGCACCCGGCACTACCACAAGCACCGCAGTTTGCTTGTGGAAGCATGGACGCAATTTCATCAATTAACGGATTCTCTTCAACCTTAAATTTTTGGGCTGTAAAATACAAAACTACTGCCGCAACAACAGCAACTGCTGATAATATAGCAATGTTATATAAAATTAAGCTTGTCATTGTTATAACTCTACATATTGTCAATATTTGTAAGGTATCATCTTTTTTGCGGAATAAAAGAAATTTTTTCTACTTATCGTATCCTTATTTGCAATTTCTTTTGAAAATGAGCCTTAAAAATCCATAATAGTGTATAGTACATTACCAAAACCCCGAGAGAAGCCATTGCCGAAAGTTCTTCGTTTTGGCTTGTTGTATAAACAATAAAGAGTGTAAACAAAACTAATACCAAAGGTAGTACATACCCCCAAAAAGCGGCATAAAGAGCTTGTGATTGGCTTATAACAACCTCTATTTTTTGTCCGATGTTATATTGTTTTGAATTTTCTGTTTTTACAATAACCTTATGAGAACTGGTCGTTTGTCCGCACGCCTCTTTCAAAGCACAACTACTACATGCCTCGCCGCGAGACATTTGAGCCACAACAAGCTGATCTTTAATATCTATCACTATGGCTTTGTGGACAATTTCACTCATTTAATATCCAATTTTTTAGCAGCATCTGAAATCACAGGCGTAATATGCTGTTTTTCATCTCTGACAAACATTATAGCAGCCAAATTATTGTTGCGTATAAAGTTTGCGGCTTTTTTCTCTCCCATTGACATAATTGCTGTTGCCAAGCCATCAGCCATCATACAATTTTTGTAAAATACTGTAACCGCCGCCAAATTATTTTCGACCGGATAACCTGTTTTGGGGTCAATGGTGTGAGAATACTGTTTGCCATTTATGGAAAAGAAATTTCTATAATCTCCGGATGTTGCTACGGCATAATCTTTGAGCTTAACTACAAACGAATTTTCATTGCCATCATCAGCAGGTTTTGCAATGCCTATATTCCAACCGTCAGCATCATCTGCTCTGGAACCATGGGCAACAACTTCTCCTCCGACTTCAATCACAAAATCATTATATCCTTCTTTTTTGAGAAGAGATGCCAATCTGTCAACTCCATATCCCTTTGCTATTGCGGACAGATTAAGAGTGGTTCCGTTGTATAATTTGCGCATCTGCTTAAAATCAGGACTAAATTGAAGTTTATTAAATCCTGTGGTTTTCAAAATTTCCTTGATATCATCTTCATTAGGTAGTTTTTGAATGCTTCCTTCCGTGCCGAACCCCCAGATATCAACCAATTTTGCAGTTGTTGGATCAAAAGCACCGTCGCTCATAGTATAAATTTTATTTGCTTTTTTAAGCAATTTGCTCATTGCCGGTGATAGATCAATCCACTTTCCTGCGGGTTCACGGTTTATTTCGGAAATTTCCGAACTCATTTCAAAAACAGACATTTCGGCATTTATTTTTTCCAATTCTTCTTTTACATCACGTTGCAAGAGTCTGTTTTCATGTTCTGCCCTTACTTTAATGGTATAAAATGTACCAAATGTTCGACCGTTTATAACTTGATAGCCACTTTTTTGCCGTGAGCAATACCAAATTGTTGCCACACAAACTAAAAATAAAATCAAATATTTTAAAATACGCATCACTTTTATGTTCCAAAATTAGTAATTATTTTATCTTTAAATGTTATATACTAAACAGTATCCTGTTTTTGAAAGGCAATTCATTATGAAAGAAGATTTTAAGATTCTCAAGCAAAAAGTAAAGAAATCATACACTAATTTTAAAAAACAAAAATTAATATCAAAAACCACAAATAAAATCAAATCCCTCCAAAAAGCTAAAGTTTTTTCTTTATGCAAAAAAACTTATGATTTTATCATATCAGTCAGCCGTCGTATATATGCCAAGACCTATAATTTCTTTAATGCTACCGGTACAAAACTCGGTAAAATTGGCATAAAAGCGCATTGGGTCAGTTGGATTGGTTTTTGTATAGGTATTTTTGCTGTTAATTTTCTGGCCATGGAAATGTATGGTTGGGCTCTTTTTGCAATTTTGCTTAATCGTTTTTGCGATGGCCTTGACGGAGCAATTGCTCGCTCAACCCAAATAACCAATTTTGGAGTTTTTCTTGATGCAACACTTGATTACATTTTTTATGGCGGTGTTATTTGGGGATTTGCTCTTGCTGATGCCGACAATGCCGCTTTTGCGTGCTTTTTGATGTTTGGTTTTAGTGCTGCTGCATGTGCAATGCTTTCATATTCAGTTATTGCGTATAAGATTAATTCTGAACAGGCTCTCAACCTTGATCATTCTCCGTTTTATCTTGGAGGTTTAGCTCAAGGTTCTGAAACTTTGGTCGTACTGATTTTGCTCTGCCTGTTCCCGTCAGGATTTGTTGTTTTATCAGTTATCTTTGGAATATTGTCACTAATTAAAGCATTTAGCATGATTGTTGCGGCATATTATAACTTTGTAATTATGGCAAAAAAATAAATGATAAAAAAGCTTGCATTGATATTGTTTTTATGTCTTATCTCCGTTCCGTCATGGGGCGGATACAAACAGTCAACACCGCATGGTTCGGCTGATTTGTCTGTTGCCGAAATGCAAGATGCCTTTGATGTTAATATTACCATAACTCCTCAAAAAGGTTGGTATATTTATTCTCATGATTCTGGAGAATTTGGGCTTCCTGCTCAAATTGAATGGAATCTAAAAGATAATACTCTGCAATTTGAAGAGTGGAGCGAAGGTGAATACATAACCTATCAAGGTTTTGATGTAAATGTATATCGTACTCCGGCATTATACCGCGCCATAATAAAAAAAGACAATAAACAACAACCTTCTTTTACTCTCTCGTGGATGGCATGCAATGATGAATGTATACCTGAAAAACTTCACTTCGAATTCACACCGGAGAGCTTTTTGAAAAGCCATGCTCATGTTGCTACTACCAAACAAAAGCAATGCAGTATGTCATTTATTGGTGCTATAATATTTGCTTTTTTGGGAGGTGTAATCCTCAATCTTATGCCATGTGTTTTTCCAGTTTTGTTCATCAAAATTATCGGCATTGTTCAAAACAAAACGCACCGTCGCCGTGTCATTGATGCTTTTAGTTATCTCGCCGGTGTGATGACATGCTTTTTAATCATTGCCGGAGTTTTGCAATTCTTAAAACAACAAGGTGCGACGATTGGTTGGGGCTTCCAGCTTCAGTCACCGTGTTTTGTGTTCATAATGGCACTGGTATTTTTCATGCTGTTTTTATCATTTTTAGATATTATCAATATCAATATTCCAATGCGTTTTAGTTTTTCTGGCCCGTTTTTAACCGGTTTGGTAGCTGTTTTGGTAGCAAGTCCGTGTACGGCACCGTTCATGGGGGCTGCCATCGGTTGGATATTAACAACGAGTGTTCCTTCATATGTTTTTTATGCAGTTTTTGGTGCACTTGGTTTGGGCTACGCTCTGCCGTTTTTCTGTGCTGAATTTTTTCCGCATCTGATGCAAAAAATCCTGCCACGCCCCGGTAAATGGATGCTATGGCTCAAACGTGCCTTCTCAATCCCCATGTTGCTCACGTGTTTGTGGCTTTTATGGGTTCTTTGGGGTTGTGTTTCTCCGCATTTGGGAGCTTGGCAGACATACGACCGTCAAAAGGTTGAAACTCTGACCGATCAGGGAGAAAAAGTCTTCATTGATTTCACCGCCAAATGGTGTATTACATGCTTGGTAAACGAAAAAACTGTGCTTAATACTGATAAATTTATTCAATTTGCTAAAGAAAAAAATATTCATTTATTCAAGGGGGATTGGACCAATCACAGCGCAGAAATAACCACCGCTCTTTCTCAATATGGTCGTAGTAGCGTCCCGTTATATGTTTATTATGACGGCTCTGGCAAATACCAGTTTTTGCCACAGATATTAACCTTAAAAGGAATTCGTAAGGCTTTGCATTAACTATTTATCGATAATGCCACCACCCAACACGATGTCATTATCATAAAAAACAACCGACTGCCCCGGTGCGATGGCTTTTTGCAGGTTTTCAAATTCAACTAAAACTTTGTCTTTTTCTATCATACGTATTGTTGCCGGAGTAGGAATTTGCGACGATCTAATACGTGCCAAAACTTTACGAGGCTCACTTACTCCATCAACTGCCATCCAAGACAAGTTAGAGCAGGTCAGGGAGCTTTTAAGTGTTTCGTCATCAAATCCCAGAACAACCTCATTTTTGTCTTTGTTTATCCCGATAACATACAACGGTTTTTCGGCAGAAACTCCCATACCTCGTCTTTGACCGATTGTATAATGCCAAAACCCCTGATGTTTACCCAAAACTTTACCGTTTTTATCAACAAAATTACCTTCTTGAGGTTCGTTTTGCAAAATATCATTAATATCACCGGAATAAAAATCCTGACTGTCGGCTTTTTCGGCTACCTCCAACCCGGCAGATTTTGCAAAATCACGCACTTCAGCTTTGGTATATGCTCCCAAAGGCAACAAAATTCTTGATAATTGTTCTTGATTCAGTCTATACAGAAAATAAGATTGATCTTTTTTGGGATCTATACCACGTAAAATACGATAACGTCCGCTGTCTTTATCAAAATCTAACTTTGCATAATGTCCGGTTGCAAATTTATCAAATTCTATGCCGTTAGCACGTGCGGTGTTGGGCAGAGCATCAAACTTAATTGTGGCATTACACCAAACACATGGGTTAGGAGTTCTGCCACTCATATATTCGGTCTTAAAATTATGTAAAACAATTTTTTTATATTCTTCCGAACAATCAAAAACGTAGTATGGAATACCCAGTTGTTTACAAATTTTACGAGCTGTTTCAATATCCTGCTCTTCGTGAGGGCTAAAACACGAGTCGGCACTTCCGTCACCGCGAAAGTTGGTGTTTTTATCCCAAATTGACATGGTTGCGCCTATTATTTCATGTCCGGCTTTTTTAAGCAAATAAGCCGTTGCCGATGAGTCAACTCCGCCACTTAATCCGACCAATATTTTCATTTTCTGTCCTCAAAAATTGTATATACGCGGATTATGGCGTTTAGTGGCTCAAGAATCAAGAAAATTTTAAAATATCTGTATAGTTAAAAACTTGACAAGAGCTTAAAATCTGTTATAACTCGCCAAACAACTTAAATTATTAATTTTTATCATTAAAAGAATATGCAAAAAATTATTATCATTATTTTGGCTACCATTTTTTTTGGAGGGATGTGCTTATGGCATTACATATCCAGAAAAAGATTAGCAGCGAATGAGGTTATTGTACCTGTGACTACGTTGGAATCATCCAGCGACGAAAAGGTTTCTATTCCTTCCGACACCGAGAGTATTGCCAAGCTCTTCTCTCTACCAATCGGCGGTTTGTGGGCCAGAGTTTGGGATTTTGCATTTCAGTTTATGGGGTTTATTGTTTGTGAACAAGAGAGGCTTACCTTTGTGCAGCATCTTTATGAGATAGATCACGCACAAAACTGGTATTACAACATCAACAAGATCGTTGAAGCACTACAGAGTTGTCCTTCAACTAATTGGCAACAAGTATGTGACTTCAATCAAATTCTTTTTGACACGACCCTCAAGAGAATTAAAGACAGTGATGCAGATCACCCTGTCCATTGTAATATCTGTGTTTGGTGGGCTTTTTCATCCGTTATGAAAGTCCAGTTGAAAAAATCAGGTCACATGATTGAAACACCAAAATCGTAATCTTTTTAAAACAACCATCAGACTCTGTGTTTGATGGTTGTTTTGTTGTTGACATCAGCCAAATAAATAATAAATTATATGGCATGAGACAAGATTTTGATTTTAATATTTCAGGTAAAACCTTAACCCTTAATATCAGCGGAGATTTTATTTCTTATGATAATGAGGAGCTAAAGCTTCGCCTTTATTCTGCTGCTGAAGATGACAAGGTTCGGCAGCTGATAGTCAATGCCAATCAACTCGGACAATGGGACTCAACTTTAGCTATTATCATTTTTGAACTAAAGAAAATTGCCCTTAAAAATCAAAAAACATTTGAATTGCGTAATTTTCCTCAAAATTTTGAACGCCTTATCAATCTTGCATTTTCGGTTGATCGCAAACCGGTGCAACCTGACACTTCTTCCGGCGGATTTTTGGAAAACGTTGGCATTTGGGGTACAAAACTTGTTGCCGGCGTACATAAAGGGTTCAATTTTATAAAAGCTTCGGGGAACTCTTTTTTCCGCTCAATAGTGGGGCGTTCTTTTATGCGTGGCATAGATTTGTCTTTTGCATTGGAAGACTGTACTTATAAGGCTTTACCGATTGTTTCTTTAATCAGTTTTATGGTTGGTTTAATTTTAGCCTTTGTCGGAGCAGTCCAGCTCAAAACTTTTGGTGCCCAAATCTACGTGGCCAGTCTTGTAACTATCGGTATGACCCGTATCATGGGTGCGATCATGACCGGCATTATTATGGCCGGCCGAACTGGAGCTTCATACGCCGCTACAATCGGTACCATGCAAGTCAATGAAGAGGTCGATGCCCTAAAAACTATGGGAGTTGATCCTATGGATTTCTTGGTTTCTCCACGTATGATCGCCTTGATTATTACTATGCCGCTTTTAACTATGTGGTCTGATTTTATGGGGATGCTCGGCGGTGGTTTCGTCGGTGTTACAATGTTAGGTATCCCGTTTCAAAAATATTGGGAATTATCTATTGATGCTATCAGCCTTGATAATTTTTTGGTCGGGATTTTCCATGGTCTGGTTTTTGGTGTAGTCATTGCTATCTGCGGTTGTTATTACGGCATTTTTTGTGGTCGCAATGCTGATAGTGTTGGTTCGGCAACTACCAAAGCGGTTGTTTCCGCCATAGTTTGGATGATTGTTATGACCGGTATAATTACCGTGTGCTGTGAGGTTTTGGACATATGAGTACGGAAGTTCAAATTGAGGCCAAAAATCTGACTATCGGTTACGGTGATTACATTTTAATGAAAGACCTAAATTTCAGCATTAATAAAGGTGATATTTTTATCATTATGGGAGGCTCAGGTTGTGGCAAAAGCAGCTTGCTAAGAGTTTTGACCGGCTTGGTTCAGCCATTAAAAGGTAGTGTTTTTGTTGACGGAGCCAATTTTACATCGGCATCGCCTACCGCCAAAGATAAGATTATGCAAAAAAACGGCATACTTTACCAAAGCGGAGCTCTGTTCAGCTCCATGACTTTAGGTGAAAACATAGCTATGCCGTTACAACTTTATACTAAGTATCCGACCTCCCAAATAAAAGAGCTTGTTTCACTCAAACTTGCCTTGGTCGGACTTGCCGGCTTTGAGGATTATTACCCTTCAGAAATAAGCGGTGGCATGAAAAAACGCGCTGGTTTAGCTCGTGCTTTGGCTCTTGATCCTGAAATTGTATATTTTGACGAGCCGTCAGCAGGACTTGATCCGGTTAGTTCGAAATTGCTAGATGATTTGATTTTAGACATCAATCATAGCCTTGGGACAACCATCGTAATCGTAACCCATGAGCTGAGTTCCATTTTTGCAGTCGGCAACAACTCAATATTTTTAGATGGTGCCAGCAAATCAATTTTGGCACGTGGCAATCCCAATGATTTGCTACACAACCCGCCAAACGATACAATATTTGAATTTTTAACTCGAGGAGAGGGAAAAAATGCGCAGAAAACCGAATAACAAAATGATTGGCATTTTTATCATATGCGGAGTGGCATTATTTTTTGCCACAATCGGGATATTTGTATCAAACCGCTTGCTTCAAAACAGCGATCGCCTGGCAGTAATGTACTTTTCTGAGTCCATTAAAGGGCTTGATGTCGGATCACCGGTGGTCTTCAAAGGTGTTTCTGTCGGTCGCGTTGTCAAAATCGATGTAATTACCGACCTACAAAAATTAGACTTCATAATTCCGGTTTATGTCGCCTTTAACAGCAAAAAAATTGCCTCACGCCAACATCGCGAAGATATTCATCAAATTCTTCAAGAAATGGTTACAAAAGGTTTGCGCGCACGTTTAGGTACTCAAAATTATCTTACCGGTCAGCTGATGATTGAGCTTGAGTTTGTACCTTCTGATGAAAAACCGGTTTATCGTCATCCTCGCGGTGGCAGAGTTCCTGAAATTCCAACAGTTCTATCTCAATTTGCCGAGATTTCTCAAGGTATACAGGAACTTCCGTTGCGAGAAACCATTCGCCAGTTCAGTTCATTTATGGACAAGCTCAATAACACGCTTTTGCCTGATTTTAATAAACTTATTAATGACTTTGAGGTCATACCTACACGTACTCGAACTGTTCCTGAGACATTAAACAACTTCAATAAGGCTATGCAGAACATTTCTAATGCTGCCAAATCGTTAGGCAATTTTACAGATTATCTTGAACGCCATCCAGAATCTTTGTTGCGCGGTAAAGGAGGATATTAAATGAAAAAATACCTTATTTTAATGCTTTTTATGCTTAGTGCGTGTGCTTTTACGCAACAATCACGCTTTTATCGTTTGCAGTCAGCAAGCGCAGATATGGCTGTATCTCAGCGCAAAACGAGTGTTGGGGTAGAAGAAGTTTCTGTTCCCCGTTATGTTGATCGCCCGCAAATAGTTTTGGTTGATAAAGATACCAGCGAACTTACGGTTTCGGAGTTTGATCGATGGGCAGAGCCATTAAGCTCCTCAATCACCAGAGTTTTGGCGGATGATATTTCTCTGTATCTGCCCAATGCTTTGGTAAAGCCGAAAAATTATTCAATGGAAAATTTTACCTACACCATAAGTGTTGAAATTAATAAATTTGATTCTACAATTG
>JAEEGL014861832.1_pt1 | contig 10402 bp, 7 predicted proteins | sample 9134231 | NCBI WGS metagenome assembly JAEEGL01 (sample SAMN16246548, study PRJNA631951) | gut metagenome | biome: gut microbiome; feature: rumen; material: fiber-attached | host: Bos | place: Iran: Karaj | collected 2018-10
AAGGGGATAAAATAATATTACTTTTTAATGATAAGATATTTGATACTAATAGTAAGAATATATTAGAAGAAGTTGAGTATACTATAAGTATGTCTTTAATGGATAATTTAGGTGTAAAAGAAGTTGTTTTTAGAGTCGATGATATTAAAAATGACATAAGTGTAATAAAAACTCTTGAAAATTAGTTAAAAATATTATATAATCAACATTGTTATTCAAGAGTTGTCCTCGTAGCTCAGCTGGATAGAGCAACGGCCTTCTAAGCCGTCGGTCACACGTTCGAATCGTGCCGAGGACACCATATTTAGATTATTAGATGCCCTAAAATAGGACATTTTTATTTTGTAATAAATTTTAAGTAATAATAAAGAGTAATAAAAATATGGCACTTTTGGCACTTTTTTATGGCACTCAATAAAATAAATTGATATTAATGTTGTATGAATCAAAGATAGTTTTCTAAACTTTTTATGATTATATTTACATCTTAAATGCAAATCGAACTTAAAGTGTTAAGTATTTATGGTATACTTATACTATAAAGGTATGGTAGAAAATGAAATTATATAATAGACAATTGATGGAAATAGAAAATGCTCAATACAAAAACAAAATTGATTTTTTGGCAAAAAAAATTATTGATTTTATAAGTAAAACATATGGAATAGATGAAAAAATTTTGTTGGATAAATATAATAATCTTTCAATAGTCGAACGTATGCCAAATGAATCACATTTGGTAGAGTATAATGGTCAAAAAATCACTGTTGATAGCGGAAGAGATGCCGCCTCTTTTGTCACACATAAAGCTCAAAGTTTTGATGGTGAAAAATGGCATTTTGAGAATGCACTTTATATTTCATTAGATGGAAATGGAGACCATACAATAGAGCATGAATTGATCCATTATTTTTCTAGCATGGCAGAAATGAAGTTTAATACTTCTGGAATAGGTTATGATAAATCAGGAATAAAAATAGTTGGCTATGATAAATTCGATAGCGAGGTTGATAGTTCTTTGAAAGCATCTGGCTTGAATGAAGGAATAACTGAAATGCTTGCTAATAAATTAGATGGTGTATCCCCTAGTGTTTATTATTATCAAGTGTGTATAACTGATATTCTTACTAGTAATTTAAATAATAAATTAATTAAAGCTTATTTTTTAGATGGGGAGCAGGATTTTAAAGAATTCTTATTGGATTTTAATAAAAGGCAATCTAGTATAACTTCAAAAGAATTGATTTCTATTTTGCCTGGTGATAGTGTGAATGAAGTTGATATGGCAACATTAAAAGGTTGTATGGAATATTCTTTAAGCTATTGCAATAATTTAAATGAATTCTATGAAGAAAAGAAAAGATTGCTACAAATTGTGCAAAGAATAAAAGGATTTTATTATAAAGATTCTAAAGGAATAGAAGAATTCTTATTGAAAGTAATTGATGCTGAAGAGGAAAAATTTAAAGGTGTAAGTAAAAAACAAAACAATGAGAATTCAAAAATGAAATTTATTGAAGGATTTATTAATGCTTATGATATAACCGAAAATGAATATCAGCGTGAAACAAGAACTCAAAATGAAAAAAATGATATCGAAAGAGTTAAATATATAGCTGAAACTGGATTTGCGGGTCCACTAGTTGATGATATAAAGTGTAACTGGATTATTCAAGATGATCAATATGTTGAACAATATTCCCAGAAGCAAGTATCAGCTATGGCAAGGTTGTTGAAGGCTGCTAAGGAATTAACCGAAAATGAAAAATCAAATTCATCTTCAAAAGATTATTTGTTAGAGTTAACAAAAGTACCTGATATAGATCATGCATTAAAGCAACTGCGTTCTGATTTAAAGAAAGAAGGTACATATATACATAGATTGAGAGAAGAAGCTCGAAGAAAGAAATTGGAAGTTCAAGAAGAAAAAATAGAAGTATTTGAAGTGGATAGTCCAATAAAAACAATTCCATCTACTATTCCGTCACGAAAATTAAGGCCTATTATTTCAAATGCACAAGTAGAGGAACAAAAAAGAAAAGAAGATCAAGAAAGATATAGAAGATCTCAGGAAGAAAAACGTAAAAGAGAAGAAGAACAGCGTAAAAAATTGGACGAATTGAAGAAGCAAAGAGAACAACAACAATTAGCAGAATTAAGGGCAATGTATGAAGATGATTCATATAATCCAACTTGGTATATGGATAATGAAACCGAAAATGTAAATGGTCAACGACATGGTATGAGACATTAATGTGCTATTAAAAAATTGAATGTAGTATAATCTGTGTGTATGGCACTTTAATATGGCACTTTTGAATAATAAAGTGATTTAGTTAAAGGGAGTATATGTCATAGTTCTCCATAAAATAAGGGAATAAATACATTTTGTAGTTATTCTATTTATGTTAAGAACTGTTTTCTTCTAAGCCGTCGGTCACACGTTCGAATCGTGCCGAGGACACCATATTATGATAATTAAAGTGCCTAGAAATGGGCATTTTTAATTTGGAAAGAAATTATAAGTAAAATCAAAAAGTGTAAAAAATATGGTAATTATAATTATGAAATTGAATAATGTATCAATTATGAGTTAAGTAAAATGATAAAATCTTTTACTTTTTTTAATTTATTAAAAAATGTCGACATTTGTCGAAAATTTATGCTATAATATTTTTATAGTAGAAGTGGGCACAACAAAGCCTGCTCTGCGAAAAAAATAATAGTAATTATATTACTAGAATGGAGCGATTATGGAAAAGAAAGGAAATACAGTTTCGAAGATAATAAAAGGGGTAATTATTGGAATGCTATCTGTTGTTTTGATAGTGAACATTTATGTCATTATTCAAGCAAAATCTAAGCCAAATAGTGTGCCAAGCATTTTCGGATATAAGCCATTTATTGTTATGTCTGGATCTATGGAAACAGAAATATATGCAGGCGACTTAGTATTTGTAAAAAGTGTTGATCCAGAAACTTTAAAAGTTAATGATATTATCGCATTCAAAGATGAAGAGAACTTTGTTACAACACACAGAATAATTAATATTGTTAACACTGATAGAGGAAAGTGCTATGAGACAAAAGGTGATAATAACAATGATAAAGATGAAAATGTTGTATGCAAAGAAAATATAGAGGGTTTATATCATTCAAGAATTGCTAGGGTTGGAGATATTATATTATTCATTCAACAGCCACTAGGATTTATTGTAATGATGCTAACAATTTTAATTGTATGTATATTTATATATTTAATTTCAAACAAAGATGAAAATGGAAAGCTTTCTAAGGAAGAACTAAAGGAATTCGAAGAGTTTAAAAAGTCAAAAGCAGCTAAGAAGAATGATTAAGTTTGTTGTAATATTTCTCTAGAGAAGTTTTACATATATTTTAAAGATGAAAGGTGGTGAGAACATGAAAAAGAAATCATTAGTATTAATTGCGTTACTTGTATTAGTAGGGTTAACAAGTGGTTATGTTTCTAGAACATATGCTAAATATGTTAAAACATTAGATAATGCTACTGGCACAACTACTGTTGCTAAGTGGGATTTCAAAAAAGGCACTAACTATGGTGTGTTTGATATAACTTTACCAGGAACAGTTGATGCTACTACATTAGTAAGTGGCAGAATAGCTCCAGGTACTAGTGGAACATTCACAATTGATCTAGATAACTCTGGAAGTGAAGTTGGTGTTGAATATACTATTGAATTCACTACTGCTAGTGGAGTACCTTCTAACTTAGTATTTAAACAAAGTACTACAACAATATCAGCAGCTGGTTCTAAAGTTATTGGTACTATTCCAGCAGGTCAAACAGATTCAGTTGAATTAAGCTGGGAATGGCCATATGAAACAACAAGCAGCGCTTTATCTGTAGAAGATGGTGAAGATACTGCAAATGGCGAAGCAGTTAGTAGAACTATGACTTTAACTGCTACTGTTAACGGTAAACAAGTTCAACCAGGAACAGGTCCAACTACTAAAACTTGGACATTACAAGCAGCTAGCTAGTAAAAATAAAACGGAAGTTTTTTAACTTCCGTAAGGGAAATATTTTTTATTTCCTTTATGGGAATTAAAAAGCATGAAAGGAGTACATCGAGTGGATAATAGAAAAAAGAATAATTTGAAATTCTGGACTATTATTATCTTATTAATCATCATTATTTTATTACTGTTATTCTTTGTTAAGTTCGGCAAGATTCACAATGACTATATGTTAATACCTACTGGTAATGTGGATGTTTTCGATATAGATATTAATTGTGATTGTTCTGGTAAAGAAGATGATAATTGTAATAAGACTGATAAAGATGGAAATATTCTTCCAGTATATAAACCAGAAATTGATAAAAATACTATCGGTCAAGTATGGATAGATGATAAAAATGGAAATTATATTTATCAACAAAATTTAAAGATATTTACTAATTCAGCTTTCTATTACACTGAAAAGATTGCTCCTGGAATATCTAATACTTATAATTTTGTTGTTCATAATAGTACACCAGTTAAGTTGAAATACAATATTCAAATGAATGAAGATAGTGAATATAAGATTAATTTAAAATATCGTTTAAAAAGAGAAGGTAACTATATTATAGGAAATGAAAGCACTTGGGTTAGTGCTGATGAATTAATCACAGGATTTTATGATATAGATACAATGCATTCTGATAAATATGCGCTTGATTGGAAATGGGCATATGATGATGGCGTAGATAGTCAAGATACTATTGCTGGTGAGTATATGACAAGCACATATAAATTGAATATTAGATTTTATTTTGAAGAGATAGAAGAATGAAAAAGATTATATTTCCGATAGTGATAGTTGTGTTATTGATAATAATATCATTAAATATATTATCAATATATAATATCTCAGTGTTTAAAATGCGTATTTTTAAAATAGGTTCTGGAAGTATGGAACCATATTTAAAAGTAAATAGTTTAATAGTTGTAAAAGAAAGTGATGATTACAAAGTTGGCGATGTCATTACTTATAATGATGAAATAGGGTATGTAACCCATAGAATTATTGATATTAAGGATAATGAAATAATTGCTAAAGGAGACGCGAATAATACTCAAGATGATCCTATAACTAAAGATAAAGTTGTAGGCAAAGTTATACTTAGAATTTCTCTGTTTAGCGCAATTAATTATGCCATATCAAGGCCGATAATATGGGTAAGCATCCTTATAATCGGAGGGGTAATAATTTATTTAATACCTGAGAAAAAGAAATAGTTGAGAGGAGTTAGAGAAGTGATGAAAAGAAAAATTAGCAAAAAGAAATGTCTTACTTTTCTTTTAGTTTATTTTATATTTTTCACTTCATATTTTTCAGTAATAACTTTCTCAAAATATGTAGGAGTAATTAGAGATGCAACAGCATCAACGCCTATTGCTAAATGGGATGTATCGATGAATACAGGTGATAATGATGATGATTATGTTGATGTTGTAATTGGAAATTCAAGTGACAGTTTTATTGTAACTGTAACAAGTATTTCAGAAATAAAAGCTAATTATTCAATAGTTTTAACAAATGTTCCAAGTAGTTTAAGGATAAAACTGGATAATGGAATATATAAATCACCAGTGAATAACAAAATAACATTTGATAACGCTGGTTCCATTAATGCCAATGCAACAAATAGAACAGTTAATCATACATTAACATTTGATGTTCCGATTAATTCGGATACTATTACTAATAATATAATAAATATTAATGTTATATTCACACAGGCAAATCCAAGCAATAATTAACTAAAAAGTAATTGAAAGAGAGGTGAAAAATATGCTAAGCAAAAGAAAAAAATGGATTATTCTTTTAATCATTGTATTTTTAGTTGGCATAGTTTTTTTACCTTTTTCTTTTTCGAAATATACCTCAACAGATGGTGATATTGTAATTATTAATGCACGTCAACCAGAATATGATGTTTACTTTTATCACTTATCACAAGGAGAATATGTTTTTTCGGGAAGTCAGCATTTTGTTTATGGCTCTTCGCAAGCTTTAACAGCCAATAATCAAACAAGATTAGGATATGCTTTTGCTGGATGGAATACTAGTTCAGATGGTACCGGCACATCATATAATGATGAAGAAAATGTTAGCAATTTAACAAGTGTAGATGATGGAATAGTAAGATTGTATGCTCAGTGGGATCAACAATACTTACTTACAATTAGTGCCGGCAATGGAATTCAAGATGTATCACAGGCTGGTTGGACAAATAGTGGAACATCATCAATGAGTAAATATTTTTTACCAGGTGATGAAGTTGATTTGTCTCAAATAGTTTTAACTTATTTAACTGGATATCAAGGAAGAGCATATGAATTTACGAGTGGTAATGGAAACATTTCAAATAATATTTTGACAACAGGTGCAACGGATACAGTAATAACAGTGAAAGCTGGTTCTTTAATAAATCCAAATGCACCAACTATAAGTGGTGGCGCTTCAAAAGTTTATGGTTATCAAAATAATAATTTGACATGTGCAACTACAACAACGTATGATAGTAATGTAACTTTACATTATTCTTTTGGATTTGCAGAAGATGTGTATGCGGTTCCAAGTCTTAATTCGGCAAATTTATATGATGAAGTAACAATTAATGGAGAAAAATTTTATTTAATTGAAAGAAATGGGGATACAGTTACATTAATTACTAAATATGGTATTAATACTAGTATTGATGCGCAATCTGAAACGACTTCATCCTCATCAATCTTTACTGGGAATCCTTATTGGAATTCAGGGGTTGGAACAACTTATCCAGGTAGTTATTCAGGGTCTCCAAAACCATATATATATGATAGTAATAGTTTACTTTATAATCCAGTTAACAGATATGCGGCAAAAATAGCTACAGCACTTGGAGTAGAAGTAACTGGAAAATTATTATCATATGAACAAGCTTTGGCAATTACATCAAATTCGGTTTTAGCAATTAATTCGGGTTCATATTGGCTTGGTTCAACTGGAAGTAGTTCATCTCCATATGTAGTAAGTACATCTGGAAATATTGGTAGCAATTATGTTCAAAGTGGTAGTAAAGTACGTCCAATAATAATTTTTAATAATACTATTCAAGATGCTTTAAATGCACCACCATCTAATTGGGAACAATATAGTACAAGTTCTACTTATACAGTTCCAATGACATTTAAAGGCACAAGAGTTTATTCGTGTAAAGTATATGCAGAAGATGGTATATTGACAAGTGATGAGTCATCGTCTGATGATAGTACCACTGAAGCAACGTATTGTAATGCAAGAATAAATTTTGATGAGAATACTGGACAATTGCATGGGGTAGACCATGGATATGTTGAATATGGATCATCAGAAATTTTCGAATCACCAATAAATAGTGTTTCTTTAAGTTACATACCATTTGGAAGTAAAATTGGATACGACTTTAATGGATGGTGGACATCAGCAAGTGGTGGAACACAAGTTATAGATAAAGATAGACAAATAATATCTAATATTTCTGGATACACAAATAGTAATGGAAAATGGATTATTACTAATCCAGCAGATAATAGTTTTGTGAATGTCTTATATGCTCAATTTATCGAAGCTGTTAAGACACTATACAATGTTTTAAAAAGAGAAGCAGATGCAGGAGACTATGCTAGATTATATAGTGGCTCTCACCAAGACTCAATGGATAGTTCTCAATCAGTTGAAAATGTTTACCACTGGTATGGTATAAATACATCTGATGGAGTGGAAATTCTAAATAGAAATAATGTTGTTTTTGCTGATATGTGTTGGCAATTGATAAGAACTACCGATAAAGGCGGTGTAAAATTACTATATAATGGTATCCCAATTATTACTACCGATAATGATGGAACACATTACGATTGCAGTACAAGCAGACCAGGACGAATTGGGGATGTTTCAACATCTACATCATTTTCAGGGAATTATGTTTATGGTTCTGGATATACAACAAGTGTTTCTGGAAATACCACTACATACACTTTAACTGGAACTTCAACAATTTCAGTTACTAGCAGTAATGCATCAACTACTATTCCAAACATCATTAGTAATAATCCATATACATGTAGAAATTCAACTGGTACATGTACAACACTTTATAAAGTTTCTCAATATTCCTCTGGTACTAGTGCAACAGCTTATACTTCAACTTATCGTGATGCAATAGGATCCAGCACATTCAATAGTACAGCTACATCTGTCGGAAGTGTGGGATACATGTATAATAATAGACCAACAAGTTCATCAAATTCTATGTCTAAATCTGCAACAATGTTAAGTACTGTAACTCTTTCATCTTCAACACTTACTACTTATCAGAATTACATATTTGGTGATGGATATTCTTTGAGTGGAAATAGCCATATACTTACAAATCAAACAACTGGTAGTCAAATAACCGGATATCCTGCTAGTTGGGTTGGTTGGTATTTCTGTGCAAGCTCTTCATCCGGTTCTTGTACAAGCCTATATTATATATCAGGTATTGATACAAGTGGAACTAATCCAATAATGTATAGATCTACTATTAATAGTGGCCAACACGTTGATTCAGCAGCTAACAAATATTTATTAGGTGATACATTAGTAGATAATGGAGATGGAACTTTCTCGTTATCAGGTAACGTAAGAGAAATAAATAAAAAAGATTGGTATTCAATTTATAGTAGTGTATCAACTTCTACGTTTGTATGCCTTCCAAGTTATTATACATATAATCAAGCAACAGGCGAAAATGTTTGCTCTGATACTAGAACAACTAATAGAGTTGATGCTATTGGATATATCACGGGTGTATCAGCAACTTCACTTACATATTTACCACTATATAAGTATGGCAGTGATGTTCAGTTAAGTAGTGGAAGTACATATACACTAATAGGTGACGGGGTAACAAGTAATACATTGCATTACATCTATAATTGGCCAACATCAACAACAAGTAATTGCCATGCAAGTGGTAGTAGCTTAAGTACTTGCGGTTATGCATCGTTGAGTAAAAGCCACTATACATGTTTTAACTTAAGTGGAAAATGTACAAATTACTATTATATAAATTATACTACCAGCAATTATGCATATGCGGTTACACTTAGTGGTGGTAAAAGAGTTAATACAAATGTCTCTGATACAAATAATATTTTATATAGTGCATTATATGCAAGTAATGTTAATACTACTAATTCAACTATAAAAACATATGTTGATAATTGGTATCGTGATAATTTATATAGTGAATATGACAGTTATATTGATGACACAATATATTGTGGAGATAGAGAGATTACTTCATTCGGAGGATGGAATCCTACAGCTTCTACAACTAATAGTTATGCATTAAAATTTAGAGGATCAACAAGTGTAAGAGACTTTGGATGTAATAATGTTTTAGATCGCTATAGTGTTTCTAATAATAGTGCTCATTTAACATATAAAGTTGGGTTGCTTACAGTCGCTGAGGCTAATGCATTTAACTTAACAACCATAAGGGCAGCTGCTTATAATTATTGGTTAATGACCCCATATAGTTTGAATGATTATCGTGCTATTAACTATTATATATCAAGTACTGGTACTACATCTGTAGCTAACCCAGTAAGTACTAGTTATTCAATCCGCCCAGTTATTTCTTTAACTTCAGAATCAAGATATACAGTCGGAGATGGAAGTACAACAAACCCATATGTTGTTGATACAAGCGGTTCATAAAATAACAGTATAGTTCATATAATTCCATAGGTGAAATATGAAGAGATTACTGTTATTTTTATTATGTGTTAAATATGCTTATAATATTAGCTAATGCTTATACGCATAGTTATGAAGCATATCTAGTTAATACTTATTTAGGAAGAGTAATAGTTTGTTAGATGAAAAGATGTCAATTGTAACAACAAAGATAATGTCTTCTATAATAACTATTGAAAATCAGATGTTGATATAGTAATAGAAGTAGGAGATGAGATAAATAAAGTATATTGGTCAATTTTTTTCTAAGCCGCCGGTCACACGTTCGAATTGTGCCAAAGACACCATATTTAAAAATAATCTCTTTTGTAGAGAGTTTTTATTTACTGTTTTATTTGCAACTAAATTATGATAAAATAAACGAGTAAGGTAGGAAATATATATGAAAAATAAAAAAGGGTTTACTTTAATTGAAATAGTGGCAACATTAGGATTAATATCGATTATTTTAATAATAGCTATTCCAGTAATCAGTAATATAAGAAAATCAATAATGGTTCGCGAATTAGAATCAAAAAAAGAAGCAATAGTTTCAGCAGCAGAAGTATATGCACAGAATAATCAAAGTTTATTTCCAAAAGAGGGTGGAATAATCCAAATACC
>JAEEGL014949266.1_pt1 | contig 10402 bp, 5 predicted proteins | sample 9134231 | NCBI WGS metagenome assembly JAEEGL01 (sample SAMN16246548, study PRJNA631951) | gut metagenome | biome: gut microbiome; feature: rumen; material: fiber-attached | host: Bos | place: Iran: Karaj | collected 2018-10
CAGCATTCAGGCGCTCATAAAGAGCAGCAGGAGAATGCGGAAGGAGATTTTCCCGAGGATAAAGAGGATCTGGACTCAGGTATAGTGGCGAACGGTATCCTTGAGGTTATGTCTGACGGATACGGATTTATAAGGTGTGAAAACTATCTCCCGGGCGAGAATGATGTATATGTGGCACCCAGCCAGATCAGACGCTTTGGTCTTAAGACAGGCGACATCGTGGTCGGAAATACAAGGGTCAGGACAGGAAATGAGAAGTTTTCGGCTCTGCTTTTCGTAAAGAGCATTAATGGAATGCACCCCTCAGAAGCAGCAACGAGATATAATTTTGAGGACATGACACCGATATTCCCCAACGAGAGGATACATCTCGAAATGGGAAATAATAATATAGCCATGAGGATAATGGATCTCATCAGTCCCATAGGAAAGGGACAGAGGGGAATGATAGTATCACCGCCTAAAGCAGGAAAGACTACACTTCTGAAGGCTGTCGCAAAGGCAGTCACCAGGGCAAATCCCGAGATGCATCTTATTATTCTTCTCATAGATGAAAGACCGGAGGAGGTCACGGATATCAAGGAATCGATCCAGGGGGCTAATGTGGAGGTTATTTATTCCACCTTTGATGAGCTTCCCGAGCATCACAAGAGAGTGTCTGAAATGGTGATAGAAAGAGCCAGAAGACTTGTGGAATCAAGGCGTGACGTTATGATACTGCTGGATTCGATAACGAGACTTTCCAGGGCATATAATCTTACTGTGCCGCCTTCAGGACGTACGCTTTCCGGCGGACTTGATCCTGCGGCGCTCCATATGCCAAAGAGGTTTTTCGGAGCGGCCAGAAATATGAGAGAGGGAGGATCTCTCACGATCCTGGCAACTGCGCTGGTGGATACCGGCAGCAAAATGGATGATGTAGTATATGAGGAGTTTAAGGGCACCGGTAATATGGAAATGGTGCTTGACAGAAAGCTCCAGGAAAAACGAGTCTTCCCGGCCATAGATCTGGCGAAGTCCTCCACCAGAAGGGATGACCTTCTGCTAGCTCCTATTGAGCTTGAGGCTATAGATATAGTAAGGAAGGCATTGAATTCAATGAAACCCGAGGATGCTACAGATAAGCTTATAGATCTGTTTTCGCGGACCCACAGCAACAGGGAGTTCATTGATATGGTAAAGAAAATAAGATTCTACTGATCTGTCTTATAAGGAATAATCAGTATAGCCGGACTTTCTGGGTCATCTTATATACTCCGTCCTTTTCTTCGCCTATGAAGTTTACGGAAAAGCCCTTTGCGCCTTCAATGGATTCAAAGATCTCATTCATGTAGCCGTCTTTTGCGCTTCCGTCGGAGTAAGCAGACATACAGCTGTTGTAAACATCCTTATCCGTAGTGTAGATATCAAAGGAATAGGTTCCTTTTCCTTTGTCCTGTATCACCTGCCGGCATTGATCGAAATAATCCGCGAGTCCGCTCACATAGGTTCCTTCAGGCAGCGGAGCCTGGGATTCGGATCCATTGCCGCTGTTATTGCTTTCGCTGCCGCCGGTATTATCTGCGGGAGCGGAAGAAGGTTCGTCCTGTGCAGGCTCTTCTTCGGGCTTTTGCTCGAGTCCACCATAGGGACCGCCTTTGCAGGCAGGAAGATAAACTGAAAGACTCGTGCGTCTGTGATCCTTTGATATCTCATCATCTGACAGATTAAGATATTCGTATTTCCACGATCCGTCGGAATCATCCCAGGTGACATCCACATTATAATAATCATCTCCGAGCTTGATTATGTTCCAGGCATGAGGCTCTCCGGCCATTCCTCTGCAGTAATAACAGGGGATCCCGAGGTTCATCATGATATACTGGAAAGCCCTTGCGTATCCGGCGCATACAGTGGAGTTGTTTGCAAAGGCACTGTAGGCGCTCTGATTCATTTCAGCGGAACGGTTGTAGGAGATATCTTCGCACATAGCATCATGTATGCCCTTTTCTGTCTCATATTCATCTCCGGCCGTGCCACGTGCTATCCTGTTTGCACCGTCATCAAATTCCTGGGCAGTCTTTTCCAGCTCCTTTGCCGTACGGTTGAAGGAGAGGATAAGCTCGAGACAGTCTCCACCTTCCCTGTAACCGGCGGAGTACTCTGTGTTGAGCCAGTAAAGCTCAGGATGGTCATTGAACAAAGCCTCAAAAACATTCTTGAGAGAAGCAAAGGGGATGTCTTTTTCGACAGCTTTGAAGTCGGGATTCAGTTCTCTTGCATTAGCGTATATCTGACGGTAAAGATGCTTTCCCTTATCGTCAAGCATATGATAATAGGGATAGAAGAGAGGATCGAAATCATATTCGTCACCTGTGGGACCGGTGGAAAGCGAAGACTCGATCTCTTTTGCTTTTTCCGGATCGAGAATATCCTGTCTGCCATGAGGCTCTGTGTAGCCGGTCAGGGATTTGAGCTTGTCGGGAACTGAAAGCTCAGCATTACCCGGTACGTAGTCCGAGCTTATGCTTTGGATAAGACCTGCTGCAGGATCTTCTGCATTATCATCAGATACGCTGTCCGCAGAAACTGTATCCTCCGAAACAGAATTGTCTGAAACAGGTGATTCATTTGCCGAAGGCTGCGTGGGGGGCTCAGGGATCACAGGCGCGGGCGGAGGGGTCTCCTTAATGGAAGCAAGCTCGCTGGTCTCTTCAGGCTTTTTTTCGAAAGCCTTAAAGAGATCAGGGCGAATGGCGCTTAGGCCGATCACTATGCAGAGCAGAACTATTCCTATCAGCAGGACTATGAGAAAATTTCTTAGTATTTTCATCGGCCGTTATGAGTAATTTGCAGCAAAACGTCTCGCAGCTTTGCCTATCTGCTTTATCACATCATCTGGCTTAACTATCTTTACATCAGGGCCGAGGCTTAGGATCCAGCCGAAAAACTGGTTGCTTATTGCTACGTTTACAGCCACGAGGCTTCGCCCGCTTCCGGCCTTCCTGAAGGAGATATCTTTGCCGAACCGGTCTATGAAAACCCCGCACATTTCATCAGGGAACTCAATGGTTACTTTTTTGATCTCGCCGCCAAACATACCGAAGTTCATCTTAGCATAGGCTGCCATATCAAAATTTCTGAACAGGGTCCGGCCTTCTCTTTTTTCATCCAGAATGTCGATCTTGTCCATCTTGTCTACGCGATAGTGCTTGATCTCCCGGCTTAGATCATCAAAGGCGATCATATAATAATTCTCATCGTCCCAGGTCAGCGCCCATGGACTTACATAGAAATAATCTCCGCCATGGCGGGCGACCAGTCTTTTGTTAATGCTCCATTTATAGTATTTGAACCGGATCTTCTGATCGTTATTGATCGCATTATGTATGTCATCCACGTTGTAATAGATGCTTTCATTCATGGTCTTGATGCGTCCATGTACATAGACCTGTCTTGAAAGCTCATTGGCTTCGTTCTCACTGGCGAGGGATTTTACCTTGTCGATAAGCTGTCTGGATTTCTTCTCAGTGATGAATTTGGAAGACTGCACGGCATCGATCAAAAGCTTGAGCTCCGGGAGCTCAAACTGTCTTCCGGTAACATGATAAAGATGATCCCTTCCCTGCCTGTCACAGACTACCTCTACTCCCAGACGGGACATGTCTTCAAAGTCCATATAGATGCTCTTGCGCTCTGCTTTAATGTCATACAGCGCAAGCTCCTGAAGTATCTGCTGCATGGTAAGTCCGTGGTATTCATCGGTCTTTTCCAGCATGATCTTCATAAGGTAGGGGAGTTTTAATTTTTGATTTGAATTTTTTGGCATATCCGGATCGCCTTTCCTGCTTTACAGTGAATTGATGAATTTGCCTGCATTATACCATTTCTGTATCAGTTTTTCCATAAGATAAAGCAGGGATCCTGCTGTCCAGACAGTCAGAAAATTCACAAGGAAGGAGAGCGGAAAATCAATATGCAGTCCTATCCAGAAACCGATGTAGCCTGAGCAGAAGCATTGCACAAGATAAAGCGGCAGAGCCATATTTCCGACATATCGGATAAAGGAATGTAGCAGCCTTTTCTTTTCGAAAAAAGCAGTGAGACTATCATTCAGGCAGTATCCCAGCAGCAATGCGGAGGAGCCGGTGCCTGCAGCCCCTGCAAAAATAAGCGCTCTTGAAATATGGGAAGGTATCATCAGCTCTCCTGCGGTAAAAGCAGCAAGACAGGCAGCGCATATAAGAAGAAGGACACGGCGGATCGAAGGAGCCTTTGATTCTGCGGACCCGTCTGATAGAAACTCCCTTAGCATATATCCGGATATCATGGCAAAAAGCCCTGCGAAATACAGCCTCTCCTGCCTGAAACAGAGCACCATGTATAAGACCGCAAGGATCAGAAGGATAATGAACTGAGCTTTTCTTCCTGTAAATTTAGCAATGAAAAAGAGTATGATATAAAAAAGCAGAATAGCGGTTATGAACCAGTACAGGGTAGGGTAGATAAATACTGCAAAAAGCTGTACGGGATCCCTGAACGAATAATAGCCTGCGGCATAGGTAAGCAGATAGGCAAGGGCAGTGACAGGAAGTATGCGTATGAGTCTTTTCAGGTACCAGAAATGAAACCTGTTTACAGGGGAGGAAGCTATGGATGGCGCAAGAGAAAAGCCGCTGACCATGAAGAACATATTATTACCGAGATCCTGCCCGAAGAGCGTCAGGAATTTCCATTCTCCGGGAAGAATGGTATTGCAGTGGTAGAGAAAGATCATTATGCAGGAGACGGCTTTTACGATATCTACGACCGGGAGTCCTCTCCTGCCTGAACGGTCAGTCAGCATTTATTAAGTCCAAGCTCCTTATCACCCTTTTATTAATCGCACCCCGCTGACAGATATATTTCAGCGATCGATAATACAGTAAAATCAAATATCTGGATCCTGCCACGAATATTATACCTGCCGTATTTCCTGTTAGCAATCAGAGCGCGGACAAAATACACTCGAAAGTGCTCTTGTAATATGATATACTCAAATAGTTTCCGAGTTTCTTATTGGGAAGAAAAATGTATTTGGAGGGAAAAGAAAAATGAAGAAATGGGTGTATCTTTTTACCGAGGGCAACGCAGATATGCGGGAGCTTTTGGGGGGAAAGGGAGCAAATCTTGCAGAGATGACAAATCTGGGACTTCCGGTTCCTCAGGGCTTTACGATCACTACCGAGGCCTGTACGCAGTATTATGAGGACGGAAGAGAGATCAATGATGAGATCTTCTCGCAGATAATGGAGTATGTGGATAAGCTCCAGGAGATCACCGGCAAGAAATTCGGAGATAAGGATAATCCGCTTCTTGTGTCGGTCAGGTCAGGCGCCAGGGCATCAATGCCGGGGATGATGGATACCATCCTTAATCTGGGTCTTAATGAAACAGTCGTAAACACTCTCGCAGAAAAATCAAATAATCCGAGATGGGCCTGGGACTGCTACAGACGTTTTATCCAGATGTACTCGGATGTGGTTATGGAGGTCGGCAAGAAATATTTCGAGCAGCTCATTGATAAGATGAAGTCAAAGAAAGGTGTCACTCAGGATGTTGAGCTGGATGCCGACGATCTAAAAGAGCTTGCCAATCAGTTTAAGGCGGAATACAAGAGCAAGATCGGCAAGGAATTCCCTACAGATCCCAAAGATCAGCTGATGGGGGCAATAAAGGCCGTATTCAGATCATGGGATAATCCCAGAGCAAACGTTTACAGAAGAGATAATGATATCCCTTATTCCTGGGGAACAGCGGTAAATGTCCAGTCGATGGCCTTTGGAAATATGGGTGACGACTGCGGTACCGGTGTTGCATTTACGAGAAATCCCGCTACGGGTGAGCAGGGACTTTTCGGTGAATTCCTTACAAATGCACAGGGAGAAGACGTGGTCGCAGGAGTCCGGACTCCTATGAAGATATCAGAAATGGAGGAGAAGTTCCCCGAGGCATTCTCACAGTTCTCAAGTGTATGCAAGACGCTGGAGGATCATTACAGGGATATGCAGGATATGGAGTTTACCGTGGAGCATGGCAAGCTTTACATGCTGCAGACCAGAAACGGAAAGAGGACTGCTCAGGCGGCTCTTAAGATAGCCTGTGATCTTGTGGATGCCGGTATGAGGACAGAGGAAGAAGCGGTCGCGATGATCGATCCCAGGAATCTGGATACACTTCTGCATCCTACATTTGATCAGAGCGCTCTTGTCAGGGCGCGCCTTATCGGCAAAGCTTTGGGAGCCGCTCCCGGAGCTGCATGCGGAAAGATAGTATTTACTGCTGCGGATGCCGAGGACTGGGCAGCCAGAGGAGAAAAGGTCGTGCTTGTCAGGCTCGAGACTTCTCCTGAGGACATCACCGGAATGAAGGTTGCACAGGGAATACTCACGGTGCGTGGCGGAATGACAAGCCACGCGGCTGTAGTCGCAAGAGGTATGGGTGCCTGCTGCGTATCGGGCTGCGGTGATATCGTGATGGATGAAGCGAATAAAAAATTCACTCTCGGAGGCAAAGAGTATCACGAAGGAGATACGATCTCATTTGACGGAACCACAGGAAATATATATGACGGAGCAGTACCTACCGTGGACGCAAAGATTGCCGGCGAATTCGGAAGGATCATGGGATGGGCGGATAAATACAGGACTTTGAAGGTTCGTACAAATGCCGATACTCCTCATGATGCGAAGAAGGCAAGGGAACTCGGAGCGGAAGGAATAGGTCTCTGCCGTACAGAGCATATGTTCTTTGATGAGGACAGGATAGAAGCATTCAGGGAGATGATAGTATCCGATACAGTGGAAGAGAGGGAGGAAGCTCTTAAGAAGATAGAGCCTCTTCAGCAGGGCGACTTTGAGCAGCTCTTTGAAGCTATGGAAGGAAATCCCGTAACCATAAGGTTCCTGGATCCTCCGCTGCATGAATTTGTGCCCAGGACGGATGCAGATATAGAGAAGCTTGCAAAGGCAAAGGGAAAGAGTGTCGATGCCATCAAGGCAAAGATAGACAGCCTCGTAGAGTTTAATCCCATGATGGGACACAGAGGAATACGACTTGATGTCACCTATCCCGAGATAGCAAAGATGCAGACGGTTGCCGTTATCAGGGCAGCTGTGAATGTTCAGAAAAAGCATAAGGACTGGAACCTTGTCCCTGAGATCATGATACCTCTGGTAGGAGATGTAAAGGAGCTCAAATACGTAAAGGATATAGTGGTCGAGGCTGCCAATGAAGAGCTCAAGGCACTTAAATCCAATCTTAAGTATGAGATCGGAACGATGATCGAGATACCCAGGGCAGCGCTTACTGCGGATAAGATAGCGTCTGATGCTGAGTTCTTCTGCTTCGGAACCAATGACCTTACACAGATGACATACGGATTCTCAAGAGATGATGCGGGCAAATTCCTGCAGGCATATTATGAGAGAAAGATCTTTGAGAACGATCCTTTTGCAAAGCTTGACCAGGACGGCGTGGGAGAGCTTATGGATATGGCGCTGAAGAAAGGCAAGAGTGTAAGGCCTGAGCTTCACTGCGGTATCTGCGGAGAGCATGGAGGAGATCCTTCATCCATCGAGTTCTGTAATAAGATAGGACTTGATTACGTATCCTGCTCGCCGTTCCGTGTGCCGATTGCAAGGCTTGCTGCGGCGCAGGCAGCTATAGCGCAGAAATAAACCGTTATCTGCGGATCTGAAAAACGTTTGTCAGGGACAGAATGCAAAGCTGCCGGAATCTCCGGCAGCTTTGAAGATTATTATATGATCAAGGAATAAGTAATATGTGTAAGAAAAGAATTGCTATGATCCTTACGGCCGCGCTTATGATAATGGGCGTTTCCATGCCGCGCGCGGCGCTGGCCGAGGAAGGTGTAAAACGGAATACGACCTTCACCTCAATGGAGGAAATGCAAAAAAAGCTTGGGACATCTGAAGCCGGTGTCTGGTCGCCTGCATATCTGACCGAGGTGGAAAACACTTACTGGACCTTTGCCGATCAGAAGGATCCTGCTGGAAAAGAGATAAGCCTTGATATGGCGAAAAACTGCTACCGTAATCTGGAAATGCTCCTGGATAACGGATACACTATGGATTACGATGTTCTTTCCTCTTACTGCAAGGAGTATCTTGGCAAGAGGAACGGAGAGCCTGACGCGTTTTATAATATCATGACAGGATGTCTTAAAAACCCCTATCTGATCAATCGTCCCGAGGCAAAGGTCACTGCCACAACCTACAATGGAAGGGACTATTCAAAAGTCTTTGATGCTTCATACTATTATTCCTCAAATCCGGATGTGGCGAAATCCATAGGTGATGATCCGCCGGAGCTTCTGAGGCATTTTGTGGAGATCGGCATCACGGAAGGAAGAGCCGGAAACAAAACGTTTGACGTTAAGGAATATAAAAAGACCGTAGATGAAAACGTAAAGGAAGCCATGCTTAAGTCAGCTCTGTATGCTTCGCTTGGGGATAATGCCGCAGAGCCTGTGGGACAGTACAGCTATTCATACGCAAATTACTACGGCAAATATCTGGGGCGTTATGTGACAGGAGAGGATACAAACGGCGCTGCAGAGGGCGGCTCAGCTGATCCAGCCGGGGATTCAGCTGAGGCAAAGACTGTGGCCGGAACCTATACTACGCAGAGCACAAAGAGTGTCTATACGAATGAGACTGTGAGCCGCGAGCTTGCCAATGCAAGGCCTATCGCTGTCATGATGCCTACGGATAAAGCTGCTCAGCCTTCATTCGGCATCGGAAACGCTGAGATACTTTATGAAATAATGGAGGAAGGGAGCATATCCAGACAGATGGCCATAATACCTGACTGGCAGGGAATAGATCGTATCGGTAATCTGAGAAGCTGCAGGAAATATTACATTTATGCGGCAAAGGAATGGGATCCCATACTCATTCATTTCGGAGGTGTTGTATATATGAAGGGATTTATCGACGCCGCCGATGTAAATAACCTTTCGGGGACTTATGAATACGGAGTGGGCGGTAAGGCACCCGGAGCGGGATATTTCTTCAGGTCAAGTGACAGGTCGGCTCCGCATAATGCGTACATATCGGCTGCCGGAATAAAAAAGGCGGCAAGACAGCAGGGATATTCCTTGAATCTCAGGTCCAGCTATTATAATCCGGTGCACTTCAAGTTTGCTCAGGGGATAAACGATCTTTCAAAGTATGCGGATGCCACGGATGCCGAAGAGATAGATCTTTCCAGGGTATTTCCCTACAGCAGGACAAGACTTGTCTACAATGAAAAGGAAGGCAGATATTATAAGGAAATACACGGGGGTCCGCAGAAGGATGCAGTCACCGGAGAGCAGTTATCCTTTGCTAATGTCATAATACAGAATACAAAATGGAAGACCATGGACGAGAAAGGTTATCTGGATTTTACCATGATAGATTCTACGGAGGACGGATATTATTTCACTAAAGGTAAGAGGATACATATACACTGGAAAAAGGATACGGATTATTCTCCCACGAAGTACTATGACGACTCCGGGAATGAGATAGAGATGAATACCGGACGAACCTACATTGCCATAGCGCAGGAGGGAAAATACAAATAAAGGAGCGAAACGTTACACCTATAATGACTGACGATGGTTTTGGCATGGACTTTGCACGATAGGATAAACTCTGGATAGCGGCCCCGGTCTTAACAGTGTTCCTTCAAAAATACACAGATTTACTGGACAAAAGCTGTAGCATGTTTTATATTATTGCTACAGCTTTTAATTGGGGAGAAAAAGGCAGTAGAGCGAAACGTTTCGCCAAAGCTGTCATCATTTTTCCGGTGTGTCGGATCTGCCATCTGATATGCCGGTTAAAAACTATAATACTTAGAGGAGGTATTTGATTATGGCAAAAAACAGATATATCGGGGATTATCCTGCTATCGGCATCCGTCCCTGTATTGACGGACGGAGAGGACCGCTGAAGGTAAGAGAGTCTCTTGAGGACCAGACAATGGGGATGGCAAAGTCCGTAAAGAAGCTCTTTGAGGAGAACCTTAAGTATTCAAACGGCGAGCCTGTAAAGGTCGTGATAGCGGATACGACGATAGGAAGAGTGGCCGAGTCGGCTGCATGCCAGGCTAAGTTTAAGAAAGAGGGCGTGGCTATAACCCTTTCGGTGACACCCTGCTGGTGCTACGGATCAGAGACTATGGATATGGATCCGCTGACGATAAAGGGTGTATGGGGACTTAACGCTACAGAGCGTCCCGGGGCTGTATATCTTGCATCGGTGCTTGCAACTCATGCGCAGAAGGGTCTTCCGGCCTTCGGCATATACGGAAAGGATGTGCAGGATGCTGATGATACCGTGATCCCTGAGGATGTAAAGACCAAGCTTCTGCG
>JAEEGL015676145.1_pt1 | contig 10402 bp, 7 predicted proteins | sample 9134231 | NCBI WGS metagenome assembly JAEEGL01 (sample SAMN16246548, study PRJNA631951) | gut metagenome | biome: gut microbiome; feature: rumen; material: fiber-attached | host: Bos | place: Iran: Karaj | collected 2018-10
AGCGACCGTTCCGTCGGCGCGGCGTTGTCCGGCTACCTTGTGGCCAACTGTCAAACCACCAAACCATCTAACCACCTAACCATCAACTTCACCGGCGTCGCCGGTCAATCCTTCGGCGCGTTCCTCGGAAAAGGCATCACCTTCAACCTCTCCGGCGAGGCCAACGACTACATCGGCAAGTCCCTCTCCGGCGGCATCATCACCATCAAGCCGCCCAGCCGGCAAACCGCCAAGGCGGAGGAGAACGTCATCGCCGGCAACGTGATCGCCTACGGCGCGACATCGGGCGCGATCTTCATCAACGGCCTCGCGGGCGAGCGCTTCGGCATCCGCAACTCGGGCGCGACGCTCGTCGTCGAAGGCGTCGGCGACCACGGGTGCGAGTACATGACAGGCGGCGTCGCCGTGATTCTCGGTCCCGTCGGCGTGAACTTCGCCGCCGGCATGACGGGCGGCGTCGCATACGTCTACGACGAGGCCGCCACTCTCGACCTCAACTGCAACCTCGATTCCGTAGACCTGTTCCCGGTAGAGGCGGGCAGCGAAGAAGAACAGCAGCTTCGGAGCCTTCTTGAGGAGCATATGGCGCGCACTGGATCCTCCAAAGCCAAACGGATACTCTCCGACTGGTCCAATGTTCGCCCGATGTTCTCGAGAGTCGTACCCGTCAAGGACTGGCAGTCCTAGTTCCTCTCGGCTAAGGCAGGTTCTGCCTAACCTCAGGCTTCCCCGGTTCGGTCACGAGCCTGAAAGCGTCGGCCGTGCATATCCATCCGTAGTCGACCGGCGATGACGGTGGGAACAGGCGTTCCCACAGGTTCTCGTCGGGGCAGGCATACGGCACGTATGCTCCATCCGGCGAGAGCCGTCCCTGCCGATAGCGCCGGTAGAACGCGGAGGTTCCGAGCATCTTGAAGCGCAGGTTCGGATCATCAGGATCCGCCTCCGCGGGACATGCAGCCACGTGCAGGACGCGCGGCCCCTTCCCGGCCGCCGCAGGCCAGGCGAACTCCATCTCCGCCGGACGGTCAAGCGCCACATCTGCCATCGCCACCCGCAGGGCGGCGTTTGACGGGCTGTATTCCCGGAATGCGGGATCGAGCAGCCAGATGCTTGCGCGGAACCTCCCGGCGGGAAGGGTCTGTCCCCTGAAAAGCCGCCATTCCACCTTCGCCCGGAACTTGTCTCCGGCGCGCGCCACCGAAGTGCATGGCGCCAGCGGAAGACGCTTGACGGACGGATCGTCCGCGCCGCGCGGATTCACGTAGCGGAAGGTCCGTCCCCCCTCCGTGTACGCGCTCTCCTCCACCACGCGCCCGTCTCGGCGACGGATGGCCGCATATCGGCCCGTCGACTGGTTGAACGCCACGAAACCGAACTGAGGCAGCATCACCACCCCGAGTCCCGCGTCGCCAGTCGCCACCGGCCAGTCCGGCACTCCCCTGTTCACGAACACGGTCATTCCCGTGGACCATGCAACCTTCACGTGGCACGGATCGTTCCGCACGAAGGACACGCTCTCCACCCGCGCCGCGCCGATCTCGCGCACGACATGCTGCGCCAGCCAGTACTTGCGGACGATCTGCCGCAGGCAGCGCCGCTCGTCAATAGGCACCAGCACCCCCGCCTCCGCGTTGTAGGCGTCGCGGTTGTAGCAGTCCGCCATCAACGAATGCCCGTTCATGATCTCGCAGGAGATGTAGTCGTCGGAATCGATGCCGTGGCAGTCCTCTCCGCGCGCTCCCTCGAACCTGGCGCTGTAGCCCGCGCCGTGCAGGGACATGCGGTCGTGCCACACGATGGGAAACCAGGGAACCTTGGTGATCAGCCCTGTGCCGCCCACCCTCATCCAGCGATAGACGTCAGGCTCGTGCGAGAGGAACATCCACTGGCAGTCGCCTCCGTCCAGGTGTCCCGCCATGTGGTCGCACGGCGCCTCGCTGGAGACGAACGCCGGACGCCCGGAGGCCTCCCCAAGCAGGCGGCGCGCCGTGTCGAACATCCGCATGTTCTCCATGGTGTTCGTCACGAGGGGATGAGTCTTCCCGTCGCTGTCCCTGCACGTGGCGCTAGGCCCGGACGAGCTTCCGGTGACATCGATGAAGACCGTGTCCGGGCGGAAGCCGTCGTCCGTCATCGACGCCACCTGGCGCGCTATCGATTCCGGCCCGAACTTCGGCAGCAGTTTGTAGCTCTGCTCGCCGCACGGCGGATTGAGCCACGCCTTAATTGGCTTCCCCTTTGAGTCGTGGCATATCTTCGACCACGAGAACCAGGGGGAGTTGGTGTAGACGTCTATGACGTTCAGGTGTACGCCGAAGCTCCAGCCCCTATCGTGCGCTGTCGCATAGGCGCGCTTCAGGTCGGCGGCGGAGCCGAAGGTCGGCGATGGAGGATAGACGTCCGGCAAGTGCCTGTCGAATCCGTAGCGCTGCCAGCAATGGACGTAGAACAGCAGATCGTCTCTCAATCCATACTCGTCGGCACAGCGGCGGATCAGGTTCTCGTGTTGCGCGAACGTGCCGTTCCAGGTGTCTACGCAGAATCGCCCGGCCTTCGCGGCGAAGCCCGGGGGCGGCGGCGTGGAAACGTGGCGGCGGAACCTGATGGCGCAGTCGAACGCGCCCTTCCGCCCCGGCAGGAACGTGAACACCGTCGGCTGGCTGCATCGGAAGCCCAACGCGCCCTTCTTTGGATCGTTGAAGAGCGCGTCAGGAGCCGTGGTGGTGGCCAGCACGAGGGAAATCCCGTCCGCGAACTCGAAGCCCGCGTAGCGCGTGGCGTTCTGGTGGCCGCCTAGCGGAACGCTGATGGCGCCCGGCTCGCGCACGTAGTAGCCGTAGCCGAAGAGCATGGCCGCCGGCTTGGCCGAGCAGCGCCCGAACTCCACGAGCCCGAACGCCGCCGGATCGCCTTCCACCTCCGCCAGAAGCGCGTCGCCATCGGCGCGGAACGATACGGAAGGATTGCGTCCGTCCGCCGCCGGCTTCAGCACGAACGGCTCGAACGAGAGCGTGGCGCGCCCCGCGCGGAACTCCACGCCGCCGTCCGGCGCGACGGTGGCGGATATCCCGCCGCCAAGATCGAAGCGCGGCAGAGGCGACTCCGCCATCAACGCGGCCGACGCCGCGATCGCCAGTCCAAGAACGCAACTTCTCATGAACCTAGTCCTTTCTCTCGCACCTGTGCCTCACCTGTTCCACCGTCATTGCGCAGGGATGTCGAAGCGCACGAGGAAGGCGGCGCTCCCTCCGCCTCGCTTGGGGAGCACGAGGCGTCCGCCGGAGACCTGCACGGGAATCTCCTCCAGGTCTCGCGTGTTGTCCAGCACCACTGCCGTCGCCTTGCCGAGGCCGTCAATCCCGGCGATCGCAACAGAGAGCGAATCGGACGAACCTCGGTAGTCCGCCACGAGCAGACATCCGCGCCTTCCGTCGTCGGACAAGGCCGCCAGCGCGCCGACCGACGGGCATGTGGAGACGGCGGGCACGCGTCGCGGATAGTCCGCAATCAGTTCGCCATGCATGACCATCGCGTAGTACGTCTTGTTGAACGTGGCACGGTTCCGGGGATCGGCAAATCCCCACAGGCTGTCGTAGCCGCACCCGTAGTAGTAGGCGCGGTCTAGCGGCGTATCCTGCATCTTCGCCAGCACATAGAGGGCGTACGCGGCCGAATCGATGTTCAGGTGTCCGGACGGGCCGAGGAACGCCTTGTCCGACTTGCCGGGAACGGGCTTGCGGTTCTTTCCGTTGTCGAATCCGAGAAACTCGATCCAGTCCTTGATGTAGTGCCACTCGTCGAGGAACAGCTTCGTTTCCGGGAAGCCGGCCGCGTCGCAGAGGCGGCGAGCCTTGCGAGGCATCTCGAGTATGAGCTCCGGCTTGGCGGTGTAGCAGTGCCAGGAGATGAAGTCGGGCTTGGCGCCCGCCGCCTTGCAGGCCGCGAGCAGCTCGGCGGTGTAGTCGTCCGCCCACCAGGTGAACGCGGGGCCGCCCACCTCTATCTCCGGGAACTCGCTCTTGAGCCGCTTTAGGACGGTGATGTAGAACTCGATGAACTTCCGCCGCATGCCTGCAGGGTCCTTGTCGCTCCCGCCCCAGCAGAACTTGAGACCGTCCGGCTCGTTCCAAATCTCCCAGCGCCGGATGTTCCACTCGTGCCCGCCGGCCCAGCCCCGGTTGTAGTGGCGGACGATTCCGGCGGCCACCTCGGCGTACTTCGCGAAATCCTCGGGCACGAGTATGTTGAAGTGCGTGTCGCCCGTGTGCTCTATGGACGTTCCGATGCGGAACATCACGTCCATTCCCAGGTTGCGCGCGCGCCGCAGGATCTCGTCCGTCGGCCCGAAGAAGTAGTTGGACGGGTCGGAGGGGTCGAGCTTCATCAGCGGGAAGATGAAGTGCGTGTCGCACATTCGCTGGCCTGGATTGTTGAGTGCCCAGTCGTGAGTGCGCGTTGCCGTGAGCCGCATGGCCCGGATCGCCTCCGTGTCGTCGCGGATCGAAGATCCATAGAACCTTGGCGTGAAGCCTGCGCCGTGGAGATCGCGATTGACACGCCCCGTCTCGTTCTTGAAATCGACCGTGACCGTCGTGTCCGGCACCGTGTGCCGCGCGATCTCGTAGAGGAACGTCGCCGCCGCGCGGTCTGCCGCTACATCCGCCGTGAAGCGCAGGCGCCCGTCCCCGAAGCGCGCCGGCACCTCGCGAAGACGGCGTCCGGCGGTGGACAACGCCCACACCGTCCACTCGCCGGCCGGCATGGACACTGCGATCTCCGCCGTGCCGGCGCGCGCCAGATGCGGCACCGTTCCCCAGTCGAGCAGGATCGTGGATCGCTGGTCGGCATACGTCTGGTTCGTGTTCTGCAGATCGGTCAGATGCGTCACCAGCAGCCGTTCTGACGCGCCGATCGGACGGTCGTCCAGGGAACTGGCCCAGACGGACGCCGCGTGTCCGGCTATCTTCGCCGCGAACCCTTCCGCCGCGATCTCGCCATCCTCCGCGAATCCGCCGGCCGTGCGCGGCGTGGACACCGTCAACGCGCCGCGCGCCGAATCGATGGACACGGCGCCGTCTCCGGCACGGAGCGCGCCGCCGCCCAGGATGTCCTGCCGCACCTGTTCGCTCGTCCGCTCGTAGGCGTCAGGATAGGGAACGATCCATGTGGCGTCCGGCGGCTCGGCCTTCGTCGTGTAGCCTATCTTCGCGTACCAGCCGGCCCAGAGCCATGGGACGACATGCCAGCGCCAGCCATCGCGCGGATCCTCGATCTTCGCGCGATCCAGCGAGATCGCGTAAGTCCTGGTCAGCGGCGCGATGTCGCCGCGCAGGAAGAGGCAGGCCATCGCGCGGTCTGCCGCCACGGCCAGAGGATCGGCGCAGATGTTGAAGAAGTCCATGCGCTTCGTCTCCGGCGCCTCCAGGCCGAGCGCGTCGTGCGACCAGGCGAAGTGGTAGAGCGCGGACCAGTCCTGCAGCGCCGCCTGCGCCCCCGCCAGCAGCCCGGCCACGCCACGGAACCTCGCCGGCGGCGGATAGCCGAACTCTGACACGGCGAACGGCTTGTCCAGCACGCGCCGCTGGGCCAGGTACCAGATGCCCTGGCTGGGCTCTTTCAGCGGATTTGGCGCATTGCAGCGCGCCGGCAGCTTCCAGGGAGTCTCCAGCCATTGCGGGTGTCCGCTGTAGTAGTGGTCGTCGGCGAAGTCGTACTCGTCGGCGCGAACGAGCATGTGCGAGGACGGGAAGTGCCAGCCGTTCATGTCCGTGAAAAGGGCCTGGCTCTTCAGCTCGTCGCGCAGGAATCGGCTCATGCGCCTGTAGAACTGCGCCTCAAGGTCGCTCATGAAGAGCGCGAACGCTGCCTGATGGACGCTTTCGCGGTCGTTGACCGACGACGGGAGCGTGTCCGGCACCGCATCGAACTTCTCCGGGGACAGGCGCTTCTTCTCAGCCAGCCATGCGCGCCAGCGGGCGAGGGCTTCGGGATACTTCTTCATCTGGGCCATCCCGCGTCCGCCCAGCGCGCCCTCGTTGACGAATGAGATGAAGGCCACGGCAGGCTCCTCCGCCAGCGAACGGCCCGTGTTCGGATTGACGTGCAGAAGAAACGTGCGCGCCCAGGCCTTCAGGTCGTCGAACGCGCCCTCGTGGAAGAGCACCAGCTCCTTGTAGTCGTTGATCGGCACCGTTCCCTCGCGGTCGATGCCAAGGCGGCGGTACGGCACCGACCGGCGCGACATGAAGAGGTCGGTCATCACATAGATGCCGTTTTCGACGCACGCCGCCACGAACGCGTCGAACCGGGATATCTTCTCGGCGTCCAGCGTCACGCCGTCGTCCGCCAGCAGAAACGGCTCGTGCTCGCAGAAGCGGGCCGCGTTGTAGCCCAGCCGCGCGAGATGGGCGGCGAAGCGCCGCGCCACAGCCTTCTCCGGGACGTTCGCACGCATGCAGATGTTCACGCCCAGGAACCGCTGGCGGATGCCAGGCAGCTTCTCGAACTCGAAATGGTCGCCGACCGCGCGCGTGCGCCCGTACCGCCCGGCAGGCTTCCCCGTGTCGCGCATGGACGAGAAGTCAAGCGCCGAGCCGGCGACGATATCGCCATCCTCCACGAGCGGTACCCATTCGTCGCCGGCCGTCGTGACATGGCGCCCGTCCGTCTCCGATTTCACCAGCGGCGTCCGCCCCGAAAGCGTGAAGCGGAACGAGTATTCCCGCCCGCCCTTCAGCGGCGAGGCGGCAAGCGGAATCCGCAGCGAGAAGTCCCACTGTCCCCACTTGCGGTTGTCCTGCATCGTTACGGGGCATGGCTTCTGCAGGGCGATGGAGATCCGGCTCCGCCCGTCCCTGCCTTCGATCGCGAGCTCCTTCACGGTGCGCACGAAGAAATGCGCGTCCCTGCGCATGGTCTCCGGCATCCGCACCGGTTCCTTTCCGTCGCCGGAGACGAATCCTCCCCCATTCGCCGCGGAGTCCAGCGACGCGGCCATGTGGAAAGCCTCCAGCGCCACATCGCGATCCGGGACGATCGCGTATGCGACCTCCAGACGGCCGTCAGGCAGGTTCGTCGCGCGCATCGTACCGTCGAACACGACCGTCTCCGGCGCCGGCTCGCCCGTCGGCAGCATCGGCCCCGCGAACATCCGGAACGCGTAGACGCCCGGCGCAGTCTCGCGCACGCGCCCCTTCGGCGAGAACGGGCTCTTCCAGCCCGGCAGCGCTCCGCCCGGCGCGAACGTGACGCCAGCGTCCGGGATCGACAGGCACGCGCCCTGCTGGATCGTGTATTCCTCGGCGAGAGCGGACATTCCCGCCATCGCCAGCGCGGTCACAGCCACCAGCTGTCGCATTCCATTGTTTTTGCGTTTCATCGAGAGCAGTATACACGATTCGCCGCAGAGGGACAAGACACTCCCGTGTTCAGCAGGCTTTGGCATGCAGGGGACACCATGCCGTGCTGTGATATAATGATGGCCATGAAAAACGACTCGAATGACATCGGCAACGGGGGAGGACGCACCGATGCCGCATCGCGTCCGTATCTGCCGCTGCCGCGGCTGACGCTTCTGGAGGTCGGCGCGGACGAGACCCGTGCGGCGCGCGCAAAGGCCATCGCCGAGAAGGCCTGGCCGCCGACCTACTCCGGCATCATCCCCGCCGCCCAGATCCCCTACATGATCGAACGGATGTATTCGCCCGGGGCGATCCGCGAGGCGGCCGCGGCCGGGACGCCCTACTACATCGTCCTGGCCGACGGCGCGGACGCAGGCGTCTGCTCCATCGACCTGCGTCCGGCGGCGGACGGTTCGGCGGAACTGCACAAGATATACCTGCTTCCCGAATGGTGGGGGCGCGGCGTCGGCGCGTGGCTGCTCGCAGAGCTCTGCCGCCGTGCGAAGGAAGCTGGCGCGACGCGCGTCTGGCTGCGCGTCAACAAGCAGAACGTGCGCGCCCAGAAAGCCTACAGCGCGGCAGGCTTCTCGAACGTCCGCGCCCTCTGCACGGACATCGGCGGCGGCTTCGTCATGGACGACTTCATCTTCGAACGTCGCCTGTAGAACCTTGCCCGCACGAGATCTACTCCGAGAGCGCCTCTTCCGCCGCAAGGACGGCGTTGCGGACGCAGTTCTCGCAGCTGCACAGCATCTTGCCCGTCTCTATGCCCTTCAACTCGCGGCATATCGTGGCCCCGCCGCAAAGTTCCTTGAAGCGCGGCAGAATACGACGCGAAAGCGCCATCGTCCCGTTACCGCCAGTGCGGAGGCCGGCGACCATGATCGCGCCCGCTAGCGCGCCGCACGTTCCCTCCATCGTCCCCATGCCGGCGCCGAATCCGGCGGCAAGTTGCATGAGCGTGTCTTCGGGCAGATCGACCGTGTCGGCGAATGCTCTTGCGACCGCCTGGCAGCAGTTCATCTCGCGCTTCAGCAGGGCTGCTCGTTCCTGTCTTTCCTGGGTAGTCATTTCTTCTCCACTTTTCAACAAGCCGTGATTGCGTACGTCAAGCAAAGACGATCTCCAGTCCCGGAGTCTCGGCGGCGGCGTCCATGCAGACCTGCCGAAACACCTCCGGCACATTGGCCGAGTTCTTGAACACGATTCTCCAGTCGCCGCCATATTCCGTCAGCACGTCGTACATCGCGTCCAGATTGCGTCCATATCCCTGCGGAAGCGGCAATGCGGCGGCAAACCGCCTTTGCAGGGCACAAGACCTGGACTTCCCTTCCAGATCGACGACAAACTCCTTCTTCATTTTCTCTTCTCCTTGACTTCCTCGAACGTCGTGTAATGGTCCTGCGTATAGTATATCCGCTCTCCGCGAACGGTGAATATCAGCCTCTTCGCGCCACGCGGCCGACCTTTCGTGTCTATGTCGCACTCCTTGTAGTTGCCGGGAGGCAGACGGCGTTCATAGTTGCCGAACCGGTCTCCGCCGATTGACTTGCCTGGCGCGAACGGTTCCAGAGGACCGCCATGCCAGCCCATGGCACGGGCCTGGGCCTTTGTGATGTAGTTCTTCGGCAAGGTACCGCCGAATCTGCGGATGTATTCGGCCACCTCGCCCTTTGAGCAATATTCGCCGTCGCGCACCACCTCCGTGGCCACGGACGGCGCCGGCACGGCTCTTCTCGCAGGGCTGGAATCCCAACCTGCGCACAACATCGCGCCAACTGAGATCAGCGCGGTGAGCAATATGGACGTTGTCTTCTTCATCGCCAGTTCCTTTGGCCTGTTTCCCTTGAACTCGGAGGAGCCACCAGTATACCAAAACATCAGCCCCACAGACGGCGGCTTATCGCATCGCCCGCTGAATCCCCCGCTTTGCGTCCTGCATCGTAAACGCGCTGCATCATGTCGGGATCGTGGCAGACGCGGGATATCTCAAGCGGCGTCTCGGGCGCAATCAGCAGCGCCTTGCCCGCCGCGACGCGCGCGTCGATGTACTCCAGTGTCTGGTTGTACCAGACATGACGGGTCCTCAGCGCGCGGTAGATGGCAGGATGGCGCAGAAGGAACGGCTTAAGAAGGCACATGCGTCTCTTCTGGAACTTGCGGTATCCGTGCGGACGGGTGGTCACGACGATGTTCCTCTCGTATCCTAGCGATTCGAAATATCGCAGCGGTATGCCGTCGGAAAGCCCGCCATCGAGGTACTCGCGGCCGTCGATCGCCACCGGACGCGAGACGAGCGGCATGGAGGCGGAGGCCTGTATCCACCTGAATGCGGATTCGTCCGCCCTGTCGAGACGCTTGTACACGGGCTTGCCCGTGGCGCAGTCCGTCACCACGACGTGAAACTCCATGGGATTCGCCTCGAACGCCGCCGCGTCGAACACGTCAAGCTCCATCGGAAGTTCGCGGTAGCAGAAATCCGCCCCGAACAAATCGCCCGTCGTGACCAGCGCCCTCCACGAGCAGTAGCGCGGATCCCTGGCGAAGCGCTTGTTGTAGCGGATGACGCGCCCGATCTGCCCGCTCTTGTAGTTGCAGCCGAAGCACGCGCCGGCAGAGACGCCGATCACGCCGTCGAACTTGACGCCGCGCTCCATGAGGACATCGAGCACGCCGGCCGTGAACAGCCCGCGCATGCCCCCGCCTTCCAGCACCAGCCCTATCTTCATGTCGTTGCATTGGGCCATTGGTCACTCCATTAGAAGCTTTTCTGCAATCCTGCCGGCCAAACGACGGAACGAACCGCGTCCGCTTTCGAGAAGCGTCCGCGCCCGTTCGCGGACCGGGACAAGCCAGGTCTCGACCTCCGACTCGAAGACAAGAGAGGCTGGATTCGGATCATACAGCTCGATCGCCTCCCGGAAATCAGCCGATAGCTTCTTGTAGCGCATGAGCGTCTTGTACTTGGACAGGAGAAACGGATCGGTCTTTATGTAACC
>JAEEGL016848052.1_pt1 | contig 10402 bp, 8 predicted proteins | sample 9134231 | NCBI WGS metagenome assembly JAEEGL01 (sample SAMN16246548, study PRJNA631951) | gut metagenome | biome: gut microbiome; feature: rumen; material: fiber-attached | host: Bos | place: Iran: Karaj | collected 2018-10
GCTGCCGATCTTCTTTCCCATCCAGAACTGCATAATGCATGCAACCAGAGTGGCGAGTGCTATGCCGAGAATGTGTATCCCCGGCACGTGACTGTGGTAGAGTGCGCGTACTGTGACGCTGATGGCAAGGGACAATGCCACGGCCCACATATAGAATGCAAGGTTGTGTATGCTGAGTATGCGTCGGTGTATCTTGGGCAGGAGCAACTCAATGGTCCATGCGAGGAAAAGCGGGGCGAGAAGAATGGGGAACACCTTTTTTATAATAAGGAGAAACGTTGGCAGGAATGCCATCCCGTGGCGCGATGTTGCAATGGGCAGCAGAAGTGGTGCTATGACTGCTACGAGGGCTGAGATGAGGATGGTGTATGACGTAGTGATGCCAGCATCGCCGCCCAGTTTCTGCGTCACTACGGAGCATGCCGTTGCCGTAGGGCAGATAAGGGCAAGGAGCAGAGCCTCGATGACGAGGCGATATTCCGTATTGGGGTATAGCCAGAGCAGCAGACATAGCAGCGAGAATGAGAGGCATTGTATCGTCGCAAGCCATAGATGCAAGCGTCTGGGCTTCAGGTCGCGGGGCGACACCTTGCAAAATGCGACAAAGAGCATGCAGAAGAGCAACGTAGGCTGCAGAACCTCTATGCAATGCAGGATGTCTCCCTTTACAGCAGGGGCAAGAGGCAGCTCTCGTCCTACGATGTAGAACAAGGCACCTGATATCATCGATATCGGCAGGACTGCTGAGGAAGAGAGTCTTTTCAAATTAACAAATTAACGAATTAACGAATTAACGATACTTCAACATATCGAGATATCGAATTATGAATTATGCATTATTAGCTTTCAGCGTCTCCGTTATGTTCTGCTCACGATGGGTGACACGTACTTCGATGCCGAACTTATTGTGTATGTGCTCAGCCAGATGTTGCGCGGAATATACGCTGCGATGCTGTCCGCCAGTGCAACCGAAGGAGAACATGAGCGACGTAAATCCACGTTGCAGATAGCGCGTCACATGTGCATCGGCCAGTTTATAGACAGAGTCGAGGAAGGTCAGGATTTCTCCGTCATCCTCAAGGAAACGTATTACGGGTTCGTCAAGTCCGGTGAGTTTCTTGTATGGCTCATAGCGGCCCGGGTTGTGCGTGCTGCGACAGTCGAAGACATATCCTCCTCCGTTGCCGCTGTCATCCTCGGGAATGCCTTTGTGAAACGAGAAGGAAAAGACCTTTACCACCAACGGACCCTTGCCGTCATATTTTGAGAAGGTGGCCTTACCGTCTGACGGATTAGCCGAATAAGGGTTATTGTCTGTGGTCTTATATCCGTCCTTTCTGGCCTTGGGCTCTGCCGGTTCTACTGCAAACTGTGGCAGTTCCGTCAGTTCCTTAAGCAGGCCGATGAGATACGGATAAGGGAAATCGTTGTCGTTTATTATCTGCCGGAGGTTCTGTATGGCAGGCGGGATGCTCTGAATGAAGTGTGCCTTACGTTCAAAGTAGCCTCTGAAGCCGTATGCGCCGAGAACCTGAAGCGTGCGGAAGAGCACAAAGAGCTGAAGGCGCTCATTGAACTTTTTGAATGAAGGTGCCTCAACATAGTGTTTCAGCGCCTCATAGTACTCCTTTATCAGCATTTTCCGCAGCGAAGGGGAATAGCGTGCCGATGCCTGCCACAGAAATGATGCCACGTCATAGTAGAACGGTCCCTTTCTGCCTCCCTGGAAGTCAATGAAGTATGGGTTATCATCCTTATCGAGCATCACGTTGCGCGCCTGAAAGTCACGGTACAGGAACGCCTGCTTGCCCACCTCGTCAGCCTCAGCAGCAAGGTCTTTCGCCAGCAAGCGGAAGTTGGCCTCGAGCTTGAGTTCATGAAAGTCGATATTGGTAGCCTTGAGGAAGCAGTACTTGAAGTAATTCAGGTCAAAACGTATGCCCTCCTCGTTGAACTCCGGTTGGGGATAGCAGACTGAGAAATCCAGTCCTCGTGCTCCACGTATTTGTATATTCGGCAACTGCCGAATAGTCTTGATGAGCAGCTCCTTCTCTTTCACGTTGTAACGACCGCCTGCATCCCGTCCACCCTTCAGAGCGTCAAAGAGTGTCTTTGACCCCAGGTCTTCCTGCAGATAACACATCTCATCCTCGCTTGCTGCGAGCACATGCGGCACAGGCAGCTTACGCTTGGCGAAATGCTTGGCAAGGGCTATGAAGGCGTGGTTCTCCTCTTTTGAGGTGCCCACACACCCTATCACGGTCTTGCCCGCCCCGTCAAAGAAGCGATAGTACTCGCGATTGCTGCCTGCCCCGGGCAGTTTCTCCACAGTAGCAGGCTCATGCCCACTCCAATTGATATATAATTCTCTTAACGAAGGATTCATAAGTAGATGCTGTTTGTTGTAGCCCCCTATAGGGGTAAAAGATGTTCATCCTTGTTGTTCTGCTGCCATTACAGGGCGTGATTACTGCTCGTATTCATACCCAGGGCGCTGCCCTGGGCTATATGCTTTTGCCCTTTCAGGGCGTTTATTCGAATTATGCATTTTGAATTATGCATTATGAATTGCCTAACGCCTGCAGCAGTATGTCGCTGTCGCCCAGTTTGCCGTTGATGAGGCACACCACCTCCACTTTCGCCTTGGTGCACAGCGTCTCATCGGGGAGGCGATAGATGTCCTGATAGAATATGTATCGCAGTCCTTTCTTTTCAAGCCGTATGCGCACAGCATATTCATCGCGTGAGCGCAAGGGAACCTTGAATCGCAGTTCCAGTCCTGCAACAACGCAGTCGATTCCCTGGTCGTGGAGTTCGGCAAAGCTCAGGCCCTTGGAAAGAATAAACTCATGTCGTGCATGCTCCGTATAGTGCTGATAGTTAGCATTGTTCACAATGCCCTGCAGGTCACATTCATAGTCACGCACCTTGTCGCGGTGTTCGTATATATAGTCCATATCAATTGCAAAATTACAATTTAGTCTTGAGATACACAAGAAAACGAATTGAAAAAAAAATAAATTCTTCGAGTATCATATTATCTTGCATTTTTAAAAAAGAGGAATGAAATGATGGTTATAAAAAAGATTTTTTGTAATTTTGCCCTGTAAAATATGATTTTCCAACTTAATATGAAAAAACTACTACCTATACTACTCCTGCTCTTGGGCACATTAGTTTCTGTCGCAAGCCCTAAGAGCAAGGCTGCTGACAGCAGCCGCGACCAATTATGGAAATCGTTCCTCTGTCCTCCCGATAGCATCAAGGTGGGATGTTATTACTATTGGATTAACGAGATTGTTGACCCCAAGGGTGTCAAGGCCGACCTGCAATGGATGAAGGACAACGGCATCACGCTGGCATTCCTCGCTACAGACATACGCAATCGCATAGATGGTGAGAACCCGTGGAAGGAAGAGTACTTCGGCGACAATAAGTTCCAGAGCCCCCTGTGGTGGAAGAATCTGCGTACAGCCCTCAAGACGGCAGGCAAGCTCGGCATTGAGATGGGTCTCTTCAACTGTCCCGGATGGAGTCAGTCAGGCGGTCCTTGGGTGAAGCCCGGGGAGGCTATGCGCAACTGGACACCCAATGGTATCGAAGTATGCAAGACAAAAAAAGGCACCGACGTGGTGTGCAGCCCCTGTTCGCCTGAGGCACAAGGGCTGGAGGTTGACAAGCTCTCCAAGACTCATGTGAAGAAACACTTCGAGGCTTTCTTTGGCGAGATACTGCGTCGCATACCAGCAAAAGACCGTAAGACGCTGACCACCGTCGTTGTAGATAGCTGGGAGCGAGGCAAGCAGAACTATACCGACTCTATCTTCGAGAAGTTCCAGCAGCGCTACGGCTATCCTTTGGACTATCAGAACAAAGCCTGCAAGAAAGACCTTGACCGCCTGATAGCCGACCTGGTGGCGAGTGAATACATGGGAGGGCTTACAGAGAAAGCCCATGAATACGGGCTTCGCACATGGTGTGAGCCATACGCCCACAGTCCTTTCCCCGCCAACAGCATAACCTATGGCAGCGCCGCTGATGAGGTGGCAGCAGAGTTTTGGGTTGGAGACAGGAAATACCGCCAGAAGGAGATGGATGCGGCTTTGGGAGCAGCCCGCAAAAGCGGCAAGAACCGTGTGTGGGCAGAGAGCTTTACGGACGGTTGGCCGGAATTTGCGAAGGATGACTGGAGCTTTGAAAAGCTGAAGCCTATAGCTGACCGCTACTTCCATGCGGGTGTGAATGCCACCATCCTGCACGTCATGATATCCCAGCCGGGTGATGACAGCAAGCCTGCCGTGAGACCTTGGTTCGGCACCTACTTTGACCGCCGTAGCAAGAATGCCAAAGAGCTGAAGCCCCTTGTCAGCTATCTGCGTCGTTGCAACTTCATGCTGCAGCTCGGCAAGCCATACAACAACGCTACTGACTGCCGCATCATGAATGACGGCACCATAGTACGCTTTACGGAGGACTCAAAGTTTGAGGTAACCTTCCCCAATGGCACCAAAGAAACATGGGACCCGGTTCAATAATGCATAATGTATAATTCATAATATATTTATGAAAGGCTCAACTATCATCCGTCTAACACTTCTTACTGTAGCCGTCACTCATCATTCACATGCTGATTATGCAAAAAAAATCCACGCCCTGACTTGTGTAATTGAATAATTTTTGCTACCTTTGCACCCTGTGAAGCGAGAAAAAGCCAAAATAACAATTTGTTCATTTTTTTGTTAAAAAAGTGACAAAAGTGATTTTTCAACCTTCAAAAAACGGGCATATTTTCGACCGAGGTCAACTGCGCTCGCAAATAACGCCAAAAAGCGCACAAATAGCTAACGCACTGAATAACAGAGCGTTTGACGGTTTCCCCGTCAAAACAGAACAACAGAGCCGAAAAACAGGCAACAAAAATCAGGGTAAAAGACCTGCTTTTACCCCCTAATAGACCAATGAGAAGGGGCTTCCGCACCATCGCGGACACCCTAAAAGACCTGCTTCCACACTCAAAAAATGAATTTTCGGTCTCCGAATTGTTAATTTTCTGTTCTATATTTCCGTTTTCTTCAACATGCGCCGCTCTAGATTTCATTTTTTAGTGGAAAAAGTCAAAATGACAATTTGTTCATTTTTTTGTTAAAAAAGTGACAATTTGTAAATTCGGGTAGAACAGTTTTTTATGCCCGCAGGGGAAATTATAAGGTCATTTATTTGTGAGTATCGGAAATTATTTTTATTTTTGCACCCCATGAACTATAGTGAAGACATACAGGAGGCCGTTTCCGTGATGCGTCGCGGCGGCGTGATCCTCTACCCCACCGATACGGTATGGGGAATAGGTTGTGATGCCACAAATGCCGAGGCAGTGGCCCGTATCTATGAGATAAAGCGCCGCGAGGAGTCAAAGGCAATGATTTGCCTGGTGGATTCTGACGACAGGATACAGCGCTATGTGCGTAATGTGCCCGAGGTGGCATGGGATGTGATGAACCTCTCCACCACCCCGACAACCGTGATACTGGACGGTGCCAACGGTCTGGCGCCCAATCTGATAGCCGAGGACGGGTCGATAGCTATGCGCATCACTCATGAGGAATTCTCACGCGAGCTGTGCTTTCGCATGCAGCGCCCCATCGTTTCAACCAGCGCAAACATCAGCGGACAGCCTGCCGCACAGAATTACCGCGACATTTCAGAGGAGATACTGCAGAGCGTGGACTACGTGTGCAAGTCGCGCAGGCAGGAGCACAAGCCGCATAAGCCCTCCTCCATCATCAGAATAAGACAGAATGGAGAATTCAAAATTATTCGATAACTTTCTCACTTGGCGCCAGAAGCGACTGTCAGACAGGCAGTTCACGCTCATCCTGGCTTTTGCCGTAGGCATATTGGCTGCATTTGCGGCCTATGTGCTGCACTCCCTGATACACCTCATCCAAACTCTGCTGACACGCGAAGTGGAGGGCAGCAGGTACAACTGGCTCTATCTGGTGCTCCCCGTGGTGGGTATATGGCTCACGATGCTGTTTGTAAAGTATATCGTGAGAAACAATATCTCGCACGGCATCACGCGCATACTCTATGCCATCAGCACAAACAAGAGCCGCCTGAAGGCCCACAACTGCTGGACGAGCGTGGTGGCAAGTGCCATCACCATCGGCTTCGGTGGCTCTGTGGGTGCCGAGGCGCCTATCGTACTGACTGGCTCGAGCATTGCCAGCACGCTGGGACAGAAGTTCCGCATGAACAACAAGACGCTGATGCTCCTTGTGGGATGCGGCGCGGCAGCAGCGATAGCGGGCATATTCAAGGCCCCCATAGCCGGTCTGGTGTTCACCATTGAGGTGCTGATGATAGACCTGACGATGGCAAGCATCTCGCCGATTATCATTGCGAGCGTCACGGCGACATGCTTCACATACGTCCTTGTGGGCGACGACAAGTTGTTTACGTTCAACAGACTGGCGCCCTGGGAGGTCGGTATGGTGCCTTCTGACATTCTGCTGGGACTGTTCTGCGGATTGGTGTCGCTCTATTTCATACGCACGATGACATTCTGCGAAGACATCTTCGCACGTCTGCACAACCGTTACGCCAAGCTGTTCTTCGGCGGCATCATGCTCAGCGTGCTCATATTCCTCCTGCCTTCGCTCTACGGCGAGGGCTATAAATCCATCGAGATACTCCTCAGCGGCACCTCCGAACAGGAATGGAACGAGGTGATGAGCAACTCGTGGTTCTACGGCAAGGGCACTATGATGATGGTGCTCTACCTTGCCTGCGTCATCCTGGCAAAGAGTTTTGCCACTGCCAGCACTAATGGCGGCGGCGGATGTGGCGGTACCTTCGCGCCCTCGCTGTTCGTGGGAGCATTCTCAGGCTTCCTCTTCGCACGCCTGTGGAACATCTATGATATAGGAATACCCTATCCCGAGACCAATGCCGCCCTGCTGGGAATGGCCGGAGTGATGTCGGGAGTGATGCACGCACCGCTGACCGGAGTTTTCCTTATTGCAGAGCTGACGGCGGGATATGACATGTTTCTTCCGCTCATCATCACCAGCGTGATGGCCTATCTCACCATCCTCGCTTTTGAGCCTCACAGCATCTACGGTATGCGACTGGCACGCCAGGGAAAGCTCATCACCCACCACACGGACAAGAGTGTGCTGACGCTGATGACACTCGACAGCGTGATAGACCGCGAATACACACCCGTCAGCAAGGATATGGAAATGGGAATGCTCGTAGCTGCCATCAGCCGTAGCCACAGCCCCATCCTGCCGGTGCTCGACGGAGCGGGAGGGCTGATAGGCGAGGTGGATACCAACAAAATCAGACATCTCATATTCCGCACAGAGCTGTACCATCACTTCAAGGTCAGTCAACTCATGTCACCCCCCGTTGCGACCCTGCGCTTGGCAGACCCGATGGAGGATGTAATGCACGCCTTTGAGAACACAGCGGCTGAGCAGCTACCCGTGATTGATGAGGATGCACGCCTGGTGGGTTACATATACAAAGCCAGGCTGTATAGCCGCTACCGCAAGATGGTGGCAGACCTGAGCACGGAGTAATTGGATGAGGGAAGATAGATGAAGGATGAGGGATGAGAGTTTAATGCATAATGCATAATGCATAATTCAAAACACTAACTTTTAATATCACTCTTCTCCCTCCCCTAGGGGAGGGTTGGGGTGGGGCTTCTATGAGAATAATATTCATGGGCACGCCAGAGTTTGCCGTAGGCACTCTGCAAGCATTAGTAGATGGCGGTTACGACGTAGTAGCCGTAGTGACACAGCCTGACAAACCTGTTGGGCGACATGGTTCCGTACTTCAGCCGCCTCCGGTAAAGGTCTTTGCACAAGAGCACGGCATACCCGTTCTGCAACCTGAGAAGATGAAAGACCCTGCTTTCATCGAAGAACTGCGTTCCTATAACGCCGATGTGCAGGTGGTAGTGGCGTTCCGCATGCTGCCCGAGGTGGTGTGGAGCATGCCTCGATGGGGCACGTTCAACGTTCATGCCGCCCTGTTGCCGCAGTATCGCGGGGCAGCGCCCATCAACTGGGCCATCATCAACGGCGAGACGGAGACGGGAGTCACCACCTTCTTCCTTGACCACGACATCGACACCGGGCGTATCATAATGCAGAAAACCTTCGCCATCCCTGACGATGCCGACGTGGAATACGTCTATGACGGCCTGATGCAGCTGGGTGCCGAGGCAGCTGTTGAGACACTGAAAATGCTGCAGGAAAGCGGCGGCGACATACCCTCCATGTCGCAGGAAGAGCTTATTGCCGACAGTACCGAGCTGCACAACGCGCCGAAGATATTCAAAGAGACCTGCAAGATAGACTGGCAGCAGCCTTGCAAGCGTGTCTATGACTTCATCAGAGGCCTGTCACCAATCCCCGGTGCGTGGGGTTCAGTCATCATGCCAGGCGGCACAAATGCTGAGCTGAAGATATATCGCTCGGCAAAGACCGACATCCCTACCCCACCAGAAGTAAGCATAGGACAGCTGATAGCAGAGAAAAAGCATTGCTACGTAGCATGTCAGGACACCCTGCTGGAGCTGCTCACCGTACAGCCCGCAGGCAAAAAACGCATGGCGGCACAGGACTACCTGAACGGAATTCATAACGTATGATGCACAATTCACACTTTTTATACAAATTGTTGTGTAATTATGAATGCCGCATTATGAATTATGAATTATTTTTATTACCTTTGCACCCATTATGACAGAAAGAAAAGTAAGAGTGCGCTTTGCGCCAAGTCCTACAGGCCCGCTCCACATTGGCGGTGTCAGGACAGCATTATTCAATTATCTCTTTGCCCGCCAGAGAGGTGGAGAGTTTATTTTCCGTATTGAGGATACAGACTCCACGCGTTTTGTTCCGGGGGCAGAGGAGTATATCATAGAGTCATTCCGATGGTTAGGCATCACGTTTGATGAGGGTGTAGGCATCGGCGGTGACAAGGGTCCCTATCGCCAGAGCGAGCGCAGGGAGATATACAAGCAGTATGTCCAGCAACTGCTGGACAATGGCAAGGCATACATGGCCTTTGACACTCCGCAGGAACTGGAGCAGAAACGCAATGAAACACCTAACTTCCAGTACGATGCACGCACACGTGGAGAGATGCGCAACTCGCTGACTCTCTCAAAGGAAGAGGTTAACGAACTCCTTGCTGACGGCAAGCAGTACGTGGTGCGATTCAAGATTGAGCCGGGCGAAGAGATACGCGTGAATGACCTCATACGCGGCGAAGTAAAGGTGAAGAGCGACATACTGGATGACAAAGTGCTCTATAAGAGTGCCGACGAACTGCCTACCTACCACCTCGCCAACATCGTGGATGACCACCTGATGGAGGTGAGTCACGTCATTCGCGGTGAGGAATGGCTGCCATCGGCCCCATTGCACGTCCTGCTCTACCGTGCCTTCGGATGGGAGGACACCATGCCGGAGTTTGCACACCTGCCGCTATTGCTGAAGCCAGAAGGCAAGGGCAAGCTGTCAAAGCGCGACGGTGATCGTCTGGGATTCCCTGTGTTCCCGTTGGAGTGGCACGACCGCAAGAGCGGAGAGGTAAGTTCCGGATACCGCGAGGCAGGATACTTCCCCGAGGCATTGCTCAATTTCCTTGCCCTCCTGGGATGGAATCCCGGCACAGAGCAGGAGCTCTTCTCGCTCGATGAGCTGGTAGAGGCTTTCGACATCTCACGCTGCTCAAAGGCCGGCGCTAAGTTCGACTACAAGAAAGGCATCTGGTTCAACCATGAGTACCTGCTGCGCAAACCGGCTGAAGAGGTTGCCACGCTCTTTGCCCCCATCGTGGCAGGCAACGGAGTAGAGGTGGATATGGCTCGCATCACCAAGGTGGCAGAGCTGATGAAGGACCGCGTGAACTTCGTACACGAGTTGTGGCCACTGTGCTCATTCTTCTTCTTCGCTCCCCAGCAGTATGACGAAAAGACCGTAGCGAAGCGTTGGAAGGCCGACTCCCCACGAGTAATGAAGGAGCTTGCAGATGTGCTCAAGGGCATTGACGACTTCTCAGTAGAGGGTCAGGAGCCTATCGTCATGGCCTGGGTCAACGAGAAGGGCTACAAACTGGGCGACGTGATGAATGCATTCCGCCTCTGTCTGGTAGGCGAAGGCAAGGGCCCTGGCATGTTTGACATCTCCGCATTCCTTGGAAAAGAAGAGACTCTGAAACGCATAGAAAAAGCAATCCAACAACTGCCTTGATATACAACATCCTCTTATATATATACGAGTTTGGTATCTTCGTTGCATCTTTCTTCTCCGATAAGGTCAAGAAGATGTGGCGCGGTGAGCGTCAGGCTATACGATACTTGAAGGATCACGTTGACCCC